>Ga0129313_1000966_pt1 | contig 20424 bp, 16 predicted proteins | sample O1105metagenome_FD_94436 | JGI IMG/M metagenome (GOLD analysis project Ga0129313, IMG submission 94436) | Orangutan group fecal microbial communities from fecal samples from Wisconsin, USA - O1105 metagenome | ecosystem: Host-associated > Mammals > Digestive system > Large intestine > Fecal...
CGGGCCTCCTCTGCCCGGTTGGCGCTTTTGCCCCGCTCGGACAGGTATTTTTTTACATAGCCGAAGGCTGTCTTCTCCGCCACGGTGCCAATGGTTCCGGCCCGGAACACATGGGATTTTCCGAACATTTCAATGCAGTAGGCATGGGCCTTTGCCTGGTATTCACCGGAAAAGTTCAGGTCGATATCCGGCACCTTGTCGCCGCCGAAGCCCAGGAAGGTCTCGAAGGGGATGTTGAAGCCGTCCTTTTCAAATTTGGTGCCGCATTTGGGGCAGACCGCATCCGGCAGGTCAGCGCCGCAGCCATAGCCCTTGGGCACGTCAAAGGTGGCGAACTTGCACTCCGGATTGGGGCAGCGGTAGTGGGGCGGGAAGGAATTCACCTCGGTAATGCCGGACATATAGGCCACAATGGAGGAGCCCACGGAGCCACGGGAGCCCACCAGATAGCCATGCTCCAGGCTGTTCTGCACCAGCTTCTGGGCGGACATGTAAATCACGTCGTAATGGCAGTTGATGATGTCATGCAGCTCGGTTTCCACACGCTTGGTCATCAGCTCCGGGGGATTGTCGCCATAGAGCCTTCTGAATTTGCCGTAGACCAGGCGCTTTAGGTCCTCTACGGAGTTTTCAATCTTGGGGGCAAACAGGTTGTGGGGCACCGGGCGCAGGCTTTCGCACATATCGGCAATGAGGTTGGGGTTGGTAACCACCACCTCATAGGCCTTTTCCTTGCCCAGGTAGGAGAATTCCTCCAGCATTTCATCGGTGGTGCGGAAATACAGGGGGTTGGGCTTATCCGCATCCTCGAAGCCCTTGGTGGCCAGCAGGATATGGCGGAAGGTCTCATCCTCCGGGTTCAGGAAGTGCACGTCCCCGGTGGCCACCACCAGCTTGCCCAGCTCCTGACCCAGGCGCACCACGGTGCGGTTGAAGTTGCGCAAATCCTCCATATCCTTGGCAATGCCCTTGTCCAGCATAAAGCGGTTGTTGGCCAGGGGCTGAATTTCCAGGTAGTCATAGAAGGAGGCAATCCGCTTCAGCTCGTCCTCGCTCTTGCCGTCCAGAATGGCCTGGAACAGCTCACCGGCCTCACAGGCGGAGCCGATAATCAGCCCCTCCCGCATTTCCAGAATGGAGGATTTGGGCATCCGGGGCACCCGCTTGAAGTATTTCAAATTGGAGTCGGATATCAGGTGGTACAGATTCCGCAGTCCCACCTGGTTCTTGGCGAAGAGGATAATGTGCCGGGCGTGCCGGTCGGTCACCCGGCTCTTAGAGCGCAGGGACACCATGGCGGGGTTCACCGCCTGGAGGGTGTGGATATCCAGCTCCTCCTCCATTTTGGTCATCAGCCGGTCCATAATCAGGCCGCAGGTCATGGCATCGTCCCCGGCCCGGTGGTGGTTGAAGTCCGGCAGGCTCAGGGCATTGGACACAATGTCCAGCTTGAATTTGCTCAGGTGGGGCAGCATATTCTGGGCCAGAATCAGGGTATCCACCGCCGTAAAGGGATATGGATACCCCAGGCGCTCACAGGCCACCCGGATAAATCCGGTGTCGAAATCCGAATTGTGGGCCACCAGCACCCGCCCGCCGATGAAATCCAGGAATTTGGGCAGCGCCTCCGCCAGCTTGGGGGCCCCCTCCAGCATGTCCGGGGTAATTCCCGTCAGCTCCATGATTTTGGGGCTGAGGGCCATTTCCGGGTCCACAAAGGTCTGGAAGCGGTCAATCTCCTGGCCGCCCTTCAAAATCACGGCGCCGATTTCAATAATATGGTCATTTTTCGAGCTCAGGCCGGTGGTTTCCAGGTCGAAGGCCACATATTCCTCGTCAAAGCCCATATCCTGGGTGCCATGCACCACAATGCGGTCGTCCACATCGTTGACATAATATCCTTCGCAGCCATAGAGGACCTTGATGTTTTCCTCCGTCCCCGCCACCTTGGCCTTGGAGGCGGCCTTCATGGCATCCGGGAAGGACTGGGCCACGCCATGGTCGGTGATGGCAATGGCCCTGTGGCCCCAGGCGGCGGCCTGCTTCACGGCAGCTGCCGTCTCCGTCAGGGCATCCATGTTACTCATGGTGGTATGCAAGTGCAATTCCACCCGCTTTTCCCCGGGGGCAAGATCCTTCCGCTTGGGCAGGCTCCCGGGCATAATGGCATAGGGCTTGAGGACCATGTCGTTTTCAAACCGGTCCTCAATCAGCTTGCCCTGCACCCGCAGGACAGAGCCAATCTGCACATTCTCGATAATGGGCTTGGCCTCCCGGGCCTCCAGGAAGCGGCTGACCCGGATGGAATTGGTGTTGTCCGTCATGTCGAATTTCACCACAAAGGCGTTCCGCTTGGTCAGCTCCTTGTGGTCCACGGCGAAGACCTTGCCCTCTACAATGATGGTGCCCATGTCCATGGACATATCCTTCATGGACACGGTGTTGCCCCGGAAGGGCTTGCCATAGAAGGTGGGGCCCTCCTGGGTCTCCTGCCTGGGGGCGGCGGCCTGCTGCCGGGCCTGGGTGATGGGATAGCGGTCAATCTCCGCCTGGCGCATGGTCTCCACGGCATCGAAAAGCGCCTTGCCCTCCAAAGCGGCCCCGGCCTCTACGGTGATGGTGACGGGGGTGGCGAAGCGCTCCCGCAATGCCTGTTGCACCTGGGGAATCAGCTCTTCGATGGCGGCCTTTCCGTTGCCCCGGAGGCCGATGGTGAGCTTCTCTCCCTCCCAGCTCCATTTTGCCCCGGCCAATGCCCCCCGGGTCATGGAATTGCAGCTGACGAAGAGCATCATCAGCTCCTCCGGCTCGATTTTTTGCAGCTGGGATTCCGGGTGGGTCAATACGATACTCAGCCCGTCCAGCCCATACAGGGCAGACACATCCCGCTCCACCGTCTCCACCAGGCGGCGGGGAACGTAGTTGGGGCAATGGGCCGCCACCCGGACACTGCGGCTCTCGGTATGGATGTCCGCTGCCACAATGGCCGCCTGGGAGAGGGCCTGTGCAATCTCCTCAGGCGGCGCATAGTCCGAAAACATATTCAGCAAATAAACAGTTTCATTCATCTTTCTAATGACGCTCCGGGATAGGTTGCATCCCCCCTGCAAGGGGGATTACAGCTTTTCAATTCGCTCCAACAGGGCGGGAAGCAGCTGGTCATAGGGGAGTTTGGCAACCTGCTGGCCCTTTTCGAAAATGGTGCCCCAGCCGTCGCCCCCGGCGATGCCGATGTCGGCCTCCCGGGCCTCTCCGGGGCCATTGACAATGCAGCCCATAACCGCCACGGTGATGGGCTTCCGGCAATCCTTGAGCGCTGCATCCACCTGGTTCACCAGGCCGATGAGGTCAATGCGGGTTCTGCCGCAGGTGGGGCAGGAGATGATGTCCACGCCGTCCTTGCGCAGCCCTGCCGCCTTGAGGATGTCCTTGGCGGCGTAAACCTCCTGCACCGGGTCGTCGGTGAGGCTCACCCGGATGGTGTCGCCGATGCCGTCCAGCAGCAAAGCGCCGATGCCCATGGCGGACTTGATAAGCCCCTGGCGCACCGGGCCGGTTTCGGTTACGCCGATGTGCAGCGGGTAGTCGCACCTGCTGCGGAACAGCCGGGCGGCCGCCACCATATTGGGCACATGGGAGGATTTCATAGAGACACAGGTATCGTAGAAGCCCTGCTTTTCCAGCAGCTCCAGGTGCTGGAAGGCGCTTTCCACCAGGGCCTCCGGGGTGGGATGGCCGTATTTCTCCAGCAGCTGCTTATCCAGGCTGCCGCCGTTGACACCGATGCGGATGGGGATATGCCTGTCCTTGCACACCTCTACCACAGCCTTCACCCGGTCCTCCCCGCCGATGTTGCCGGGGTTGATGCGGATTTTGGCTGCGCCCCCCTCCGCCGCCAGGATGGCCAGCTGATAGTCAAAATGGATATCTGCCACCAGGGGCAGGGGGCTTTCCTTGCAGATTTCCGCAAAGCTCCGGGCCGCCTCCCGGTTGGGTACCGCCAGGCGGGCAATCTGGCATCCGGCAGAGGCCAGCTCTTTGATTTGGCCCAGGCAGCCCTGCACATCCGTGGTCTTGGTATTCAGCATGGACTGAATCACCACCGGAGCGCCGCCGCCCAGGGGGACATTGCCCACCATAATCTGTCTGCTCATTTTCTTCACCCCTTAAAAATCTGAATAACGTCCTTGAACATAATCACAGCCAGCAGCGCAAACAGCGCCAGGGTACCCACGCTCTGGATATATCCCTCGTACTTGGGATTGACCTTCCGCCGGGTGATTCCCTCCACCAGTGCGGTCAGTAGCACCCCCACCGCCCGGGCACCGTCCAGGCCGGGAATGGGCAGCAGGTTCATCACCCCCAGGTTCACCGTAATCAGACCGCCGAAGCTGAGCATATTCAGCAGGGCGTAATAGAAGCTGGAGGAGCGGTTGGCGGTCTCGGTCATCATGTGCACAATGCCCACCGGGCCGCTGAGGTCCTTCACACTGGCCCTGCCGCTGAACAGCATTTGCAGGCTGATGCGCACCATGCGGACATTGGAAAGGCAGGCATTCCAGGTTTGCCTTGCCAGTGTGGCAAAGCTCCGGGGAACGCTGCCGAAATTAAAGCCATAGCGCAGGGTGGTGGAGCCGTCCTGGTTGGGATAGGCCTGGCGCACCATGGCAAAATCCTTCAATTCCACCCTTTCCCCATCCCGCAGAACCACCAAATCGTGGCGGTTTTCCGGGTTGTTTTCCGCATCTGCCTTGGCCGTAAGCACCAGGGAGAAATCGGTGTACATATAGATTTTCTCCCCGTCCACCTCCAAAAACCGGTCGCCTGCCATCAGGCCCGGCTGGGTGTCCGTGGCTGCCAGGGCGCACCCCGGCTCTATGGAGGCGATTACCGGCACATTGTAGCGCTGCTGGGGGGCAAAGAAAATACCGAAGAGCACCAGCCCCGCCACCAGGTTCATGGCAGGCCCTGCCACCAGGATAATCAGCCGCTTCCACCAGGCGGCGGCGCAGAAGGAGCGGGGATTGTCCCTGCCGTCGCCGTCCTCTCCCTCCATCTCGCAGTAGCCGCCGAAGGGAATCAGGCGGATGGCATAGAGGGTCTCCCCCCGCTGCTTCTTCCACAGCGCCGGGCCCATGAACATGGAGAACTCGTTCACCTGAACATCAAAGCTCTTGGCGGCGGCGAAATGCCCCAGTTCATGGATGAAAATCAAAAGGCTGAAAAGAACAATGCCGAAAACAATGCTGAATGCTGTCATAATAGGCCTCGCTTAGTTTTGATGTTGCCGCACCGCCAGCCTTGCCAGCCGGTCGGCCTCCAGAATCTCCTCCAGAGAGGGATTCCGGACAAAGGGCACCGCCTCCACCGCCTGGGACACCAGACGGTAGATGTCATAAAATCCGATTTTGTCTGCCAGGAACAGGGCCACGGCCTCTTCGTTGGCACCGTTCATGGCGGGGCAGGCCGTGCCGCCACGTTTGGCGCAGGCCTTGGCCAGAGCCAGGCAGGGGAATTTCTCCTCGTCCGGGGGGCAGAAGGTCAGGGGCGGGCACTTGGTCAGGTCCAGGCGCTCCACCGGGCTTTCCCTGCGCTCCGGATAGGTCAGGGCCAGCTGGATGGGCAGGCGCATATCCGGCGAGCCCAGCTGGGCCATTACGGCACCGTCGTTGAATTCCACCAGGCTGTGGACGATGCTCTGCCGATGAATCAGAACCTCCACCTGCTCCAGGGGAACCCGGTACAGCCGCATAGCCTCGATAACCTCCAGGCCCTTGTTCATCAGGGTGGCGCAGTCCACCGTGATTTTGGGGCCCATCTTCCAGTTGGGATGCTGCAAGGCATCCGCCTTGGTCACTTGCCTCAGTTGGGCTGCCTCCATGCCAAAGAAGGGGCCGCCGGAGCAGGTGAGCAGGATTCTGCGAACCTCCGCCCTGTCCTTACAGCCCATGAGGCACTGGAAAATGGCGGAGTGCTCCGAATCCACCGGCACAATCTCTGCCCCCCACCGGTCTGCCTCGGCCATTACCAGCTCACCGGCGCAGACCAGTGTCTCTTTGTTGGCAAGGCCAATGCGTTTCCCGGCCCGGATGGCGGCCAGGGTGGGCTTCAGCCCCACCATACCCACCACTGCGGTAATCACGCAGTCCACCTGGGGCAGTGTGGCAGCCTGAATCAGGCCCTCTTCCCCCCAGGCGACGGAAATTTCCATATCCCGAAGCGCCGCCTTCAGGCTCTCCGCCGCCTCCCGGGTGGCCATCACCGCCAGCTGGGGGTGAAAGGCCCGGCACTGCTCTGCCATTTTTTGAACGCTGGAGCCGGCGGTCAGGGCTGCCACCCGGATGCCCTCCATTTTGCCGATTACATCCAGGCTCTGGCGGCCGATGGAGCCGGTGGAACCCAGAATACTGACACATTTTACCATCTCAGCTCACCACCGGCATCAGCATAATCATAGCCTCTACCAGAGGCGCAACCGTCACCATGGAGTCGAAGCGGTCGAAGAAGCCGCCGTGGCCGGGAATCATGGTGCCGAAATCCTTAATGCCGGACATCCGCTTGATGACGGAGAAGCACAAGTCCCCGAACACCCCCACGGCGCTGCCCACCAGGCCATAGAGCAGGGCTGCCCCATAGTGCACCTGGAACCGGAACACCAGCTGCAGCACCACACCATAAATCAGCATACCCAGCATGGCGCAAAGCAAACCGCCGATAACGCCCTCTACCGTTTTGTTGGGACTGACCACCGGGGCCAGCTTGTGCTTGCCCAGCAGGCTACCGGCAAAATAGGCACCGGCATCGGACAGGAAGGCCACCACAAAGGGGATGGGAATCAAATACCGCCCGGAGGACAGGCCGAGAATCCGAATCAGGGAGGACAGCAGGTACGGCACCACCGCACCGGCGAAGAAGCACTCCATTACCATTTCCGTGCCGACCTTCACATGGTTTGCCATCATCTCAGAGAACAGCAGCACCCAGAGCACCAGCAGCCCCAGCAGGGCAACCCCCCGGTCGGCCCCGAAATAGCTCCAAAGAGAAATGGCAAAGGCCATCAGCGCAGAATACAGCACTAGCCGGGGGTGGCGCACCAGACCTGTGGCATACAGAAGCTCATATACCCCCACCATCATCAGCAGCCCCCACACAATGGCGGCTACAATCTTCGGGGCAACCAGCACCACCAGCACCAGCAGCGGAATCAGGATGGCGGCGGTAATCAATCTTTTTTTCATGTTATGTTCCTCCAAACCGGCGGTTGCGCCGGTGATATTCCTCAATGGCCCGGTCCAAATCCTCCGGGGCAAAATCCGGCCAGAGCACGTCCATAAAGACGTACTCCGAATAGGCGGACTGCCACAGCAGGAAATTGCTGATGCGCTCCTCGCCGGAGGGGCGGATAATCAGCTCCGGGTCCGGAATCCCGGCGGAGTAGAGGTAGCCGGAAAACACATCCTCGCTGAGATTGGCCGGGTCTGCCTTTCCTGCCGATACGTCCGCTAAGTAGCCCTTCACCGCATGGATAATCTCATCCCGGCCGCCGTAATTCAGGCAGAAGTTCACCTGCACGTCATAGTCCGCCGACTGGGCCTGGGCCCGCTGGCAGAGCTTTTGCAAATCCGGGCTGAGCCGGGACAGGTCGCCGAAAAACCGGAAGCAGACCCGGTTTTTCTCCATGTCCTTCAGGGCCTCTTCCAGGTAGCGGCGCAGCAGCTTCATAATGCCGGAGACCTCGTCGGCAGAGCGTTTCCAGTTCTCGGTGGAGAAGGCGTATACCGTCAGATACGACACCCCCAGGGTACGGCAATAGTTGGCAATCCGGCGGAAGGCCTCTGCCCCGGCGGCATGGCCGGCGGTTCGGGGCAAGCCCCGCTTTTTGGCCCAGCGGCCGTTGCCGTCCATAATGATGGCAATGTGCCGGGGCGGGGACAGCCGGGAGCTGTCGGTCTGTTGATTGGAAAGCGCCACAGGACGCACCTCTTTCTTTTTATATAGGGCCGGACAGGGCATGGCCGGTCTCCGGCTGCTTTGGGTAAAAAGCTGAAAACAGGCAACTGCATCAATTTCCTCTTTTCAACTTTTCATCCCCCGGCATTGCTGCCGGGGGTGATAGACAGGCTTTAGATGGCCATCAGTTCCTTTTCCTTGGCGGCAAGGGCGGCATCCACATTCTTGATATTCTTATCCAGAAGGTCCTGCAAATCCTTTTCGGCCTTCTTCTGGTCGTCCTCGGTGATTTCGCTGTTCTTTTTCAGCTTCTTCACATAGTCCATGCCGTCCCGGCGGATGTTGCGCAGGGCCACCTTGGCCTCTTCGGCGTACTTCTTGACCTGCTTGGTCAAATCCTTACGGCGCTCCTCCGTCAGCTGGGGGAAGACCAGGCGAATCACCCGGCCATCATTCTGGGGGTTGATGCCCAGGTCGGAGACCTGGATGGCCTTCTGGATATCCTTCAGGAGCTTGGCATCCCAGGGCTGGACAATCAGGGTGCGGGCATCGGGAGAGGAAATGGTGGCCACTCCGTTCAGCGGCGTCTCGCTTCCATAATATTCCACCGTGATTCTGTCCAGAACCTGGGGATTGGCCCGGCCCGCCCGGACGGCACCGAAGTCCTCGTTCAGATGCTCCAGGGTCTTTTCCATTCTTCTGGAATATTCCTTGAAATCAACGCTCATTTCTTAATCCTCCTTGACAATTGTTCCGATTTTTTCTCCGCACACCACGCGGAGGATATTCTGGGGATCCTTCAGGGCGAAGCAGACCAGGGTCATGTGGTTGTCCATGGCCAGGGTCATGGCGGTGGTATCCGTGGCCTGCAAATGCCGGGCCAGCACCTGGTCGTAGGTCAGCTCGTCGAACTTCACGGCGGCGGGGTCCTTGTTGGGGTCAGCAGAATAGATGCCGTCCACATTCTTGGCCATCAGGATGGCATCGGCCTCAATCTCCACACCCCGCAGCACGGCGCCGGTGTCGGTGGAGAAATAGGGGTTGCCGGTACCGGCGGCGAAGATAACCACCTTGCCCTCGTTCAGGTAACGGTCGGCGGTGTCCCGGGTAAAGTACTCAGCGAATTTATTCATCTCCACAGCGGTCAGCACCCGGGCTTCCACCCCGTGCTTTTCCAGGGCATCCGCCACGGCGATGGAGTTCATCACCGTGGCCAGCATACCCATGGCATCGCCGTGGGAACGCTGCATCTTGTCGGCCCCGTCCTTCACGCCCCGCCAGAAATTGCCGCCGCCGATGACCAGACCAATCTGGACACCCTTCTCCCAGCACTGCCGGATTACGTCGCACACGGAATTGATGACGTCAAAGTCCAGCCCTCTGTGGGCCTCACCGGCCAGGGCTTCTCCGCTTACCTTCAGCAAAATGCGCTTGTATTTGACTTCTGCCAAATTCTCTCACTCCTTTTTCCAGCTCTCTGCGCCTGTGCAGATTACATCGACTGTATTTTAACATAAAACCAGGCAATGGACAACCACAAATTACGATTTTTTATTTTGTTTACATTTCACACAGGCATCCCGGGAGAAAAGGTTGAAACTGGCGTTATTATTTATTGCAAACCCGGAACAGATGGGGTATAATGGTTCATTATACAAATAAAGCGATGGGATTCATCAAAAGAGAGGATGTTTTGATATGGCTGAGATTACCGAAAGCAAAAACTTTATCCACGCCTTTATCGACGAGGACATTGCCGAAGGCGGCCGCTTTGCCGGGAAAACCGTGCACACCCGGTTCCCGCCGGAGCCCAACGGCTATCTGCACATCGGCCACTGCAAGGCGCTGATTATCGACTTCGGCACCGCCGAAAAATACGGCGGCCTGTGCAATCTGCGTATGGACGACACCAACCCCACCAAAGAGGATGTGGAGTATGTCCAGGCCATCCAGGACGACATCCACTGGCTGGGCTTCGACTGGGGCGACCGGTTCTATTTCGGCTCCGACTATTTTGAAAAGGACTACGAATACGCCGTTGAGCTGATTAAAAAGGGACTGGCCTACGTCTGCGAGCTGACCCCGGAGCAGTTCAAGGAATACCGGGGCGACCTGACCACCCCCGCCGTCTCCCCCTATCGGGACCGCCCCATGGAGGAGAGCCTGGATTTGTTCGCCCGGATGCGTGCCGGTGAGTTTGAAGACAACAAATACACCCTCCGGGCCAAGATTGACCTGGCCTCCGGCAACTTCAATATGCGTGACCCGGTTATCTACCGCATCCGCCATATGCACCACCACCGCCAGGGGGACAAGTGGTGCATCTACCCCATGTACGACTTTGCCCACCCCATCCAGGATGCTTTGGAGGGCATTACCCACTCCCTGTGCTCCCTGGAATTTGAAAACCACCGCCCCCTGTACAACTGGGTAGTGGAGAACGTGTCCGTCCCCAGCCATCCCCGGCAGATTGAGTTCGCCCGGCTGGGCATCGACCACACCGTGCTTTCCAAGCGCAAGCTCCGTGCCCTGATTGAGGGGGGCTATGTGTCCGGCTGGGACGACCCCCGGATGCCCACCCTGTGCGGCCTGCGCCGCCGGGGCTACACCCCCGCCTCCATCCGCAATTTCTGCGAGAGCGTGGGCGTTGCCAAATCCCCCAACACCATTGAGTACGCCTTCCTGGAGTCCTGCCTGCGCAAGGATCTGGATGCCACGGCCCGGCGGGTCATGGCTGTCCTGAAGCCGGTGAAGCTGACTGTTACCAACTATCCCGAGGGCCAGAGCGAGTCCTTTGAGATTGAAAACAATCCCAACAACCCCGCCGACGGCAAGCGCACCATCACCTTCTCCCGCAATCTGTGGATTGAGGCCGACGACTTTATGGCCCAGCCCATCCCCAAGTACAAGCGGCTGTACCCCGACGGCCCCGAGTGCCGCCTGAAGGGTGCCTACGTCATCAAATGCACCGGCTGCGTCACCGACGAAGACGGCAATGTTACCGAGGTGCTGGCCACCTATGACCCCGAGAGCAAGGGCGGCGACCCCGCCGACGGGCGCAAGATTAAGGGTGCCACCATTCACTGGGTGGATGCCAACAACTGCCACGACGCCGAGGTGCGGCAGTACAGCAACCTCTTCAATGACCCCGACCCCGATGCCGCCGGCAAGGACTTTATTGCCTGCCTGAATCCCGACTCCCTGGAGGTGCTCTCCGGCTGCAAGGTAGAGGCCTCCCTGGGGGATGCCAAGGCTCCCACCTCCTATCAGTTCATGCGTCTGGGCTATTTCTGCCCCGACAGCAGAGACTGCACCCCGGAGCACCTGGTGTTCAACCGCTCCGTCAGCCTGAAGGACAGCTTCAAGCCCGGAAAATAATTCCCCTATCCACAAACCCCCACGGTGCTGTGAACGGCACCGTGGGGGTTTTGACAATGTTCAGAATGGGGCAAGGGAAAAGCGCTTATCGGAGGAACACCAGATTGGTGTCCGACAGGAAATTGCCCAGGCTGTAGCAGATCAGGATATCGTCAAAGGGCTCCTGGACCGCCAGCTGGGATACCGGCTGCCGGTAATAGCGCAGGTCCACCAGCACCACCTCGGCATAGGATTCTGCCAGGAAGCAGCCCAGGCTGTTGGAAAAGGAGTCCCGAATAACCAGCAGCCTGCCCTGGCCCTCCGGATTGTGAATGCGCACCAGGGAGTGGTTGCCGTCCAGGAAGACGGTGTATTTGTCCGCCTCCTCCAGCCGCTCCCGGTAGAATACCCCATCGTGGGGCTGTTGGGTTTCCCCATTGGTGACGGTCAGCCGGTCACTCCCCTGCCACAGCTCCAGAGTTTCCCCGGGGGTAAGCCACAGGCCGCTGCGGGAATAGGTGGAGCCCCGGAAATTCTCCACCGGTGTCACCTGAAAATACGTCTTTGGAAGCACCTGTCGGCCCCAGTGGGCCATGCAGGCGGCGTAGGCTTCATAGGCGCCGGCGCTGTTCCAATGGTGATCCGTGCGGTAGAAAAGCTCCGGTCTTCCCTGAAAAGCATCCGTTATATCCAGGGGGATAAGGTTCTCCCCCGCCTGGGCGTAAATGGCAGGAATCACGGCAGCATCCGGATAGCCGCTTTTGCCTGTGCTCCAACCGGCGGTGGGGACAATGGTCAGGGTTGTATCTTGCCCCAGGGTCTGGGCAAAGCGATTCACCGCATCCATATTTCGCCGGATGGCCCCTTCGTCCGCCTGCACCGGGGCCTCCACCAGCCGGTCTTCCACCACCCAGATATCCTTCGCTGCCTGGCGGCCGGTGTAATATTCAAAATAGGCATTCAGCCCCACGAAGAAATTCCGCCCGGGCATATGGTCCGCCATATAGGTTTCCACCCCCTGGCCCCAGTCCCCGGAGCGCAGAGTGCTCCAGCTTGCCTCCGGAAGGTCGGCCAGATTCCGCTTCTCCAGCGGGGAGAACGCCGCCTTGGGCAGCAGCAGATAGCCCAGAGCCACTGCCCCCAGGAAGGTGCAGAACAGGGCCACCGTCAGCATTTCACTTCTTTTTGCTTTCATCTGTGCCCCCTCCTCAGAACCGGAAATAGATAAAGGGATTGTAGCTCTGGCTCACCAGGGCCGCCACGCAGAGCAGCAGCAGCGCCCCCTGGAGAACCATGCGCAAAGGTGCCGCCTCCTGAACCCGCCGGGGAAGCCTTTTCAGCAGCGGAGTGGAGGCCACCGCCGCCGCCAAGAGGGTGGGCAGATACCCTATCAGCACCCCGGATACGCAGGAAGAGGCCGCCGGTGTCACCAGGCGCAGGAGGAACGCCCTCAAATCCCCCAGATTTTCGAAGTAAAACAGCGCCCAGCCCAGCATCACTGCCAGCAGGGCATATCCATGGCCCACCCAGCGGGGGGACTTTTTCAGCAGCCTCAGCAGGAACGCTTTTTCCAGTATCAGCAGCAGGGCATAATACCCGCCCCAGAGCACAAAATTCCAGCTTGCCCCATGCCACAGGCCGGTGAGCAGCCACACCACGGCGATATTGAAAATCTGCCGGGCCAACCCCTTGCGGTTGCCCCCCAGGGGGATGTACACATACTCCTTAAACCAGGTGGACAAAGAGATGTGCCAGCGCCGCCAGAATTCCGTGATACTGGCGCTGATATAGGGATAGTTGAAATTCTCCAAAAACTCGAAGCCGAACATCCGCCCCAGGCCGATGGCCATATCCGAATAGCCAGAGAAATCGAAGTAGATTTGCAGGCTATAGGCCGCCAGACCCACCCAGGCTGCCAGTGTGCCCTGGGACTGCCGCAGAATCTCCCACAGGCTGCCCATGGGATTGGCCAGCAGCACCTTCTTGGACAGGCCCACCAGGAACCGGGATACCCCGGAGGCAAACTGGGAGACGGACTCCTGCCGGTGCTCCAGCATCTGGGCCACATCCGTATAGCGGACAATGGGCCCGGCAATCAGCTGGGGGAAAAGGGTCACATAGGTGCCGAAGGTGAGCGGATTCCGCTGCACCGGGGCATCCTGCCGGTAGACATCGATGATATAGCTCATGGACTGGAATACGTAGAAGGAGATGCCGATGGGCAGGGGCAGCTGGGGAAACCCGGGGCCGAAGAGGAATCTTCCGTACTTAAAAAACGCCAGAAGCCCCAGGTTCAGCACGATGCCCAGGGTCAGGGCGGTGCGCCCCCGGCCCCCCCGGCTGCGCTGCCGGACAATTTCCAGACCGCACAGATAGTCCATTACAATGGTGGCAACCATCAACGCCAGATACGCCGGCTCCCCCCAGCCGTAGAAAGCCAGGCTGAACAGCAGCAGCACCGGATTCCGCCACCCCCGGGGGCACAGGTAATACAGCGCCAGCACCGCCGGAAGGAAGGCAAACAGGAAAACATTCGATGAAAAGAGCATGGGTCAATTCACTCCAAAGAAGAAGCGCAGGATCGGAAAACCGAGCTGCGCTTCAGATTTACTTTACCGCATTTTCAAAGGCGGCCTGCATATCGTCCACCCGGGGAGAAACCAGATAGGCCAGATACAGCCCCTGGGTGAGGATCTTCCCCTCTTTGACAATGGCATACTGGTCCGGCAGGTAGGATTCCGTCTCGTCCTCCTTGGCCATCTGCCGGGTCTGGGCAAGGGCGGTCAGCCGATTCAGGGCATCCTGGTCCTTGGCCTGAATCAGCCAGACCTCGTCCGCCTGCAAGCCGGCGGCGCAGACGGCGGCAATCACCTGGGTGCAGTCCTCGGCATGGATGCCCAGGAAATTCAGCATGGTGGTATCGTCCAGCACCATCATATCCGGCAGGTATTCCTGACAGGCGGCATACACCCCATTCAGGTCCGCAGGCTCCTTGGCAGGTGCGCCGCAGGCGGCCAGGGACAGCAGCAGGGCCAGCAGCAGGGCCCAAAGAATTCCTCTTTTCATTTACTTACTCCTTTTCGTTGCTCATTTGCCAGTTGGCATAGGCGGCCAGTGCCTTCATCCAGGCCACGCAGCCGTCCTCGTTCAGGTGGATGGTTCTATCCATGCTGTAGGGGGTGGCCATTGCGCCGATGTGGTCCTCGGCATAGGGGGCGATGTCCACAAAGTGGCAGCCATGCTCCTGGGCATAGGTTTTCAGCTGGGTATTGTACTGGCGGATGGTCTGGTTCTTCTTGCCGTCCCCGAAGGTTGGCTGCCACTCCGCCACACAGCTTTGCAGGTAGATTTCCAGGTCGGGATTCTGCTCCCGCAGCCGGGGCAGCAGAATGTCCCAGCTGTCGAAGGTCTCGTCGATGGTGCGGTAACCCAGGTCGTTCTGGCCCAGCATGATGAATACCTTCTTCACCTTGGACAGGCCCACCGCAGTCTCCAGCCACATCTCCTGGCCCTGGTAGAATACGTTTTTATAGTGCAGCACAAAGCCGTTCAGGCTGGTGCCGCCCCGGGCCAGAAACAGGGGGTGCCCCAACAGGCCGTGGGTGGTCTCGTACTGGTACATGATGTAGGTGATGGAATCTCCCACAATGGCGCTGTCCCGGAAAAATTCCGTATAGGAGCCCTCCGGCTCCGGCGGGTAGCGCTTGGGGCTGCGGATAACCTCCTCGTCCAGGGCCATCAGTTCTTCTTGGGTTTGCGCCAGACAGCCCACGGTGCATTCCCGGGTTTCCTCCCCCAGTTGGGCACGAACCGTGGTGGTGCCCACGCCGGTGGCGGTGAGGATGCCATCCCGGACGGTGACCACCTTCTCGTCGTCACTTTGCCACTGGACATTCTCCCTGGGGGCCGTTCCGGCATAGATATCCTCCGACTCCCCCACCACGGACAAATCAATCCGGGACACCGTCAAAAACAGGCGGCCCCCCGGGGCTTCCTCTGCACTCCCCTGGGCACCGGCCCCACAGGCCAGGCTCAGCAGCAGCGCCAGCACAAGGCAAAAGGAACAACCTTTTCTCACTTGCCATTCTTCCTTTCTTTTTTGGTTCCAACATAGCCGCCGGGCGCTCCATCCCCTGGGGATGGGCTTTGCAGTGGCTCCGGCGGGAAAAGAGGCGGGCTGCCCATACAGCCACGCCCCCGGGAATTACTGCTCTTTCTTCTCCTCCTTGATTTGCGCCCGGAGGTGGACGCTGAGGACAGCCAGAGAGGTGGCCATATTCTCATTCTGCACCAGGATGTGCTCCGGCACGTCCAGGTGCACCGGGGCAAAATTCCAGATGGCCTTGACGCCGCAGGCAATCAGGCGGTCGGCGACCTCCTGGGCGTGGGCGGCGGGAACGGTGATGATGCCCATAAGCACCTTATGTACCTTGCAGAAATGCTCCAGCTTGGAGATATGATAGATGGGCTGGCCGTCTTCGGTTTTCTCCAGAGTGGGGCTGGTATCGAAGGCCGCATGGATGTTCAGGCCATACTCCTCGAATCCGCTGTAGCCCATCAGTGCCAGACCCAGCTTGCCTGCCCCGATGAGCACGGCATCGGTGGTATTGTCATAGCCCAGGAACTGCTCGATATCGGTAATCAGGCTTTCCCGCAGATAGCCGATTTTGGGGCGGCCGCCGTCGGAGACGATGGCCAAGTCCTTGCGCACCTGCACCTCGCCCATTCCCAGGGCGTTGGCCAGAGAGGTGGCGGAAATATGGCTGGGGGCATCCTCCGGCAGACCCTTCAGATAGGCCAGATAGCCGGGGAGCCGCTTCAATACGGATTTGGAAACCTTCTTCTCTTCCATCAAACATTCAACCTTTCGTGCTTCCTGCATTCCAACCGATAAAAAATCATATCGATACAAACCATACCGATTATAGCATGTCCGCAAGCACTTTGCAACCGCATTTTTCCCTATGGGGAATGCAGAAAACGGCTTCCGGGCAGCGGATATTAGGCCCTTCCCCTATCCCCTCTTGACAAGGCTGCCGCCGTCTGCTATTGTGCAGGTAATCCAAGGAAAAGAGGAAGCAAACATGGAGCAAGGAATCTGGAAAATTGCCGCCTGCATTGTCACCCTGGCGGTGGGAGTGGTGGGCCCTCTGGCCATACCAATGGTATACGGATGGAAGCGCCGGAATGAAGGGGTCTGGCGGGCCTGGATGATCGGCGCCGCCGGGTTTTTTGTGCCCCAGCTGGTCATTCGCCCCCTGCTGCGCATAGCCCTGTCCGGCACCGGGTACGAAGATTGGGCCCTGGGCAACCCCATTGCCTATGCCTTTCTGTCCGCCCTGTTTGCCGCAGTGCTGGAGCTGGTCGGGCGCTGCGCCGGGGCCGGACTGCTGCGGAAAACCAGCAGCCCCCACCAGGCTCTTGCCGCCGGACTGGGCCACGGGGGTATGGAATCCATCATCCTCATTGGCGTTTCCTATGTAAACAATCTTGCCTTTCTGGTCATGCTGCAAAACGGCCAATTCGATGCCATGGTGGCGGAGATAGCCGCCACCGGTGTGGACACCGAAGGTCTGACCGCCGCCGCCCTGGCCCTGGAAAGCGCCTCTGCCTGGCTGTTCCTTCTGGCGGGGCTGGAGCGGGTGCTGACCATGATTTGCCAGACCTGCATGACCGTGATGGTGTTCTATGGCTTCCATAGGGGCCGCCCGCTGCCCTGGCTGCTGGGCTGCCTGGGCATTCACTTCCTCATTGACTGCATTGCCGCCATCAACCTGCTGATTTCCACCGAATGGATTGCCTACATAATTATCTATGCCATTCTGGCGGTTGCGGCAGGGCTGTGCCTGGCGCTCCTGCTGCGCATCCGCAGGCTTTGGCAGAGCCAGGATGTGCCGGAAACCCCCGGGCTGTAAAAATGCCCGGTTCCTCCCCCGGAATTTTCCGAAATTCCGGGGGTTTCTTCTTGACGTAGGGGGAAAATACCGATATAATACAGGGGACTATGGATATTTTTATCCGAAGGAAAGGATTTTGAAATATGGCCAAGGAATACAAGATTACCAGCCTGCGTCTGGCAGACCTGGAAAAGGAACTGAACTATCTGAAGACTACCCGGGAGCGTGAGGTTGCTGCCATGATTGCAGAAGCCCGCTCCTATGGCGACTTGTCCGAAAACTCCGAGTACGATGCCGCCAAGAACGAGCAGGCCAAGCTCTATGGCCGCATTGCCGAAATTGAGGATGTGCTGTCCCATGCCACCATCATCGAGGATGAGAACGAGGCCACCGGCCGGGTGGGCCTGGGCTGCACCGTAGTGGTGGAGGACGAGAACGGCAAGCGCACCACCTATCGCATCACCGGCTCCCAGGAGGCCAATCCCATGGAGTTCCGCCTGTCCGACGACTCCCCCTTTGGCCGTGCCGTTGTGGGCAAGGCCGCCGGCGAGAAGTTCGTGGTCAACGCCCCGGCGGGTTCGTTTACCATGAAGGTGATTGAAGTCACCCGGGAGGGCTAACGATGGCAAAGTTTGTACCCCAGCAGGAGCTGTCTCTCAACGACCAGATGCAGATTCGCCGGGAAAAGCTGGCAGCGTTGCAGGCCGAGGGGCGTGACCCCTTCCAGCAGACCAAGTTTGATTTGGACACCGACTCCGCCGCCATTAAGGCAGACTATGCTTCCTTCGAGGGCAAGACCGTCCGGGTGGCGGGCCGCCTGATGAGCAAGCGGGGCCAGGGCAAGGTGATGTTCTGCGACCTCCAGGACAGCACCGGCAGAATCCAGATTTTCGTCAAGATTGACGAGATGGGCGAGGAAGCATACAACCGCTTCAAGAAAAACGACATTGGAGACATTGTGGGCGTGGAGGGCGAGGTCTTCAAGACCCAGACCGAGGAAATCTCCGTCCGTGCCAGGTCCATCACCCTGCTGAGCAAGGCGCTGCTGCCCCTGCCCAACAAGTTCAAGGGCCTGACCGACCGGGAGGTGCGCTATCGCCAGCGGTATGTGGATTTGATTGTCAATCCCGAGGTAAAGGATACCTTTGTCAAGCGCAGCCTGATTCTGCGCCAGCTGCGGCACTTCCTGGACAGCAAGGGCTTCCTGGAGGTGGATACCCCCATCCTGACTCCCTTTGAGATTGGTGCCTCCGCCCGCCCCTTCTATACCCACCACAACACCCTGGATTTGGACATGGTGCTGCGCATCGAAACCGAGCTGTATCTGAAGCGGCTTATCGTGGGCGGCATGGATCGGGTGTATGAGGTTGGCCGTATCTTCCGCAACGAGGGCATGGACCCCACCCACAACCCGGAGTTCACCTCCATTGAGCTGTACCAGGCCTACACCGATTTCCACGGCATGATGGACCTGGTGGAGGAAATGATGAAGGAAGTGACCATGAAGGTCTGCGGCACCCTCCAGATTTCCTACCAGGGAACGCCCATCGACCTGAGCCACTGGGAGCGACTGACCATGGTTGACGCCGTGAAGAAGTATTCCGGCGTGGACTTTAACGAAATTCATTCCGATGCTGAGGCCATGGAAATTGCCAAGGCCCACAAGGTGGAGCTGCCCGAGATTCCCACCAAGGGTGCCATTCTGGCGGAGTTCTTCGATGCCTTCGTAGAAGAGAAGCTGATTCAGCCCACCTTCATCTACGACTACCCGGTGGAAATCAGCCCCCTGGCAAAGCGCAAGCCCAACGACCCCGCCTTTACCGAGCGGTTTGAGTATTTCATCAACGCCACCGAGTTCGGCAACGCCTTCTCCGAGCTGAACGACCCCATCGACCAGAAGGGGCGCTTTGAGAAGCAGGTGGCCGACCGGCTGAAGCTGGATCCCAATTCCAAGGCACAGGTGGACTATGACTATGTCACCGCTCTGGAATACGGTCTGCCCCCCACGGGCGGCCTGGGCTTCGGCGTTGACCGTCTGGTGATGCTGCTGACCGACTCCGCCTCCATCCGGGACGTGCTGCTCTTCCCCACAATGAAGCCGCTGGACTCTGACAAGAAGGTTTCCAAGGAAGTTTCGGCTCCTGCGGCGGCTGCTCAGGCGGCTCCTGAAGCCCCCGAAAAAATTGATTTTTCCAATGTGGAGATCGAGCCGCTGTTCAAGGATTTCGTGGATTTTGACACCTTCGCCAAGTCCGATTACCGGGCTGTGAAGGTCAAGGAATGCGAAGCCGTGAAGAAGTCCAAGAAGCTCCTGAAGTTTACTTTGGACGACGGAAGCGGCGTAGATAGGGTCATTTTGAGTGGTATTCACGAGTATTATGAGCCGGAGGAGCTGGTTGGTAAGACCTGCATCGCCATTACGAACCTGCCGCCCCGCCCGATGATGGGCATTGATTCCTGCGGTATGCTGATCTCCGCCGTGCATCACGAAAACGGCGAGGAAAAGTTGCATTTGCTGATGGTTGATCCTCACATTCCGGCTGGTGCAAAGTTGTATTGATTGCCCCCTGATCGGGCTAAAAAAGTCTCTCGTACACCAATCCGTACACCAATTTACACCAAGGGTGCACCACGGATGCCGAGAAAAATGTGCGATTGAATTTCAGCCTCGCAGAAGTGATTCTGCGGGGCTGTTTTTTTGAAAACTATATATTCAGATATGAGACTCGGTGAGAAATCACCGGGTCTTATTTTTTGCGCTCACTACGCCTACTAAACAGGCGCAGTGGGCGCTTTTTTGTTTTCTAAAACCGGCACAAAAAATTTTTTTGAAAAAGTGTGGGAATCTCGCAAAAAAATTCGGCAAAGAGAAAGTGAGAAGGCGAAAAGCCTTCCGGGAACCTTGAAAATTTCATATACATTCATCAGATACATTCCTTGAGCCAACAGCCAAATGAAGGTACGCCAAGACCCACCTGCCGCTAACGGTATCAGCGGGACAAAAGGTGGAGAGCGACCCCGAAACCATTCTGAAATATCTGGCAGCTACGGATACGGCCACGACAGGCTTAGGGTATAATGATACTTTTCTACGGAACCGGCGGAGTACCCGGCGGGGGTGAGATTCCCATGGACCCGATTCGCTATCGGGCGTCTGATGACTTCCTTTTCTGCATTTTGGGTTCGAGGAAAAATGAAATGCAGCGACGAAAGCCCCAAA
>Ga0129313_1000972_pt1 | contig 20348 bp, 24 predicted proteins | sample O1105metagenome_FD_94436 | JGI IMG/M metagenome (GOLD analysis project Ga0129313, IMG submission 94436) | Orangutan group fecal microbial communities from fecal samples from Wisconsin, USA - O1105 metagenome | ecosystem: Host-associated > Mammals > Digestive system > Large intestine > Fecal...
GACGAGAACTACTCATCACTTTTCGTAGAAAATTCACATCCGGAGACCTTACATCGAGACATGTGTATCGCATGCTCCGGGAGTTCGTGGATTTTGCCAATGTATTCAACTAACTCTCAATTTTGCAAAGGGCTCTGGTGCTATACCATCTTGAATCCTTTCGCCTTCAGGCAGATCTCCACTTCCTCAGGATCTGCGGTATGCAGGATCATGACAGGGGTAGAAGAATCACGGTTGAAGGACAGGTAGGTATAGTCCACATTGACATTGCTGTCTAAGAGAGCTGTCAGCAGGGTATTCAGTGCACCGGGCTTATCCTCGATCTCTACAGCCAGGACATCCACGAAACGGCAGAGGTAGCCCCTCTCTGTAAGGACTTCTTTTGCCTTGTCGGGATCGGAGACAACCATACGATTGATTCCGTACTCCGCACCATCGTTGGTAACGGAACCCCAGATATTGATACCTGCTTCATACAACGCATTGGTCATAGTCTGCAGGGCTCCTTTTTTATTTTCAGCGTAAATGGATAATTGTTTTAACATTTCGATATTACCTCCTCATTACAATCTGACTATTATGCAGTCTGTCGGAAGCTTCCGACACTTTATTATGATAAAGCATTATTATAAAATAATCAATCCGGAGTTTGCATTTGACTAATGCTCTTTGCTAATTACTCTATTTTATAGATGTCGGGTTCAAAAGTCCTCGACATTTATAAAGTTCCGTGTGAGAACAGTCCTACCGGTCCCTGTGGAGGATCCTTGGGATCTTGGGGTTCCTCGGAAGCATCGTTTTTCTGCTCTGCGGATTCTTCCGGCTTCTCCTGTGCGGAAGTCTCTTCTTTTGCTGATTCTGCAGGCTCCTTTGCGGTATCCTGCGCCGGTGCAGTCTGCTTCTTTGCTTCCTGCAGGCTGTCTTCGAAAGTCAGGGGCTGGAAAGTCGGATCGGTGGAAGTCATGACCTGTTCGCCAATGGTCACATCCACACTGTTACCCTTTGCTGCACTGCCTGCAGCATTTGTTTCTGCAACCGTCCCTGCCTCGGTTCCTGTCACATCTTTCTTCTCTTCCTCGGGGTCAGGCAATCCCTTTTCTCTGCGGAAGATCTCCATGAATTCCTTACCGGTGATGGTCTCGCGCTCGATCAGGAACGCTGCCAGCTTATCCATCAGTTCTCTGTTCTCGCGAAGCATCTGCAATGCCTGATCGTAGCTCTCCTTGATCATGGCAACGACTTCTTCGTCAATGGCTGCTGCCGTTTCATCACTACAGTTCAGCGCGGTTCTTCCCTCCAGATACTGGCTCTCTACGGTAGCCAGTCCCACGAGTCCGAAGCGCTTACTCATACCGTATCGTGTGATCATATTACGGGCAATAGAAGTAGCTTTTTCAATATCATTGGCTGCACCTGTGGTCACGGTATCAAATACCACTTCCTCAGCGGCACGTCCGCCCACCAGTCCTACCAGCATATCCCGAAGTTCTGCCTCGGTGTTAAGGTATTTTTCCTCCTCAGGTACCTGCATGACATATCCCAGCGCACCCATGGTACGGGGTACGATCGTGATCTTCTGCACCGGCTCGGAATTTTTCTGCAGGGCACTGATCAGTGCATGACCGACCTCATGATAGGATACGATACGACGTTCCTCCTTGCTCATGATGCGGTCCTTTTTCTCCTTACCTACCAGTACCTGTTCCACTGCTGCGAACAGATCCTTCTGGCTGACGAATTCTCTGCCTTCCTTGACGGCATTGATGGCAGCCTCGTTGATCATATTGGCGAGATCGGAACCTACCGCACCGCTGGTCGCCAGTGCAATAGCATCCAGATCTACGGTCTCATCCATCTTCACATCCTTGGCATGTACCTTCAGGATCTCCACACGTCCTTTGAGATCCGGCTTGTCTACGATGATCCGGCGGTCAAAACGTCCGGGACGTAACAGGGCTTTGTCCAGGATCTCCGGGCGGTTCGTCGCACCCAGGATCAGGATACCCTTGGAGCTGTCGAAACCATCCATCTCGGACAGCAGCTGGTTCAGCGTCTGTTCTCTCTCTTCATTGCCTCCGCCGTACTTGGAATCACGGCTGCGGCCGATGGCATCGATCTCATCGATAAATACGATACAGGGAGCATTCTTGGTTGCTTCCTTGAACAGGTCGCGGACACGGCTGGCGCCCACACCTACATACAACTCAATAAAGTCGGAACCTGTCAGGGAAAAGAACGGCACATGTGCCTCACCTGCCACTGCTTTTGCAAGCAAAGTCTTACCGGTTCCGGGCGGTCCCACTAACAGGGCTCCCTTGGGAAGCTTCGCACCGATCTTGGAATATTTCTGGGGATTGTGCAGGAAGTCCACGACCTCCACCAGAGATTCCTTCGCTTCATCTTCGCCGGCTACGTCCTTAAAAGTAACGCCGGTCTCCTTCTGCACATATACTTTGGCATTGCTCTTGCCTACACCCATGGGACCGCCGCTGCCGCCCATTTTCCGGAACAAAAATCCGGCTACGACCCAGATCAGCACTACAGGTAATACTACCGTTACCAGAATCTCCATCAAAAAGCTGGAGGTATTACTGCTGATACGGGTACCTGTCACACCATGCTCCTGTAATCTGGCCGTCAAAGTATCCAGATCCTCCATCAGCATCGTATAATATACCGTCTTAGACTGCGTTGCCTTCTGAGTAATACCATAAAAGGTCACATAACTGTCAGGTGCCGGCGTAGCTGCCGCTTCCTTTTTCAGTTGTACCGTGATCACACCGCTTTCCTTATTTACCTCTACTGCTTCCACCTTATCCGCTTCCAGATCCTTCAGGAAGTCCGTATAAGACACCTCCGTACCGTTGCCGGTTCCGAAAAATGCATTATACAACATCAATATGGCGATCACTGTCATCAGACCGGACAGGATCATCATCAGGATACTGGGACGCCTTGGCGGACGATTTCCGTTGCCTCCGTTACCGTTATTGCCGTTCCCGCTATTGTTGCCGCTGCCGGGAGCACCGTTGCCATTGCCGCCGTTACCGGAACCATAGCCGTTATTATATGATTCAGATAATATTCTCATGTCATCTCCATTTTCTACTTTATTTTATTGTCTCTATTTTTTCTATATTTAATATTCTCATATTCCGAGACAATAAATTTATTGTAACTATTTAGCCCCATTTGCAGAACGCAGTTTTACATGGCTCTGAATAGTTACAATCTATTTTATTATAGAGATAACCTGCGGATAAATCAATAGCACAAATGTGAAAAAAGCATGAAAAGCAGGCTATATCACACTATTTATCCATGAATCCGAAATACCGTCACTTCTCCGAAATAGGATTCGTTTGACACATACTGTGGAATTCTCTCCGACAGCATATTTTTGTGGTCTGTATGCAGGTGTCCGCAGATGAGAGCCTTCACGCATCAGGAAAATAGACGTTCCCGAAATCAGTGAAGTAACCACCAATCCTGCGTAAGTATTCGTCAGATGCAGGCTCTGAATTGTTGTGTAATTCGTGATCACGACTACCTCTCCCGGGATCATGGTCGTCATCAGTACCAGACTGAACAGCAGCTTTTTCAGAGGAAATTCGAAAAATACGAATCCGTAGGCTGCCAGACAGGCAATCACGATTTGTGTTGCAATGGAAACCAGACATACAATTCCGGAATTCAGCAGATAACTGAAAAGCGGTACTGCTTTGATCACTTCCAGGTAATTTTGCAATGTCGGAGCATTCGATAACAGATGCAACGGATAGGTTCCAAGCTCCTGCTCACTCTGGAAGGAAAATAGGATGCCTATGAGCAGTGGGGCAATAAACAAAAGTCCTAAGAGCATCTTGATGATCTCCGGCACGGTTCTTTTTATTATTGATAGAATACGGTCTTTTTCTCCAGTGCAAACTGTACCCCCGTTAAAATCAGTATTAACAGAAACAGAAACATCGCCTGTACACATGCTGTCTCAAACCTCCCGTTGATAATGGCATTTTCATAAATATAGTAAAGCAGGTTCTTCGTTCCATTGGCAGGTCCGCCCACAGTGCGTAGGGCATCTGCGTGGTCCACCCGATCTCTGCTCCGCCTAACAGTTCATTCAGAAGTCCGTTTTTCTGCCGGTAGATAAACAGAAAAATTGCTGCCGCCGGGGAAGAAGCGATTGCCATAGGCAATGCGAACAATAAAGCAATCAGATAAGTGAATACTAGATTGATTGCCGCCATCTTCACCGTGATCCAGATCACCTGCCAGAAGGAGCTTTTCCCCAGGATTGGGCTTCTGTTGTTCTGCGCTATGCTGCTGTTGTTTTTTGTCGTTACTGTCTGTGCTGTCATTCTTTTTCGCCTCACGTTTTATCTGTGCTTTATCATAGCCAAAAAAATTTTTGTAAATACCATGTAGGTGTAAATTTTTGTAAGATTCTGTAAAAGAATTTCTCCCATTCATGTAAAACAATAATCAATCTATGTTAGCTCTTTGTTTAAAATTGCTTATTATGTGATTATTTGCCCAAAATTGTTAGATATAATAATGATTTCCAAAAAAAATTTTACTTTTCAGTAGATTTTTGGGAGACACTAAACTATAATAGAACATCATGGGATTTTAGTTGCAAAGATCCATAGAGAAAGGTGTCAGCAATGTACAAGATAGGTTTTGACAATGACAAATACCTCAGTCTGCAGTCTGAGAAGATCAAGGAGCGTATCGCGAAATTCGGCGGCAAGCTGTATCTGGAATTCGGCGGCAAGCTGTTCGATGATTATCACGCTTCCCGTGTTCTGCCCGGTTTCCATCCGGACAGCAAGATTAATATGCTGGCACAGTTAAAGGACGAGGCCGAAATCGTCATCGTCATTAATGCAGCAGATATCGAGAAGAATAAAGTCCGTTCCGATCTTGGCATTACCTATGATCTGGATGTGTTACGTCTGATCGATGCTTTCCGCGGCTATGGTTTGTATGTCGGCAGTGTATGTCTGACCCGCTTTGCCGGGCAGCCCAGTGCCATTGCTTATCAGAAAAAACTGGAGTCTCTGGGAATGAAGGTATACCGCCATTATTCCATTCCCGGATATCCTTCCAATATTCCGTTCATCGTAAGCGATGAGGGTTACGGTAAAAATGATTATATTGAAACATCCCGTTCTCTGGTAGTCGTTACTGCTCCCGGACCCGGAAGCGGCAAAATGGCTACCTGTCTCTCCCAGCTGTATCACGAATACAAGAGAGGCATCAAGGCCGGTTATGCCAAGTATGAGACTTTCCCGATCTGGAATATTCCGTTAAAGCATCCGGTGAACCTGGCTTATGAAGCCGCTACCGCAGACTTGAACGATGTTAATATGATCGATCCGTTCCATCTGGAAGCTTACGGTGAGACCACGATCAATTACAATCGCGACGTGGAGATCTTCCCCGTAGTCAGCGCTATGTTCGAGAAGATCATGGGCAGCTGCCCTTACAAGTCTCCTACTGACATGGGTGTCAATATGGCAGGCTTCGGTATTGTCGATGACGAAGCTGTCCGCGACGCCGCCAAACAGGAAATCATCCGCCGCTACTACCACACTCTGTGCCAGAAGCGCCAGGGTACCGCCGGTGACGACCAGATCTTAAAGCTTGAGCTTCTGATGAAGCAGGCAGGTGTCACCATCGACGATCGCGCAGTAGTCAGTGCAGCCAATATCAAAGCAGAGACCACCGGGGAACCGGCCGCTGCGATCCAGCTTCCGGACGGCAGAGTCCTCACCGGGCGGACCAGTACTCTGCTGGGTGCTTCTTCCGCATTATTATTAAATGCCCTGAAAGCTTTGGCAGGCATTCCGGACGAAGTACAGCTGATCTCACCTACCGCCATCGGTCCCATCCAGGATCTGAAGACGAACTACCTGGGGAACCGCAATCCCAGACTTCATACAGATGAGACGCTGATCGCCCTTTCCATCTGTGCAGCTACGGATGATACCGCGAAGGCTGCTGTGGAGCAGTTGAAGAACCTGAAAGGTTCCGAAGTGCACTCCAGCGTGATCCTGTCCCAGATCGACATGAATACCTTCCGCAAGTTAGGCGTGAATCTGACATGCGAACCTCATTATCAGAACCAGAAGCTGTATCACAACTAAACATTTTGTCATTCTACTATAAATTATGGCAGTTATTGAGCGAAGGCGCTCCCCAAGGGGAGTTTCTCGCTCTTTTTATTTTATAAATTGTTTTTTGTATATCAAAAGGAGGAGAAAATTATGGCAGTAAAGTACGTGTTTGTGACCGGAGGAGTCGTATCCGGTCTGGGAAAAGGAATTACCGCAGCTTCCCTGGGAAGACTGTTAAAAGCAAGAGGTTACAAAGTAACCATGCAGAAATTCGATCCATATATTAATATTGATCCCGGCACCATGAACCCGATACAGCACGGCGAAGTATTCGTCACGGAGGATGGCACGGAGACCGATCTGGATCTGGGACATTATGAGCGTTTTATTGATGAGAATCTGGATAAAAATTCCAACGTTACCACCGGTAAGGTATACTGGTCCGTATTGCAGAAGGAGCGTCGTGGTGATTACGGCGGAGGTACTGTACAGGTCATCCCCCATATCACCAATGAGATCAAGAGCCGCTTTTACCGCAACTTTACAGATGATGAAACCCGTATCGCCATCATCGAGGTAGGCGGTACCGTAGGTGACATCGAGAGCCAGCCTTTCCTGGAGTCCATCCGTCAGTTCCAGCATGAGGTGGGGCATGACAATGCCATTCTGATCCATGTAACGCTGATTCCTTATCTGAGTGCTTCTCAGGAGCTGAAGACCAAGCCTACCCAGGCCAGTGTTAAGGATCTGCAGGGCATGGGCATCCAGCCGGATATCATCGTCTGCAGAAGTGAGCATCCTCTGGATCAGTCCATCAAGGATAAGATTGCTCTGTTCTGTAACGTACCTCAGAGTCATGTATTGCAGAATCTGGATGTGGAATATCTGTATGAGGCTCCGTTAGCTATGGAAAAAGAGCATCTGGCACAGGTGGCCTGTGAATGTCTGCATCTGGATTGTCCGGAACCGGATCTGGCAGACTGGAAGAAGATGGTAGAGGATCTGCGTCATCCCACCGATGAAGTGCAGATCGCTCTGGTCGGAAAATATGTCTCTCTGCATGATGCCTATATCAGTGTCGTAGAGGCTCTGAAGCATGGCGGTATCACCAATCATGCTACGGTACATATCAAATGGATCGACTCCGAGACGGTAACGCCTGAAAATGTGGATGAACTGTTAGGTGACTGCAACGGTGTCCTGGTACCCGGCGGCTTCGGTTCCCGGGGTATCGAAGGCAAGATCCTGGCGATTCAGTATGCAAGAACCCACGGGGTTCCCTTCCTGGGACTGTGTCTGGGAATGCAGCTGACGATCGTAGAATATGCAAGAAATGTCATTGGGTATACGGATGCACACAGTGTGGAACTGGATCCTAACACCACACATCCTGTGATCGCTCTGATGCCGGATCAGAACGGTGTCGAGGATATCGGCGGTACCTTAAGACTGGGTGCATACCCTTGTGTACTGGATAAGGATTCCCGTGCTTATCAGCTCTACGGACAGGAGAACATCTCCGAGAGACATCGTCATCGTTACGAGGTTAACAACGATTATCGTGCCGTCCTCACCGAACACGGTCTTCGTCTGTCCGGTCTGTCCCCTGACGGACGTATCGTGGAGATGTGCGAGCTTACCGAGCATCCCTTCTTCGTAGCCACCCAGGGACACCCCGAGCTCAAGTCCAGACCCAACAGACCCCATCCGTTGTTCAAGGGATTCGTGGAAGCGGCTCTGGAGAATAAACACCGGAAGTAAATTGAGAGTTACGAGCCATGCAAAAATAGAACGGAATACCTCGGTGGGAGCTTGCTCACACAAGAGGTTATTTCGTTCTATTTTTATACGGCGACAGCCGTCAATGAAATAAATGTGGAGCGCCCTTTGCGACACATTTATGAATTGAGTGCATGGCTCGTAACGTAGGGCTGCCGTAACCCCCACGAACGCCCGCGGCGAACGGAACATCGCGGCATGACATTCCGTCCACCGTGGGCGTTCTGTTTACTGATTCCGCTAAAATCCATCGAATAACAGGAAATAGCGGAATTATTGTTTTGGAAGTAAATAATTTCCTCCATAATTGCAGAAAAGATCTAATACAGAGGAATTGCTTCTTCTATAGAACTTTTTTCTATTCAATTTCCACCATTTTTAGTAGTTTAAGGCTGTTTTAAAGGAAACCAGTAGCCCCATGCGGGCTACGGGAATTTGCGCAAAGGAACTTAACATTTCCGCAAACCTCAGAGTTTCTACTGATTTACCGGTTTCTCCGGTATTCGGCATTGTACACATGTTCCGAGTGTTCCTATGTACCATTTTCAGGATTGCTGCCACAAAATTGCTACTACCAAAAACATAATTGCAAAACCAAATTCAATCACTGTCGTAAACCTGATTCTTCTCTTCAAAACACATACTCCCGGATGTTTTGAATGAATATAGATGGGATAAGTGTTCCCTTCTGTCATCCTCCGCAGCAGGCGATAGGGTACTGTCAATGTGGTCTGCTCATGGTAAGCCGTGCCGTTACAGACGTATTCAAACACCGGTGCATAGCTGGTAATACCATAGCGTCCGGGGTAGCTGTTATATCCGCAATAGATAGCTTCTATCTTCTGATTGCAGCAAAATACAGCATAGATATCATTCACACCCAGTAAAAACAGAAACAATCCAAACACGCTCATAATCAGCAGCGCTTCGAGAGCTTCATTCCCTACAAACAAAATAACAAATGATGTGATGGCAAAACCAGCAAATGTCAGGATGATGTCCAGACATATAAAAGGTACAACCTTATATCTCTTATTTTTTATAATGATAACGGTAGATACTCCAAACAATAATGTCAATATGTATACCAGAGCTTCCATTACCGTATCCCTCTCCTCCAACTCCAATAAAAAAAATTTATGAATTTTTCATTACCCAGGCAAATGCCTTCGCAGTCCGTAGCCCCGGATCTCTGAAATGATTCCCCGGATTCCATTCCAGCGTACTGCGGATCCCACACTGTTGCAGCCACGCATGAGCCTCCCGGATGCAGTCGCCCACAGTAGCCATGACAGGATTCTTCGTCTTTTCCTCTTTGTCCCCCAGGCTTAAGTAAACTGCCCGACTCTGATTCTCGTGCTCTTTCATATAGGGCAGAAACCCGGGGAACCACACCGAGGGCGATGCCGCCGCTATCCCCGCAAACCGATCCGTCTGATAAGATGCCCACAGAGAAAACAACCCTGCAAGAGAATATCCTCCAAGATAATAAGTTTTACTATCATCCGAACATAAGCGCAAAATTTCTTCTAGCAACGAGGCTGCACCCTCGCCAAAATCCTCATTTCCGAATACTGCGGGTGCTTTCCACGGAGACAGATCGAGGTTCCAGTCATCCACTTTCACCGCAATCATTTGAAAATCCAATGCTGTCAGTTTCCGGATCTGTGCCACTTCGCCCTCTATTTCCGGAAGATCATGATCTCCCACGGGCTGGATCAAAACAATGGGAGCCTCCGGATTCCCATACTTATATTTAGTCATGCCGTCCTCTTTCTCTATCAAGTATCCTTCCTATTTTATCAGTTTCAGAATCCTTTGCCTGTTATATCGCTGCATGATCACAAACATCGGATCAAACAAGCTGGGATTATATGTTCCAATTTCATACACCCATTTTCTTAATGAGTTTTGAATAAATATGTACCACGAACCATGGTTCCGTAGATTTCTCCAAAGCATCTTCCGGAGAGAACCACATCACTCCACTATTCTCATCGGCTTTTACGGATACCTGCTCTTCCGAATCTGCCTCCAGTAAATACGTGATATTCAGGTGCAAATGGCTGGACACATAGTTCCCTTTTTTCACATGTCCGTCCACCGTCAGAGATTCCAGAGAAAAAATCTCCTCTGATACCGGTCTCACATTGGAAATTCCCGCCTCCTCCTTCACTTCCCGGATGGCAACGGACAGCAGATCCGTCTCCCCATCCGCATGTCCTCCCAACCAGGACCAGGAATTATAAATATTATGATATACCATAAGCACTTTGCTTCTGTCCTTATTTACCACCCAGGCAGAAGCCGTAATATGCGCAACTGTATTTTCTCTGGAAAATGCGTTCTCATTGTTCCTGATCCATCCCAGGATCAAAGCTTTGTCCTTTTCTTCCTGTTCATTAAACGGGGGATAATTTTCTATTTGTCTGATTAAATTTTCTTTCATCATGTTTCGCCTTTCACTTAATAACAGCACCTATCCAAATAACGATTATAATCCGGTCGTCATCAGACCGTAATTTCAATCTGGTTGTCTTCCATTGCAACAATGCAGCTTTCGTAATAGCCGTCTCCTGTAATTCTGGGGCCGCTGACAACTTCATATCCGTCTGCTTTTAATTCTGCAGTCAAAGCATCCACTTTTTCCCGGCTTCCTACGCTGAAGGCAATATGTGCATATCCGGTTCGGGCAGCTTCTTTCGGCAAGTTTACCATTTCCGGCCTCTGCATGATCTCAAGTCGGGCACCATCCTCGAAGGAAAGAAAATAGGAACGGAAGTGTGTCTGGGAATTATGGTATCCTTCGTTTGATTTCGCCCCCAGATACTTTATAAAAAAATTTCTGGCTCCTTCCAGATCCTCTACGTAAAGTGCAATGTGTTCTATTTTCATCCTGTTACCCTCATTCTATGTTCCTCTTTGTTTTTTCATCTTATATAATTCTTCTGTCGCAAGCCTTGTCTTTGCCACAACATTTTCCCTATGCTTCGGAAAGCTTTTCAAACAACCGGTCAATCTCCTGCCAGTCCGTACATCTCACAAATCTGTCATTGGGAAGCTCTGCCCGGCTGTTCCATGGCCGGTCGAACACGGCTGTCCTGCAGTTGTCAAAATGTATTACATGCTCAAACGCCGCCGGAGAATCCTCTACCGCAAAATCAAAGGTCATGTTGTAAAGTTCCGCCAATGTCATATTATATCTATAATCCTGTTTCGCCGTTTCGCGCCCGTATTTGTCTACGCAGAACAAGGGAACTCTTTCCAAATGATGTTCATCAAGCCATTGCCTCGATGGTTCGTAGGAATTGAACGGCCTTCCGGTAATGATAAAAACCTCGTGTCCCTGATCCACCCACTTATTAATTGCTTCGGAAGCCCCCGGCGTCTCCTCGTAATTCAGCAGATTTTCCGGCAAATGCCCCGCTTTCATTAAAGCTTCATACTGCTCATCATTTAAATCAAATGATTTCTGGAGATTGAAAAACTGAACCTGCCGATAAGGGACCTCAATGCCGAACATTTCTTTCGCAATTTTTGTAAAATATTCTGCGGTTTCACATAATACATCGTCAAAATCTATGTAGATTTTCATTATTTCTTTTCTCATATACCTTCGCATTATTCTTCTAATAGATTTTTAAACACCATTGTGATTTCCGACTCTCCCCCATGGTTCCATTTAAACTTAACATCACTTCCTGCCTTTGGTTTTTCATTAATATCACCCGCCAATTTTGCAGGAATGAGTTTTTCCCAATAACGTACATTATATATATCATTTTCTACAGATTCAACCACACCTAAATGTTGCTCAAAAATCTGCATAAAACCCTCCTTAACTTTTACTTTGCGGTACTCGGGAAACTCTTCACTGATTCTAAGCAACGCTGCTTCATCACCGAGCTTTTCAAAATCAGAACTTTCAATGAGCTTTCCTCTGATTAATGAAAAATCAGCATTTAATGGTAATACCATTATTTCATCAAATGATTTTCCCCTGGCATCTGTAATTTTATATTTGGAAGCTCTCTCAAATCCAAAACGCGGATAATAATAAGGTTCTCCAATAATTACAATTCCAGCTATTCCCTGCTTTTGGGCCAGTTTTATTGTTTCACGCATAAGCGCTCCACCGATATCGTTTCCTTCCCATGTTGGTTCAACTGCTAATGGTCCAAATGTAGCAATTTCATGCCTACTATTTCCGTCTACGATCCACGCTTTTGTGTAATATATGGCTCCGACAATCTGGCCATCAATTTCTGCAATTCGGCTTATTTCCGGTATGTATTCTTGAGAATCACGAATAATGCGAGTCAATAAATGCTCCGTGCATCCGGGCCAATATTTATTCCAAAAGCTTCTCATTATCATTAATTCCGTTTTTTTATAATCTTCTTCGGTCTCTTGTCTAATGATTAAATTATTTATCATTGTATCCTTTTCCACTCCACAGGCCTCAATTTTCCTAACCATTTAAAACTAAAATTTGTCAGTTGAGTTCATTTTCCTCCTCATCATTGAAAATATACTTCGATGTTTCCTTTGCAAGGATTTTAATCTTTCAATTCTGCCTCAATCTCTTCAATTGTAGGCAAGCTTCCCTTAAATTCTTCTGGTATCAACTTAGATAATTCATAGCTGGATATTCCCAAAGGTTGACTTGTTGATTCCAGTGCATACTGTGCCTCGACTTTATCCATATCTTTACAGATTAACAATCCCAAAGTTGGATTATCATTCTCTGTTTTCATTTGATGATTAATTGAGACAACATACGTTCCAAGCTGTCCGGCATAAGATGAGTCAAATTTACCTGTCTTAATTTCTACAACTACATAGCAATGTCTTTGTGTATTGTAAAACAACATATCGATGAATTTCTCTACTTCCCCCACTGTGATACGGACTTCGCGCCCCATATAAGCGAATCCTGTTCCGAGTTCTATTAGAAAGTTGTTTACTTTATTAATTAATGCATCCTTTAATTCCTTTTCATCATATTGTTCCCGTAATGTCAAAAAATCAAAATTGTACGGATCCTTTGTAATTGCCTGCGCCAAATCACCCTGCACTGAAGGTAATGTATTTGCAAAATTTGTTATAGCTTTTCCTTGTCTTTCAAATAAATCCGTATCTAAAAAATTTACCAGGACATCACGAGACCAATTATTTTCTAGTGTTTTTCTCACATAAAACAATGCCTTATCCACATTGTTTTTACATTTGTCTATTATTGTTCTATTATGTCCCCAAGGAATTCTAAAAACGATAGTCGAATCGTCCACAGCTTGTGGACGATTTCCGGCACAAGGATATAATTCATAGAAATAACGCATATATTTTAAATTGGTTGGTGAAAATGACTTAACATCCGGTAATACCTTTTTTAAGTCATCACTAAGTATCTTATAAAATCCTGATCCATATCCGTATTGCTTGCTCATGGTTGAAATATCTTTTCCAAGTTTCCAATAAAAACGTAGCATTTCATCATTTATTTTTACCGCTGCACGAATTTGGCTCCTTTTAAATTCATTTGATATTTCTGTTATCCAATCTTTGTATGATTCACCATCGACAATAACCAATTTCTCCATTATTTCATTCCCCTCTATAAATTATTTTTTCCCGTTTCACCACAACTTTTATCACCGCATCCACGATGGATTCCCCCGGCTCGATATGACCTCCCGGAAGTGTATATCCCTTCCAGTCATTTTTTATTCTGTCCTGTAACAAGTATCTGCCATTTTTATGTATTAAGCATAAAACGGTAAGTTCGACGCTTTCTGTTCTCATTTACTTTCTCCTGCAATGTTTTCGACAATTTGGGAATTTCCACTCTTCCTACAAAGATTTTCCACGCTGCCATACCATTACATAGTCTTTTTCCCCGGTAACTTCATCCAATCCTTCTCGTTGGATTTCAAAATCTTCTCGTTGATAAAAGTGAATTGCACGTGTATTCTTTTGGTAAACATTTAAATATAATTTCGTCTTTTTTTCTTTTACAAAATTCAACAGGAGCTTACCTATACCCTGCGACTGCATTTCATCACGGACAAAAATGCCTTCCATATATTCATCATTTAACCCTATAAAGCCTTCTATCAGGCAGTCATTCTCATACACATAGACCTCTGCCTGTGGCAACATTTCTTTCACTAAATCAATATTGTTTTTCCAATATTGACCCGGAATAAAATAATGTGCTTTTAAGTTGGTATCTAACCATATATCAACAACTCGTTCGATATCTGCTTTTTGTAATACTCTGATCATATTTGACATTTCTCCAAATCTTCTTCCGGAGAGAATCTAGTTCAAAACCACCTCGAAGATCGTCCCACCGGATGGATTGGACTTCACCGTAATACTGCCATCATGCACCCTTACAATTTCACGGACCAGGGCAAGTCCCAGCCCTACTCCACCAAGCTCCCGGCTTCTGGATTTATCCACCCGGAAAAACGGTTCGAACACGCGCTCCTTAAGTTCATCAGGGATTCCGGCTCCCGTATCCTCCACTGACAGATATACATGTTTTTCCTTCCGGTCTGCGGTTACCGTGACCTGCCCGCCCGAATGATTATATTTTATGGCATTCTCAACAAGATTGTATACCAGCCGGTAAATAAGGATGTCACTTCCGACCATCGTTATATCCTTGCATTTTCCGATCAGTCTTATATTTTTGCCCTCTGCGAGAGGTTCCAGATCCTCCAACACCTCATCCACCAGAGCATCTAAGATGATTTCATCATCCCGTCCTACCGTCTGAAGCTCACTCATGTCGAGAAGTGTCTTTACCATTTTGTTGAGTCTGTCGTTCTGTTCGGTAACCATCTTTATCATCTGTACCGTGTCTGCATCGTTGTCCGGATGACTGTTGGAATGATACAGATCAAGCTGTACCTGCATCAGGGCTAATGGCGTACGAAGCTCATGGGCTGCATTTGCAGTAAATTGTCTCTGTATCTCAAATGCATCCGAGAGGCGTTCCAGCATACGGTTATACGAAACGCTAAGCTGGTTCAGTTCCTTCACCTGGTTTTCTTCTATCCGTGAATCTGCCAGATTTTGCGCCTGCACCTTTTCGATCTTGTCAGAAAACTCTCTGATCGGTCTGAGTGCATGCCCACTTATAAAATAGGTCGCCACTCCACCCAGAAGAGCCAATACTGCTGAAATGATCAAGCTGTTTTTCCTGTAATCCGCCTAATTATTATAGACCTGGACAGAAAAGTCATTAGCGAACTCATCCCACTTGTCCTCCGGAATGCTGATATATATTTCCTCCGCATCGTCCGGCTGATCATCTCCCCGTGTATCCACAGCCTCTTGCAGGGAATCCATATAATATACACCGTTTTTATAGACAAACAACGTCACGCATCCACATATCACCGCTATATATAATGTAATGATGCAGGTAAGTCTCCACTGCAGCGACATTTTTTTCATCTATCGGACTCCTCTCGTATTTTATACCCTTCTCCCACCTTGTTCAGAATCGGATCATATCACAGCACAGCCTTAAGCTTTTTTCTAAGGGAAGACATGTGTACTCTGATCGCTCCGCTAAAGCTATCCACAGATGCATCCCAGGCATGCTCCATCAATTCCTCCTGGCTTACCGGTCTGCCCATGTTCAGAAGCAGATATTCCAGAATACCATTTTCTTTTCTTGTCAGAGATACCATTTCTCCTTTTGCATAAGCCTCACGCCTTACGATATCAAACTTTATCTCACCGCTTTCCAGACATACATCCTTCTGTACAAACTTCCTTCTGGTCAGACTTCTGACACGTGCCTCAAGCTCCTGTAAATGGAATGGTTTTTCCATATAATCATTTGCCCCTGCATCATACAGACTTTTCGCAACTGTATCACATATTTCTTTTTCATCCTCAATAATGAATAATCTCAACTTCCCCGCCCTTAACAAAGATTTTACAACAATTATTGTATAATAGCGAAGTCAACTGGTCAATAAATACCACGATCGAAAGGAGTAACAATAACTTGAAGTGCAGAAAAATATCTCAGATCGTTCTGCTCGTCACCGGGATCACTATGATCGGCTACGGTGCAGTCAGAGGCGAAGCTGCTGTCGTGCTTGGTAAAGCAATAAAATTATGTCTGGAGTGTGTCGGAATTGGATAAGAGAAAAAAGTCACTGTCAAGGCAGACAGCCGGGATACGCGGATGGATACAGGCTGCTGCCACGGGAGCGTGCCCCATTGGCGCATTCCAGGCGGTGATCGGATCCTCCCGATTTAAATGTTCAAGGGTATGTAAAATGGATGTGGATGTGTGCAAGCATCCAGACCATCCGGAATGCATACGGTGCGGAGCCTGCATCAAGGCTTGTCCCAAGGATGCGATCCACTACCGGTTTATGGGAAAATAATCTTATTACTATTACTTAAAGGAGATTTTAATCATGAAAACAAGCAAAAAATTTCTTACTATTTTAACACTCTGCATAGCTTTATTGCTTACAGCCTGCGGCACAACAGATGCTGCCGGCACGGACAAAACCAATGAGTCTCTGACGGAAACCGGCACAGTATCCACAGACAGCTCCAACACTGCACAAATGATCTGTATCAGCAGGAGAACCAGATTTTTGCAGATCATGAGGCTGTATGGAACAAGGTATTCGGCATGATGAGCAAAAGTGGTGTTGATCCCAGCGCAAATTATGCTGATTATCTGGCTGATACCGTCGAAGCAAACAAGGACTCCTTTACAGATGATGAATTGAAAACACTTACGGACGATATGGAAACCATACGGAAAATCGAAGAACAGATCGCAGAACTGGAACAGGGAACTACCACAGCCGATCATACTGCTCCGGAAAACAATTCCGAATCTGCCATGAAAGAAGCTGCCGCCGTTCTTGAAAGCCAGGGTGCAAAGTACCGCAATATTTCCATTGACTCTGCTTCCGATGCGGGTAAATATGCCTCTGATATTATGGCATTTCCTACAACAATACTTGTCGATAGAAATGGAAATATCGTAGGGGATCCGATCCTTGGGGGTCGAGATTTCTTCATTCACCTGTTGACACCGACAATTCTTTTTGATATTATTTATCAAGAATTGAATATTCCATGAGGGAGTAGTTAGCACGAAGGTGTGATTTGTCAACATTCTGATTATAATTTTAGAGTATAATCTGGCAAATCTTAAATAATGAGACTCATGTATATCTATTAACGGTCTGTGTATAATACACACTGACAGATAATTGGTATACATGAGTTTTTTTATCTCTGTCGGATACTTATCATCGCACAGCTTTCGGCTGACAACACTGTAATGGATCACGCAAAGGAGAAAAACATGGAGAAACTTATTAACAATGCCCCGTTTGCCCTTGTTCTTGTATTCCTTGTAATCGGTTTTATACTGCTTATTAAGGGTGCGGACTTTTTCGTAGAAGGAAGCTCCAGTGTAGCGAAGAGACTGCATGTTCCGTCTATCATTATCGGACTTACCATCGTAGCAATGGGAACCTCTCTTCCGGAGACAGCGGTCAGTGTATCGGCATCTATTACAGGTAACAACGAGCTTGCGGTCAGTAATGCCGTCGGCTCCAATATCTTTAATCTGATGGTCGTGATCGGCGTATGTGCAATGATCGCCACCGTAGAGGTTGCGCGGGAAACTATCAGGAGAGATATCCCACTTTCCCTGATCTGTGCCGGCCTCTTACTGCTTTTGGGAAGCATCGGACTTGGTGATCAGACCAAAATGACACTGGGACATTTCGATGGTGTGATATTCATAGGTCTGTTTGCCGGATATATCTTTTACATGATCAGAATTGCCTTAAAAGCAAATAAAGAGGGGAAAAAAGTAGAAATTGAGGGCGGTTCCGATGAAGAGATCAAGCTGATCTCCGTGCCGCTTAGCATTATTTTCATTATCGGCGGTGCTGCTGCGATCGCCTTCGGCGGAGATCTCACCGTCGATGCTGCATCCAGAATTGCAAGCGACCTGGGAATGACGCAGACGCTGATCGGACTTACCATCGTTTCCATCGGTACATCTCTTCCGGAGCTTGTGACTTCCATCGTTGCAGCCAGAAAAAATGAAGTCGATATGGCACTGGGTAATGCCATCGGTTCCAACGTATTTAACATCCTGATGGTTCTGGGTATCGCTTCCGCCATCAGTCCCATCAGCATCATTACGGAAAACATCATTGATCTGTGTGTACTGATCGCATTTACTGTGTGTGTATGGATCTTCGCAGGAAGCAAAAAGAAAATCGGAAGAGTCGAAGGCTTCTGTATGGTGGCTCTTTACGCAGCATATGCGGTTTATATCATAATCAGATAAATGAGGGCCGTACAAATGATATTGTTTTTTAAGGTATTTCTCACGGAATTCATCGCAGAGATGGGCGACAAGACACAGCTTATGCTGATCGCCCTTACTTCGAAATACAAATTAAGAGATATTATATTGGGAACCGCTGCCGCAATCCTGGTACTGAACGGTCTGGCTGTCCTCGCCGGCGGGCTCGTCAGCGAATTCATTCCCGGCTGGCTTATCAAGATCATTGCTGCACTTGCATTTCTTTATTTTGCCGCATCAACACTTGCAGGCAGCAATGACGAGGAAGAGGAGGGCAACGGCAGATCCAGGATCCGGTTCGTACCGCTTGCGGTTTTCTGTACCTTTTTCGTAGCTGAACTCGGAGACAAGACACAGCTTACCGCCATCACCTTTGGTGCCAATGAAGGTATGAGTTCCGCACTGATCGTATGGCTCGGCTGTTCTCTGGGACTGTTTTTAGCAGACATCCTGGGAATGCTTTTAGGCTATCTGTTAAAAAGCAAGACACCGGAAGGGCTGCTCAATACTCTCGCCTTCGCCATCTTCTCTGTATTCGGCGTCTTCACACTGTATCAGGGACTGAAACTCATCAGTACAAATATCCGTTCCATACCGGTATTGCCGATACTGATTGCTGCAACGATTGCTTTTGCCGGTATCTGTGTGTACCTGTTTTTAAAAAGAGAGAAAAAAAAACGGGGAGCAAACTAAAAACGGCTCCCCCGTTCTATGCTTATTCCCCGGCATTCCCCGCCTTGCTGTGCTTGTGTCTCTTGCGCACTTCTCTGGCGTGATCTCTGCGGGCGGCGATAGCTTCTGCCTCTTCCTTAGGTATCAGCTTCGTGGTCTTGACAATATATACACCACCGTCATATGCCTTGCGTACCCGGATCTTGCCCTTGAGGTAGCCGTGCTTCTCGCAATAAGCCACGCAGTAATAATGCCTGCCGTTAGCGCTGAACCATTTGATCTTCTTGCGCAGGTTACGATGGCAGAGATAACATTTGCTGGACACCACTTCCTTATCTGCGAAGGCTTCTGTCTTGTCCTTGAATTCCCTGGAAATATATTTTACATAGGTATCAAACTGCGCTTTAACCTCGTCCCTACGCTCCTTCGGAGGACAGAAGGTATCGTAGGACAGGTTCACCACTACCTCCGGGTGCTCCTCCAGGATCCGGATCAGGATCTTTGCCGTATAGTAGGCATCACTGAACGCCCGGTGGAAGGGAATGTCCTTCTCAATATGCAGAAAATCGATGGCATATTCCAGGTTCCTGCGGATCTTGCGCTCCTCATAGGCAATGGCGAACAGCTTCTGCACATCCAGATAGGGCAGCGGTCCCGGTGCCAGTAATGGCATCTCATAATACGCCATATTCCGCTGTAATTCCGTGAGGTCCAACGTTCCCCAGGTACAAAACAGATGCTCCTCCTGTCCGCACCATCTGACAAAATCTCCTCCGACCTCCGGGAATGGTCTCCCACGCTCCAGCTCCTGCATCTGAATATGGATCAGTTTGCTGGTGATCTTGTGCATCTCATGGTAGACCTGTGGCTTGATCAGTTCATTGAATTCGCTGACCATAACACGTTCATTATTCAGTTTGATGGCACCGATCTCTATGATTTCAAAAGGCAGCTTCTCCACAGCATCCTCTTTGCCGGTGTTACTCTGATTCCATTCCAGATCCAGAACGATATATTCCATACGTTCCTCCTAAAAATATTACTTACATTTCAGGTAGTGCAATATCCAGCACTTCCTCATGCCAGCAGTGGTCTCCCTCCCTGACATCGTGGAGCGGATATTCTTCTTTTCCGTACAGGCTGTAAGCCTTCCGCACAATATCTAACTGCTCCGTTACATTCACCAGTCCCCTGGGACCATTCAGATGATCAGCCCTACACGACTGTACCGCCAGAGGTCTCGGGGCAATGAGAGATGCGATATCTCCCATATCAAAGTGTTCCCACAGATGGGGAACATAATTACAGCTGCAATTTCCGTTGAGCAATAACAACGCGTCACGATATCCATAGAGATATCCGCTGATGATACATTTTTTCACACGATCATCCAA
>Ga0129313_1000974_pt1 | contig 20315 bp, 27 predicted proteins | sample O1105metagenome_FD_94436 | JGI IMG/M metagenome (GOLD analysis project Ga0129313, IMG submission 94436) | Orangutan group fecal microbial communities from fecal samples from Wisconsin, USA - O1105 metagenome | ecosystem: Host-associated > Mammals > Digestive system > Large intestine > Fecal...
GACCGGTCTCGAAAACCGGAGTAGGGGCAACTCTACCGGGGGTTCAAATCCCCCTCTCTCCGCCACTATTCAAACACTTAGCTCAATTCCTTTCAACGACTCATGTCACACTTGGTATAGTGTTGGTATATTCACTTGGTATAAAACTCGCCATCATCATCTTCTGATTTGCCCAATACTGGAAGATCCAATGTGGGAGAAATTTTCACTTTTCTGTCATAAACCACAACTTGGCTTTCAGTTTTGTGACCTGAGAATAGTTGTTTGTCCTTACTCGAGCCTTCGTAATCTGATATCCCCTTGGCTTTGAGATCATGAAAAGTACACGGCAGTTTTCTATCAAGTTTTCTTCCTGCTGCTTCCCTTGCTGTTTCCCACAGATCGTTAAACCCACTTTTCGAGTATTTAGTTTTTTTGCTGCTACAGATAACCGTTTCCCGCCCACCCAGAGTTTTTGCAAGTTCGATGGCGTTATGAAGCCGTTCAGTCCAGACTTTTATTTGTTTAGTCCCGGTCTTTCCCTGCTGGATAAAAATGCCTTCCTCGCTTACTTGCGACCATTTGAGAGAAAGAACATCCGAAACGCGAGCCGCACATAAGTAAGATATCTCCATGCCAACTCGGAGAGCTGGTGCCGCCTCTTCATAAATTGCCTGATATTCTTCGTCTGTCACGTACACGTCACGGGCTTTTAAAGAGAACTTGCGTACTCCTTTGCACGGATTTCCTTTCACGTAACCTCGTTCATATCCCCATGAGAAAACACGCGACATCCCGCCGAGTTCCTGGTTTGCCTGGTTAATACTGCGTTGGCCACGTTTATCCATATAGATCCTGACCATCTCAATTTTTATGTCATCTGCTCTCATATTCCCGAACACTGGGAGCAGGTTTTTTTCATACGACCTGTAATCAGTCTGTGTCCGCGGAGCAAGTTCAGCAAAAGCTGGGCTGCTGGTGAATAACTTCCATAATTTAGAAAATGTCATTACGTCTGAACGCTTGGCTTTTTCTTCCTCATAACGCGCCCATAGCCGGGACATACTCGTCCCGGTAATAGGTGCAAGGGTTACGCTTTGTTTTGTTCCTTTTGGCTTCCACACATAGCTATAACGGTTTTTAGTTACGCGTGGCGGGAGGTGCTTGTCTTTAGGATCTTTTCTTGGTCTGCCCATTGATTGCGTCGTAATTTGGCTCAAGTGCAACATATTCATCGACCTTAGGTAATTCAGAAACTCCGGGATCAATACTTCTGCGCAATACAATTGGGCGGTTCCGCCCATCAGTGGTGAACGGTATGCCGTGACACCGCAGCTGTCGCTGCTGGTGGGTGTAGCGCTGATAGCCAGTAATTTCTGCAATTTCCTGAGGAGACAGTGTAAGTTCGTGCATAGCTCATCTCTCTGATGGCCTGCCTGTAAAAACATACCAGGCAGGATCCATAAATTGTGAAATTAGAAAATCAGTTTGCGGTCAAGCGTTGCCAGATTGCAGAGACGTATTTGACCTGATGTCGGGCGTCAGAAAGCGCATTGTGCATGTCACCTTCAAACGGGATGTCGAAGCGTGGATTGATACCGACAGATTTACCCAGTTCGACCATGGTCCTTACGTCCCTGTCATTCCAGAACGGAACAGCGAAGGGGGTATCTGTTAACGTGTATGCGCGGCGAAGAATGACGTTATCAAACGAGCATCCATTACCCCACACCTGAACGGTGTGACTACCGTTAGCAGCATTTTCAGCAATAAAGTCAGCCAGAAGTTCGAGAGTCTCAAGCAGCCCCATGGCTTCATCAACAAGAATGGCTGAGCGTGCTTCAGATGATTGTTTCAGCCACCACTGAATTGTAGAGGCATCCGGTTTCATGCCAAACGACATCGATGACTCCAGACTGACAACCTGGTAAAACTCGGCACCAGTGTTACCAGTTGAAGGATCAAAAAATACTGCGCCAATAGAGACTATTGGGGCATCAGGACTGTTGCCCATAGTTTCCATATCAACCATCAGGTGAGTATAAAAAGCGTTCAGGGGATCCGTATCAATATGGTGAACGGGTTCATTATTCAGAGAAGCTGACGCGTCACCAGTTGCATCAGCGCTTTTAACTGGCAAAACTGCTGTTTCGCTCTGAGACACTTCAGGATTAGCTTTGATTTCGTTGTTGTCAGTTTCTTCCATCTGCACATTGCTGGTGGCTTCCTCTGTATTGGTATTATGTAACTTATTCTCGACGGCGCGCTGGCGTACCTGGTCTACGACAGAAAGTGCGTGTGCTGGCTGGTTACCCATCAGGCCATCGATGGAGAACACACCGTTGCCCATGTTAGCGATTTCTGGTTGTTCGACTCCTGCCTTCTGTTCAGCTGTGACTTTCTCGTTAACCTCGTTTTCCCAGCTTTTTTCTGGCACATGACCAGCCGCCAGCAGGGTTTCCTGGCATGGTGTTTCATGGTTGCTTTCTGTCAGGTTTGCGTTGATATAGGCCTGCAGCCGACCAGGAAATTTAACCAGTTCGGATGATGTACCGCGGATAAGCGCAAAGATAGCGGCTCGCGAATAGTCCAGAATGCCAGCGCTTTTTCGCAGTGCTTCCGACCATTCCTTAAAAGGACTCTCTTTTTTGGTGACGATCTCTTTTGCCCGGCGGTAGACCCCACCCGGGATGTCGTAGATATTGAAATCCATTGGAAGAGTGGCCAGCGCAATCTCAACGTCGAGCGTATCCAGTGTATGAGCATAATCGGTATTGCGATCAGTCTTATTGCCACCACCAGCGTTCGTTCCAGTATCAGTGCGCTGAATCTGCGACACACGATTTCCCTTACACCACTCTTTAACCAGCAATCCGCGGTCAATGTGTTCAGTACTGAACCAGGCCTTAAAAAACTGAATTACGGTAGACAGATCCACTCGTTTACCATCAACCGGGAAAATAGTTTTTAGCGCGCTGACAATTTTCCAGATATCGATCTCTGGCGCTTTCCTGAATGGTTCTACATTCTCGGCGGCAAGCAGCAGGTTCTGCACATAGCTGTTATCCACATCCAGCTCAAGTTCCTGAATGGTTTTCTTCTGTTCAGTATCAATATGGTAAGCATATTCATCAGAAATAAACTGAGCCAAAAGGCGCTGGCGTAGCGGGAGAGTCGCAACGGTAATGAGTTCTGGCGTTACAGGTGGAACGGTGGGCTCATCACCCACAATTCGTGCTTTCTTATCGATAACCCACTCCTGCACGGTTTGAGTCCGCGCTTTCGGTTCCGCAATCCATTCGGTAATAAATTCCTCAAATGAAGCAATGTTATAGACCTGCTCACGGTCGAAGACTTCTTTTATTGCGTTTGCCAGGTTCCACTCGACATGAGCAGAAAGCTCTTTCGCCGCTGGCACATTTGCAACGGCCAGTAACAGGTTTTGTATATAGAGATCATTTTCGTCCAGTTCCATTTGTCCGATCTGGACGTGCCGCGCTTCACTGATTTCCTTCTCTTCACCGTCATTTAACAGGTGCGCAATCAGCCGCTGAGACAGGCGCAGGCGAGATATGGGGCGGAGCAATGCTGGCGCATCGCTGGTGGGTACATTGGCACTGGAGGTTTCAGGTTTTTGCTGGCTAGAAGCCTCCAGATTTTCATTATCCTGCTTCTGTTTCAGTTGCCACGTTTGCTGGTCTTCTGCCAGTTCGTAACGATCGCACCATGTGTCATCAAGTGTGCTTTCCTCAGGAAGATCGTCAACAACAAACCAGTTGGTGCGGACAGGTAATTGATAGTCGGCGCCACGACCGACGGCAATATTGTTGTCTTCGAGAATATTGAGGATTTCGCGTTCTGCACGGGAATCTGATTTCGCAGAGAACCAGCAAAACAGGTTTTTTGCCTCAGTTGCTTTCGCTTTGGCTTTAATAAGATACGCATACGTTAACATTGCGTTCGGGCTCCATAGGATTGTAAGATACCCGGCAGCTGATGATCGCCGCCTAAGGTAGTGGTTATTGGTCAAAACTCGTTCCGGAAAGCTTTGGTCAGCTGACCGGGTACTTAACCCGCCAAGCGCGGGTTTTGTGCTTTATGGGGTAGGGGATTTTCCCTGCACCAGCTGTGCAACGGGGACCCACTCCAGAGCATTCAGTACGGGTTCAAATGAATCAGGCGTGTGAGTAACGGCGCGAACGACGTCAGCCACGCTGGGGTTTGCTTTGCTAAGGTGGTACCCGCCACCAGCGCCACGCTGGCTGGTGACGATTTCACTGCTGCGCAGCTTCGAGAAAATCTGCTCGAGGTAAGATACAGACAGCTTTGATTCCTTACTGATAGATGCGACGGAAACAGGGCTGCCGTTATAAACCCTGTTGAGGATGGCAACCACCTGAACAGATGCCACCACACGTTTCATTCCAAACTCCATAGTCACTTCCTTACTGATGCTGGCAACAGCCATTGGTCAAACTCGTTATGAACGAACTGAAGTCTATTGGTCGGCAGACGGGTCGCCCTTCTGGGCGAGCATGTAGCAAATCAGTCGAATGATTACTTCAATACGGTTTAGATGTACGGCCTGACACCGCACTGGTTTACGTGCGAAATCGATCATGGATTTATCCTCTTGCTTTGCCCTTGTCGCCAGGCTGGCGGAACGTTGAACCTGCTGCGTGTTAATGCTTGTCATCTCATCCGGTGATTCGTATGCCGCCGGCAGCTACTTCGTGGGCGTCCTGCCTTGATGACGCTTTTCAAACTGTGTTTATATTTAAACCCTAAATGTGTTTAAAAGTCAACACGGCATGTGTTTAAGGTGGCGAGGATGATAACGATATGGGAAAAGGGAAGGTGAAAGGCATAAAAAAACCAGCCAAGTAGGCTGGTTAGATTGTTAAAAATTGTAGCTTAATCGTCAGTTGGCTTTAATCGTCCCCGAAGGTACTTCTCGACATACTCATCAATTTCTTTCAGCCGCAATTGAAAGGTATCGATCATTCTGTCTTGTTCAGACTCCGGCAACTGGTCAAAAAGAGTAATCAACTTACGATGTTTTGGCGTTAACCATGATTCGGCGTGATCATCACCAAACATTAGTTCAGCCGGGCTAATTCCGAGAGCTTTAGATATCGTTATAGCGTCGTCAACGCCCACATTGCGGCGACCCGCTTCATAGTTCCCGATGCGTGACTGAGCCCACCCACATAACTCTGCGAGTTTAGATTGCGACATATTTTTCTGTTCGCGTAGCTGCTTCAGTCTGGCGGCAATTGCAGTGTTTATATTCATTACTGATTTTTACCACGTTACGTGTTAACGCTCAAAGAACGTTTCGTCTTGACTATCTAACACATTATGTGTTTAATTCAGCTAAACACTAGATGTGAGGACAAGATGAACAACATCGCCAAAGAACGGCAAGCGCTCGGTTTAACTCAAGAGCAATTAGCCAAATTATTCGGGTGGCGTCAGTCAAGGCTCTCAAATTATGAGAACGGAACACGTCAGCCTGGCCTACCGGAATGCAGATTGATTGTGGAGAAGCTTAACGAGTTAGGGCGCACCTGCTCTCTTGATAGTGTATTTCCGCCACAAAGCGAGGTCTGAAAGATGCAATCAGTAGCTTATACCCATAATAAACCACGAGTAGCCGCTGCGGTGAAATCGCAAAATCAATTTAAACCCCAGCGACGCGACAGCATTCAGCACCGCGTCATATTGGCAGCCGTTCGTGAATGGGAATCGACATTACCAGGACAGGCACAGGAACGGATCGCTCAGCTGGTGGCTGAAGAGTGGGCCAAGGCAGATGGTCGTGGAATTGCTGTTAATAAACAGAATTTATTTCGATATCTGAAAAACGAAGGAGGGTCAGAAAAGTACACGGCTTACGTGATGCAGCTGTCAGGCTCAATCATCGCCGCTATGCCAGTTCAGATTGCCAGGAAGCACGGGTTAAGTAATGCGAGCACAGAGGCGGAGCTGGTGGCTAACGCTATCAAAGAATGCAGTGAGGCACACCAGGCGAAATTAATCGGTGCTCCGTTACAGAAGCTCGAGAAGGAGATTCGTGAAGCGGCAATCGCATTGTTCAACATGCTACCTGCTGACGCGGCGGGACCACTACTGGCGAGTATAAGCGCCGTAGCGCCGCAATTGTTTTAATCGAGTTTTGACCAATGACCATTATTACTGCAACTCGCGGGGTGAAGTATGCCTAATCCTTTGGCTAAGGCCATGCCTAAGAGTAAGGCTAGTAACGAGCCTTACCGTAAGGTGAAGATTACCATGTGGGATGATCCTAAGTTTCGAGCCTTATCACCACTCCCGCCAAGTGGGCAGAGTCTGTTTATTTACCTGCTTACTGGACCATTCACAGGGATTATTCCCGGGCTGTATAAGGCGGGAAGGGCGGCTATGGCCGAAGAATTAAACTGGGATGTCGAAGCCTTCGACTTAGCCTTAGGTGAAGCCATAGCGTTAGGTATGGTGGAAGCCGATCTTAAAGCCAGAGTTTTTTGGTTGCCTAATGCGGTGAAACATAACCCGCCAGCATCAGTAAACGTGATCAAATCCTGGGCAAGATCGTTTGAATTACTGCCTGAATGTTCACTGAAAGATAAAGCATATGAAGCTCTCAAAGCCGCCTGCTACGGGGTTTCTGACGCTATGGGGATGGCTTTTGATAAGGCTTTCGCCTTGCCTAAGGATAAGGCTAAGTCTTTGGCTAAACCTTTGCCATCAGGTATCCAGAAAGCAGTTAGCAGTAAACAGATCTTAAACCCCTCTCTTAACGCGGGTGCGATGAAAAATCTGAATGGGGATGAACTGCCATCCCCGGCCATGCCCCGATACCTGGACGGTGTTGATGAACCGATCGGGAAATTCAGCATGGCAGATAGCTGGCTTCCCTCCAGAGACTTCCGACAGCGCGCCGCATCGTGGGGTATCACCCTGCCTGAACCAGATTACCTTCTGACTGAACTCGCAGAATTCACCGCGTATTGGGAGTCGGAAGGGAAAGTTTTTACACAAATCCAGTGGGAACAAAAATTTGCCCGACATGTAGCCCGGGTGAGAACGCAGGTAAAACCAGAAACCGGAGGTAACAGTCATGTGGGAGCAGGATCAGAACCAACAGCATCCCGGGCAGTTCAGCAAATTCAGTCAGCACACGCAGAGTGGCGCCGCAGGAATGGACTTGATGGCGACGGAAACAGCCTGGCGACTGTGGCAGGTCATGGGGGAGGTGTATTCGAACCGATGGACCCAGAAGAACGGGGCGGAGCCTTCGCCTATCTGGATAGCCCAGATAGGTTCGATGACTGAACAGCAAATTAGGTTGGTCTGTCAGCAATGCATGGAGCGCTGCGCGATGGGAAATACATGGCCGCCTGACCTGGCTGAGTTTGTTTCTCTGGTTTCAGAGAGTGGGGCGAATCCATTCGGACTGAAATCGGAGCAGGTTATGACGGAATACCGGCGCTGGCGCAATGAGTCATATCGGTATTCAGGAAGCGATAAATATCCATGGCCTCACCCCGTGCTGTATCACATCTGCATCGAAATGCGCAGAACGGGCGTAGAACGACAAATGACAGAGGGGGAGCTGAAACGACTGGCAGAAAAGTTACTCACGAAGTGGTCGAAGCATGTTGGTAATGGACTAAGTGTCCCACCAATTCGACGTCAACTGGAAGCGCCGCGCCATCCGGCAGGACCAACGCCAGCACAATTACTGATAGATGAATACAGGCGTCGAAAAGCGGCAGGATTAACAAATTGAATAATGAACAATCAGTAAATCTGATATTAAAACCACATAGCCATCATATTCGAATTTTCGAATGTGATGGTTGACGACACTCAACTATTGCAGGAAACTACGGAGAGAATTCAGGAGACTAAAATGGCTGAACTAACTTCTCTACAACTCTTCAAAAACCTTTCCGATGAAACTCGGCTGGGCATCGTGTTGCTGCTTAGAGAAATGGGAGAGCTATGCGTGTGCGATCTCTGTACGGCGCTGGATCAGTCGCAGCCCAAGATCTCCCGTCATCTGGCAATGCTCCGGGAAAGTGGACTATTGCTGGATCGCAAGCAGGGCAAGTGGGTTCACTACCGCTTATCTCCGCATATTCCTTCATGGGCTGCTCAGGTAATTGAGCAGGCCTGGTTAAGCCAACAGGACGACGTACAGGCCATCGCCCGTAAGCTGGCATCTGCAAACTGCTCTGGTAGCGGTAAGGCTGTTTGCATCTAAAAAATTTGCCTGAACATATATGATTTTCCGAATGTGAGGTATTCAGAATGAAGACGTTAACGGTGTTTGACCCGGCAATGTGCTGCAGTACCGGCGTATGTGGCTCAGATGTCGATCAGGTTCTGGTTGATTTCTCTGCTGATGTGCAGTGGCTGAAAGGACGTGGCGTACAGGTTGAACGTTACAACCTGGCGCAGCAGCCCATGAGCTATGTTCAGAATGAGAAAGCGAAAGCATTCCTCGAAGCATCTGGAGCAGAAGGGCTTCCGCTACTGCTGTTGGACGGTGAAACGGTGATGGCTGGGCGATACTCAAAACGCGCTGAGCTGGCTCGCTGGTTCGGTATTCCGCTGGAGAAGGTAGGGTTAGCTCCCACCAGCTGCTGTGGTGGTAATACTTCCTGTTGCTGAATATGTCAGGAGGACATATGAAATTCTTAGAGAACATCCCGCCTTACCTGTTTTTTACTGGCAAGGGAGGCGTAGGAAAAACGTCCATTTCCTGCGCGACGGCTATCCGCCTTGCCGAACAAGGTAAGCGGGTTTTGCTGGTCAGTACAGATCCGGCCTCCAATGTCGGCCAGGTATTCGACCAGGCTATCGGTAACACCATTCGCTCTGTGACAGCAGTTCCTGGACTTTCCGCTCTGGAGATTGACCCTCAGGAAGCCGCCCAACAATACCGCTCCAGAATCGTTGATCCTATCAAAGGTCTTCTGCCTGAAGACGTTGTTAACAGTATCAGCGAGCAGCTTTCAGGAGCCTGTACGACTGAGATTGCGGCGTTCGATGAGTTCACCGGCTTATTGACAGACGCTTCCCTGCTGACCCGCTTCGATCACATCATTTTTGATACAGCGCCGACGGGCCACACGATTCGCCTTCTCCAGCTACCCGGTGCCTGGAGTAGTTTCATTGAAAGTAATCCGGATGGTGCTTCCTGTCTTGGCCCAATGGCCGGGCTGGAAAAGCAGCGTGAGCAGTATGCTCATGCGGTAGAGGCGTTGTCCGATCCTGAACGTACCCGCCTGGTTCTGGTTGCACGACTGCAAAAATCTACGCTGCAGGAAGTAGCCCGCACCCATGAAGAACTGGCCGCAATTGGCCTGAAAAACCAGTACCTGGTTATTAATGGTGTGCTGCCTAAAGCCGAAGCTGAACATGACGCGCTGGCGGCTGCGATATGGCAACGGGAGCAGGAAGCACTGGCAAATCTTCCTGCTGGTTTATCTGAGCTACCGAGAGATACCTTATTACTCCAGCCAGTAAATATGGTTGGTGTGTCTGCGTTGAAGGGGCTGCTGGATACCCGTTCTGATGCATTACCGCTCCCGGTAACGAACGTCCTGTACACGCCTGAAAACTTATCGCTCTCTGACCTGGTCGATGATATCGCCCGCAGTGAACATGGCCTGATTATGTTGATGGGCAAAGGTGGCGTAGGGAAAACCACGATGGCTGCTGCCATCGCCGTAAGGCTGGCAGACATGGGATATGACGTGCATCTCACCACCTCTGATCCCGCTGCGCACCTGAGTACAACGCTGAACGGCAGCCTCAAAAACCTGCAGGTCAGCCGCATCAACCCTCACGATGAAACCGAACGCTATCGCCAGCATGTTCTTGAGACGAAGGGAAAAGATCTGGACGAAGCAGGGAAACGGCTATTGGAAGAAGATTTACGTTCTCCCTGTACTGAAGAAATTGCCGTGTTCCAGGCTTTTTCCCGAGTGATTCGTGAAGCAGGTAAGCAGTTTGTTGTCATGGATACAGCTCCCACTGGGCACACGCTGTTGTTGCTGGATGCTACCGGGGCTTACCACCGAGAGATTGCCAAAAAAATGGGGGATAAAGGTCATTTTACTACCCCAATGATGCAGCTTCAGGACCCGGAACGAACCAAAGTTCTGCTGGTTACGCTTCCTGAAACCACACCGGTACTGGAAGCGGCAAGCCTACAGGCTGACCTTGAAAGAGCGGGGATTCATCCATGGGGCTGGATTATCAATAACAGCCTTTCCATCGCGGATACGCGTTCTCCGTTGCTTTGCCAGCGCGCTCAGCAGGAACAGCCTCAGATTGAGGCTGTTAAGAATCAGCACGCTGACCATATAGCGCTCGTTCCGGTACTGGCTTCTGAGCCAACAGGTATTGAAAAACTCAAAGAGTTGGCGAGTTAATTTTTTGTTTATACAGGGCGGCAGATCCGCCCTGTCAGGAGGTTTTATGTTACTGGCAGGCGCTATTTTTGTCCTGACCATTGTTTTGGTTATCTGGCAACCAAAGGGATTAGGGATCGGCTGGAGTGCAATGCTGGGCGCGGGACTGGCTCTGATATCTGGCGTTGTGCATGTGGATGACATTCCGGTGGTGTGGAATATCGTCTGGAACGCGACGGCGACCTTTATTGCCGTAATTATTATCAGCCTGCTGCTTGATGAATCAGGCTTTTTCGAATGGGCGGCATTGCATGTTTCGCGTTGGGGTAACGGTCGTGGCCGTTTGCTCTTTACGTATATCGTTCTGCTAGGTGCAGCGGTGGCGGCACTGTTTGCCAACGATGGTGCGGCACTTATTCTGACGCCGATAGTTATCGCCATGCTGCTGGCATTAGGGTTCAGCAAAGGTACCACGCTGGCATTTGTCATGGCCGCCGGGTTTATTGCCGATACTGCCAGCCTGCCGCTTATCGTGTCGAACCTGGTGAATATTGTTTCGGCGGACTTCTTTGGTCTGGGATTCACCGAATATGCATCGGTGATGGTACCGGTCGATATCGCCGCCATTATTGCCACACTAATTATGCTGCATCTGTTTTTCCGCAAGGACATCCCGCCAACTTACGATCTGGCCCTCCTAAAGAAACCAGCAGAAGCAATAAAAGATCCGGCTACATTCCGCACTGGTTGGATAGTTCTGATTCTCCTGCTTGTTGGTTTCTTCGTCCTCGAGCCGCTCGGTATTCCCGTTAGTGCGATTGCAGCGGTTGGGGCGATAATTCTGTTTGCAGTGGCGAAACGAGGCCATGCCATTAACACTGGTAAAGTGCTACATGGTGCACCCTGGCAGATCGTCATCTTCTCATTGGGGATGTACCTGGTGGTTTACGGTCTGCGCAACGCAGGGCTAACCGAATATCTTTCAGGTATTCTGAACGTGCTGGCTGATAAAGGACTCTGGGCCGCGACGCTGGGTACTGGCTTCCTGACGGCTTTCCTGTCTTCCATCATGAACAACATGCCTACCGTGCTGGTTGGCGCTCTTTCTATTGATGGCAGTACCGCAACCGGCGTCATCAAAGAGGCGATGATTTATGCCAACGTGATTGGCTGCGATCTGGGGCCGAAAATCACACCTATTGGTAGCCTGGCAACGCTGCTCTGGCTACATGTACTTTCACAGAAGAATATGACCATCACGTGGGGATACTATTTCCGCACCGGGATTATCATGACTCTGCCTGTGCTATTTGTAACGCTGGCAGCGCTGGCGCTACGTCTCTCTTTCACTTTGTAATGAGATACTGATATGAGCAACATCACCATTTATCACAATCCAGCCTGCGGCACGTCGCGTAACACGCTTGAGATGATCCGCAACAGCGGTAATGAGCCGACCGTGATTCTTTACCTCGAAACTCCACCTTCACGTGATGAGCTGGTCAAACTCATTGCTGATATGGGTATTTCCGTCCGGGCTTTGCTGCGTAAGAACGTCGAGCCGTATGAGGAACTGGGCCTTGCAGAAGATAAATTTACTGACGATCAATTAATAGATTTTATGTTGCAACATCCGATCCTGATTAACCGTCCGATTGTGGTGACTCCACTAGGTACTAAACTATGTCGTCCTTCCGAGGTGGTTCTGGATATCCTTCCAGATGCTCAGAAAGCAGCTTTCGCCAAGGAAGACGGTGAAAAAGTCGTTGATGATTCAGGTAAAAGACTGAAATAGCCTACAAAAGAGCCGCCTATAATTGGGTGGCTCCTTTATCAAATGAAAACAATGTAATGCTTCAATTTAATTCTTTAGGCTGTTGATGCAACATTCTTCGCGTAGAAAATCAATAATCGACTCTAACTTGTCATATTGAGAAACGCAGATTAAGGAGCGGCTTTCGCGATTTTGTTTAACCAATCCTACAGAAACTAGAGCGGAGATATGATGGCTCAGTGTTGAAGCAGGAATCGCAAGTTGTTTTTGTAGATCGCCTACAGGTAAACCTTGCTCACCGGCTTTAACAAGGTGTTTGAATATAAACAAACGTGTCGGATGGCCTAGCTCTTTCATAGCTTTGGCGACTTCTTCTAGCTGCATGGTGCCTTCCTCATTCAGTAATATTTCGATAATACCAGAAATATGTTGCTCTTACACATATAATTCGAATATTCTAGAAATGTGGTTTATTGGAGGTTTTATGAATAGCTTGATTTCTATGTTTACTAGCGCAGCAGAGATGTTCCTGTTTCTGGCTGTCGAGTTATCAGTCCTTTTTTTTCTGATTAGTGCAGGTGTTAGCCTTATCAGACAAAAGATACCCGACCATAAGATTCAAAAAATGTTAGGTGCGAAAAAGGGGAAAGGGTACATTCTTGCATCGTTGTTAGGAGCTGTAACACCGTTTTGCAGTTGCTCTACAATTCCCATGTTACGCGGGCTCTTATCAGCAAAAGCAGGCTTTGGTCCAACACTTACATTCTTGTTTGTTTCGCCTCTGCTTAACCCGATAATCATTGGTCTGATGTGGGTTACTTTTGGTTGGAAAGTGACCCTGCTATACGCTGTTATAGCAGCTACAGTTTCCGTACTGGCAAGTATTTTGTTAGATGTGCTTGGTTTTGACAGGCATATTGTCGAAACATCCAAATCCTTGGCTAATTGTTGTGGTGTTAGTAGGGGAAAAACTCTTGAAACCAAACTACAGAGTGCTCCAGCATGCTGTTCTGTATCAAATCAACAGGACGTAGAGGCTAATAGTTGTTCTAAACCGCAAAAAATATTTAAGAGTTTCTCAGCATTTCGGAGCATAAGTAGTGAAATGACCTGCGAAAAAGATCAAACAAATAAACAAAACTTCTCGAAAAGTGTAGTAAGAGATCCTGGTGTGATACGTCTGGCATTTCAGGACGCATGGATTCAATTTAAAGATGTATTACCTTATCTAATGTTAGGTATTGTTATTGGATCGTTTATCTACGGTTTTATCCCTGCTGAGTGGATTGCTACTCATGCTGGGAAAAATAATCCATTTGCCATTCCATTAAGTGCAGTTATTGGAATACCTCTTTATATACGGGCTGAGGCAGTAATTCCGTTGGCATCAGTCTTGATGGATAAAGGCATGGGGACGGGAGCAGTAATGGCTCTGATTATTGGTAGCGCAGGAGCTAGCCTGACGGAAGTAATACTGCTTAAATCCATGTTCAAAACACCCTTGATTGCTGCATTCCTGACCGTTATTTTGGGGATGGCAATTATTATGGGCTACCTAACACAGTTGTTATTTTAATTGGGTATGCTAGACAGAACCAGTGAAGATTGCAGGGGGCGAGCATATGAACGTTGTGAAATCACTCCTAATCAAAAATGTTATCCAAATTTAAGGACGTTGATAGCTCCGTACTTGCAATGGTGTTAAAACAACAAGTCCTTATAGAAATGAACCCGCTTCGGCGGGTTTTTTTTCATCAAATCTATAGGCTAAGGTTAACAATTTGTGCTCTTAAGTCATTGATCATTTCAAAGTATCGGTGTACTGTATAAACATACAGTACATGCAGTGAGGGCTAATATGATAGTTGAACTAACCATTGATAGTACTAAAGATCTTCCAAAGGGACCTGTTCCGGCACTGGAGAAAGAATTGCTTAAAAGGTTGGGCAACCACTATGAGAACTGCAGCCTGAGCATACGACGTGCAGGCTCCGATGGTTTAAGTGTGTTTGGGGGTGACAAGGAAGATAAAAAGAAAATAGAGACTATCCTCCAGGAAACCTGGGAAAGTGCTGACGACTGGTTTTATTAATTATTTTGGGTGTTACTTTGATCCCGTTTGCATGGGGGAGTTTAAGTGAAAGAAAAATCAGAATTGCCCAAAAAAGGCTACGCAGTCATAAGATGTCACGATGGAGTTATCGTTGCCAGGCTGCAATCATTTCCTGAGTGTGAGCGCACCCTGATGTACCGTCGCGGTAACATGGTGTCTTTCATGCCTCTTCAGGATAATGAAATTATTGGTACACCTACGTTGTTTACCCAGATGCTGGAAAGGGCTGGTTATCGCGTTACCCAAAAATCTGTTACACTCCCGTCTTAGGCCTGAACAACCTATACCTGCTGCGCCACAGGAGAAAAGCCCCATGGCGCAAGATCAATTCAAGCAATCCCTCATTCTGACGTTAACCAACGCCAGCGATTTTCTTTTTGCCGCATCCAGAGGTGCGTTATGAAGAAAAGCTGGTTTCTACATACTCAACTCACCACTGACCAGGCTGACGAACTGGAAGCCCGCTATCGCGCAAAGCATATTAAGACCGAGCGTAGTCTGGATAATGACTTCATTCACTGGACGATCAGCGCGTTCTTGCCAGAAGCATCTAAGCCTCCTCGCCAGGACAGAACCTGGCAACAACGGATCTGGAGGTGAATGTGAAAGTCTACGATATCACCCCAATGGGCAAGCCCAGAATGACGCGCGCTGACAAATGGAAAAAGCGCCCCGAGGTTCTGCGTTACCGGGCTTTCTGTGATGAAGTTCATCTGCAGGGTGTTGAGCTGCCGGAAAGCGGTTCGCATGTCACCTTCATTCTTCCTATGCCAGCGAGTTGGAGCAATAAGAAACGGACTGAGTTCAACGGTAAACCACACCAGACAAAACCTGATTTTGACAACATGATGAAAGCTCTGATGGATGCCATTTACGAAGATGACGCTCACATCTGGGATTCACGCGTCACAAAATTATGGGGAGAGAAGGGACAAATAATTATCGGGGAGATTGCAGAATGAGGGCGCTGCTGAAGCCGGTGGTTGCGCGTGAGCTTGGAATTGTGCTGCTCAAGCCGGGCAGTGAGCTGATGTCATTATTCAGTTGTGAACGTGTGCTGGTGGAAAGCCAGCCGGCAGGTATGGAACGGTTGCCTGCTGGCCGTGTTCCTGACGTTCGCCAGCCGCTTGCGTGTGACGAGTCGCTGCGACCGTTCTTCCTGGATGAAAAAGTTATTAAGGTTGCTGGTGGTTTGAGTGGCCTTGATTACTGGCTTCTGCGTTATGGCGGTAGCTGCTGCCAGTGGCCACACAGCGATTACCATTATCACGAGTTAACCACTCTGCGTCATGAACCCGGATCGGTTCTTCTGTGTGGACATTGTGATAACCATTTGCGTGACCATTACAGCGAACAACTTGCAGAGCTGGCGAGATGTAATGTTATTAGCTGGATTATCAACAGCATCATGGTGGCACTGAATCAGGATCCTTCCAGAGAACTGTCGCTGGCGGAGCTATGCTGGTGGGCGGTGCGTATGGGGGTTACCGACGCAATTCCCGAATCAGTAGCCAGTCGGGCGCTTCGTATTCCTTCGGAAGATCATCAGTCAGTCATGCATGAATGCGACGTCGAGCCGGGTGTAACCGCCACCAGCATCATTACAGCCAAAGCCAGCACAGTAACCGTGAACATGCCACCAGCGCAGGTGCCTGAGGTTAAGCCTGTAGTTGGTGTTCTGGTCGACCCTGAGTCCCCGCAAACCTATATGAAACGTCCAAAGCGTATCCGTTGGACGGCCCCCCGATATCTGGAATGGATTAAAACACAGCCCTGCGAATGCTGCGGCAAACCATCCGATGACCCACACCATTTAATTGGCTGGGGGCAGGGAGGTATGGCAACGAAGGCGCATGATATTTTCGCGATCCCTTTGTGTCGTCAGTGCCATACAGAACTACATAACGACCCGGTGAAGTTTGAGCGAAAGCATGTACCTCAGCCGGTAATGATTATCAGAGTGCTGGACCGGGCTTACGGGCTCGGTGTTCTGGCGTAAGGAGAAAAACAGGATGACACCACGTCAACGCCGCAATCATTTTGAAGCACTTGGTAAAGCAGCATCTGCGCCGCGTAAAAGTTGGCTCGGTAAATGTATCCTCCTGACGGGGATCCAGTCCGGATGGATTAAATCCCTGCTCACTACCTGGGGGGAAGGTGTGGGAGGAAAAACTGCTCCTCGTTTGCCGCGAGGACATGCGTGTTGGAATGTGCTTAAGGGACGGAACTGGTCAGATAAGGCACTCGAGCGATTCACCGTTGCGTTAAATCAGGCGAGAGAAGAGGGATTCCGTGGACAGCAGGCAATGAACAGGGCACACAGCATTCTCTGGCCCCAGTCACCCGCCAGTGTAATTGACGAGGCCCTGCATAGTGACGATGTCGATTTTGTTGAGCAATGCGTACTGCAGGCGCTGGATATAAACGATCCGGTTTATGTTGTTGGTCTTCAGTATTACACCACCCGAAAAAAAGTCTCAGACATAACCCGGGAACTACAGGCGATTGCGCCATGGCTGACACAAGAAAAGGCCAGAGAGCGAGTGAAGTGGTGTTTACAGATTTTCAGAGCAAAGGTGTTCTTGTCAGCGAAAGCACTTTTGGAAAGCAAGGAATAATATTTTTGCTTTTTTGTGCTGTTTTTTGTGTCTGGTATTGAAAACTACCCAGAAAGTTAGATAATCCATTCATGCTTGGCAGAGCTGCGCCACGATGGCAGCGACGAAAAGCGAACAATTTGAATATAACGAGAACCCCGCCAGCGCGGGGTTTTTGCTTTCCGGCGATACGACAGGGGTATTCGCGAGGTGTATTACACCAGTACCCCTGTCATATCGCCGTGCTGAATCGTTAACTTGAAAACAAGTTCTCACAACGCTCCAGTGCTTTTTCGTTTTTAACTCAAAGGAAAAATGGTTGGGGGTAGCTGCTAAACGTAGACATCAATATTTTTAGTATTATTCCCTGCAACGTTCGAACCTGATTTGTCACTTACCGTAGGTAATGCTCCCGATACCATTTGGTTTTTTTCTGCTTCTTGTTTTTGTAATTGAGCAATTTTTGCGTATATAGACTCGATTTGCCTTTGAATCATCTCCATCTGCTGTTTAAGCAGTTTTGCCTCATCTTCGGAGGTTACTTCATTTATTTTTGAACCCATGGCGCTGAGTTCTTTTGTCAACTCACCAATTTGTTTTTTCAGGTTTTGAATTTGTTGTGAAACAGAGTTGCCAGTACTTGAAGGTGCTTGTTTTACTGTGCTTTGTAGTATGTCCTGACCCAAAGTGCTAACTGTCATGCTCATGGTGGTTCCTCCGACCTTACATTTATTATCCATTATCGTCATCTTTCGAAATTACTTTATTAGCAAAGGTTAAGTTGTGGCTTCCTGCACCACAGCATCATTTGTGCCGCTCTATACTATCTGCTGAGTATCGCGGAGGAGCTTATGAAAGAAGGGTATTACTGGATTCAGCATGTCGGAGTTGTACAGGTAGCGTACTACACGAATGACACTGTTGATGACTTGGAAACGGGGAAAATAATCACAGGTGTTTGGCATCTGACCAGAGGCGATGACATTTGCCATAACGGTGAAGCAGATGTGTTAGAAGGTCCTCTCTCTCCACCATTGTAAACAACCGTACTTACTTCGAGGCTGCCGCGTGGCGGCCTTTTTCATTTCAGGCTCACGGATATCACTCACTACGTGCTTTGTTGATAAATCAAGCCCGTGAAGTCTGATCCTTTTAGAATAATAGTGCTGTTTGATTGCAGGTTTTTCTTATTGATTCTAAAGTTATAGAGCATCTAGTAAAAGCTCTCGTTTGACGTAAGTGTGATGAATCCCCCTAAGCGGAGGGGTGAAACTGACAGTAAACAAAGTTATGGAATGACATGCTTAGTGCACACGGGTCATGGTTTGTCAGCCAAAGGCCCACCGGGAGGCACCCGGCATCACGTTGACGCTTCAGTAATGCAATATGCTTATTTTCTGGCCCGTTCATTCGAACGGGCTTTTTTATTCCCCTTTCACAAAACGCCATCCGAAGAATCGGAGGTGAGGCTATGACCAGAATGAGCACCATTTACAGCAGACTTTCATATGGAACAGGCACCACGCTGACCGGCTGCGGTGTATCAGCGAAGGCATATGCCGAAACAGCAAAAACAGCAAAAGAGGTGTCCTGGATGTTGGCCGACAGAATTGCAGGGTTAAGCCTGAGCGACTGGGCAATTATTGTCGGTATCGCATGCACGGTAATTACCTGTGCAGTGAACTGGTATTACAAGCAAAAGGAAAGGGAGGACCGGCTTAATGGCAATGTCACCAAAGCTGAAGAATAAACTGAGCGCTGCGGTCGTTGGTCTGATTCTTGCGGGGGCCTCCGCGCCCGTTATTCTCGATCAGTTTCTGGATGAGAAAGAGGGTAGTAGTCTGACGGCGTATCGTGACGGTGGCGGACTCTGGACCATTTGCCGTGGCGCCACGATGGTTGATGGCAAGCCAGTAGTTCAGGGCATAAAGTTGTCTGCTGAAAAATGCACTCAGGTGAATGCCATAGAACGTGACAAGGCGCTGGCGTGGGTTGAGCGAAATATCAAGGTACCATTGACCGAACCACAGAAAGCCGGGATCGCGTCTTTCTGCCCATATAACATCGGCCCCGGAAAATGTTTCCCGTCCACGTTCTATAAGCGAATTAATGCTGGCGACCGTAAAGGAGCTTGTGAAGCGATCCGCTGGTGGATTAAAGACGGTGGTCGCGATTGTCGTCTGACCAAAGGCCAGAAAAATGGCTGCTATGGCCAGGTAGAACGACGAGACCAGGAAAGCGCACTGGCGTGCTGGGGGATAGACCAGTGAGTCTGCGCTATCAGTTCATTTCCATTTCGGTGCTGGTGGCCGTCGCATTTATCGCCGGAAACGAGTGGAGTAACCGCGGTTGGGAAAAAAAGTGGGCGGAACGTGATAGCGCGGAATCATCGCAAACAGCGAACGTGCAGACCGCCGCCCGCATGATTGAACAAGGGCGAATTATTGCCCGTGTTGAGGCTGTTAAAGATGCACAAGCACAAGCCGCTAAGTCTGCTGCCACTGCTGCTGGCCTGTCTGCCACTGTTAGCCAGTTGCGTACCGAAGCAACAAAACTTGCCGTCCGCCTGGACGCCGCAAAGCACACCGCAGATCTTGCCGCTGCCGTCAGAAGCAAAACAGCCGGAGCCGACGCCAGAATGCTCACCGACATGCTCGGAAGTATTGCAGAAGAGGCTAAACGATATGCTGGAATCGCTGATGAACGCTATAGGGCAGGGATGACGTGCGAATTGATTTACGATTCAGTGAGAGAGTCAAACAACCATATTCATGAAAAATAAGTATGGCTTGAGTTTTAAGATAATTTACGGGAGCTCCTGACAAGTTAAGTAGAAAAAGATATTGTGTCGTTGTTCTTTAAAGGAGTGAGGAAAACGATATGAAAAAGAAACTTGCGATTACTGTCTTGGCTTTGTTGCCTCTGATTGCCACTGCAGAAGGCAATCCATATCTTTTCGATTTTGTGCAAGGCAAAGAAACTGGAAAGGCTTATCACGATCTGATTGGCAAAAGTAATCTACCTTCATGGGTTAAGAATGGCGGTACTAGCAGCCCGGCAAATGAAATAACTATTGGTGGAGCTAAGTATCTTGCCTTATCTGGTTGTAAGCCTCATAGCTGCTCTGAGCAATCAATAGCGATTCTTTACTCCTTAGATAAAGGCGATATTCATGGTGTGTTCTCTGAATATGATACTATAACCAGTCGTCAAAGCCTTACCTGGATGAACCTTGATCCGATGGATTCGGGTGAAATGAGAAACATACTATTCAACAGGTTGAACGGCGACGTATCAACTACTAGGTAATGACTCCAACTTATTGATAGTGTTTTATGTTCAGATAATGCCCGATGACTTTGTCATGCAGCTCCACCGATTTTGAGAACGACAGCGACTTCCGTCCCAGCCGTGCCAGGTGCTGC
>Ga0129313_1000976_pt1 | contig 20293 bp, 17 predicted proteins | sample O1105metagenome_FD_94436 | JGI IMG/M metagenome (GOLD analysis project Ga0129313, IMG submission 94436) | Orangutan group fecal microbial communities from fecal samples from Wisconsin, USA - O1105 metagenome | ecosystem: Host-associated > Mammals > Digestive system > Large intestine > Fecal...
AGTTCTACGGTCATTTCTTCATCATCAAAATCATTTTTCTTTCCCATGGGAAACCTCCTATGTTTTTATGTAATGGATATGCCTATAGTATATCCATTTTAAAGAAGTCATGCAACTGCTTTTACTGGATACTTATTCTGACGTGATAAATACGCCTCTCCGGGTGGAAAGCCCGGAGGGGGCAGCGGATAACATAAATGCTTGCTTAGCCCCTCACTTCATGAATGATAAATAAAACCGTAATATATTTGCAATATTTTTGTAATATGGTATAATGTACGCGAGCAGAAAACCAAGCGACGCCGAAGGCGGCATTTGGTTTTCGCCGCGATAACGAGCAAACTGTCTTCGTTTTCTTGATATGATACCGGAAATGGGTGGATAGGAGATTTGATGAAATACAGTATAATAAGTGTACTGCTGACGGGAATGCTGACCTTCGGAGTGGTTCCGGAGACGGATGTTATGCAGGCACAAAATACAAAAATGATACCTGTTTTGGGACAACAGGCGGAGGAAGATACTGTTTTACTTTGTGGGGGCGTCAGCGAATACTTAAAAAGCAGAGTGCCTGTGGAACAGCAGACAGCTCCGAAAACTGAGGAGAACGAAAAAGAGAGCGAGTATGCCGACCTTGCTCTTTCAAGGGTATCAAGCTACGTCAATGTGCGTGCAGAGGCAACTACAGACAGTGCCATTGTGGGAAAGATATATGGCGGTGCTGTGGCTCAGATTCAGGAGACTGTGGACGGTGAGGACGGAGAATGGTTCAGAATCGTGTCCGGAAATGTGGAAGGATATATCAAGGCAGAATTCTTCCTATATGGCGATGCTGCCGCAGAGGTAATTGACGAGTATGTAACCAGATATGCGGTGGTACTGGCAAGCAGACTGAATGTCAGGGAGAAGCCGGATGTGGAGTCCAAGCGCATCGGCTATATTGATAATGGAGAAAAGGTTAAACTTCTGGAAACGGAAGGCGACTGGCTGAAGGTACAGTATACGGAAAGCAAAACAGGCTATGTTGCGGCGGAATATGTAACAGTTTCCGAAGAGTTTGTCTATGCAAAGACTCTTGAGGAGGAAGCGGCAGAAATTGCCGCGAGAAAAGCTCTTGAGGAGAGGCAGCATGTGTCGGAAACTCAGGCTGCTGAGAATACTTCGATTACTGTTATTCCGCCCTCGGGAGAGTACGGAGACAACAGCGAACTGCGAAATGAAATTATCGATTACGCAAAACAATTTTTAGGGAACAAGTATGTGCATGGCGGGAAGTCTCTTGTAACGGGAACGGACTGTTCCGGCTTCACCAGCCTGATTTACGCGGAATTCGGTTATTCCGTCAGCAGAACACCCACGGGGCAGTTGGCAAATGACGGAAGAAGCGTTGATTACAGCGAGATTCAGCCGGGAGATATCATTTGTTACGGTTCCGGTGGGAAATGTACCCATGTGGCCCTTTACATCGGAGACGGACAAATTATTCACTCTGCAAATTCCCGAAAGGGTGTCATTATCAGCGATGCAGATTTTGAGACGATTCTGGGAGTGAAAAATTTAATTGATTAATAGGATTCAGACAAGTCGGATATCAGAGAGATATCCGACTTTTTTAAAACAAAATCCCCGAAAATATCAGAGCTCTTTGTCTTTAAATCATCCAGCCGAAGGATGACTCCTCCATAGTCCCGGATGCCGTGTTTGGAGGCAAGTTCCTCGGTGTAATCCTCCAGAAAATATACCCCGTCGAGCCGGACAGGACCGCTTTTATATTGACATACCAGAGGAAGCACGCCGGTTCCTTTTTCGGAGATAGTAACATCATTTTCCGTCACATGAAAGGTTATCCATGCCATTCCCTCCAGCATGCAAAGCGTTTGTTTCTGAGTGGACACATAATTTCCCAGAGAATAGTAGCAGAGAGAGGTATTGCCATTTTCTGCCGTAATCCATTCCACCGGCTGAGGAACGTGCGGATGTGTTCCGATAATCAGGTCAGCTCCTGCTTCGGTCATCTGTAACGCAAATTTCTTCTGATAGGTAGAGGGCTTGTCCTGATATTCCGTACCCCAGTGAGGAAGCACAACGACAATGTCAGCCAGTTCTTTAGCTTTCTCAATATCCTCCAGGACCTGCGGATTCAGAGAGGTGAAATCGATACGCCCGTTTTTTTCGTTGAAGGAGCAGAGCATATTCAGGTGACCTATGAGGTCGGAGGGAAGAGTCTCCATATTAGGACCGTAGGTATAGTTCAGGATGGCAAAGGTGATATCTCCTATTTCGAGAAGCGGAATTTCTTTTTCAGATGCTTCATCGGTGATTCCAACCATCAGCACTTCAGGATGGGTCCGCCAGAAGGAGATACAGTTGTTAATTCCCTCTATGCCCTTGTCGGCGGCATGATTTGAGGCATGAAGTACAACATTAAAACCGGCGGCGGCAATAGCATCGCCTACCTCTGTTGGAGAATTGAAGCGGGGATAACCGGAAAATCCCAGTTCATTGCCTCCGAGGATAGTTTCCTGGTTTATGATTTTGATATCTGCCTGATTCAGATATTCCTCTATTCCCCGAAAAAGAAAGGAATAATTATAGCTCCCGTCCTCCATGCGCCCTGTGTTCACGATTCCCATATGCATCAGGTTGTCACCGAGAGCCATGAGAGTGATATCGTATTCTTCAAATACGGGCTCGGGAGTGGGCGTCGGAGTCGGGACGGGCTCCGGGGTGGGAGATTCCGCCGGGACGGAAACTAACCCGGTGCTTTCGGGTACAGCGGCTGTCGGGCTGTCGTAACAGGAAATGATAAGAGCGGCTGACAGAAGACAAACTAAGGTCAACGAGGATAACAATAGGGAAATTAAAATTATTTTTCTTTTCTTCATTGGAAAACTGCCTTTCAACTTGTATTATAACTTGTATCATAACTCATTCCTGACAATTCAGCAATGTTATAATGGGAAAATGCCGACTTGTGATTTTTACGCCCATACTTTATAATAAATGTGTTGATTGACAGGGATATTCAGAAGGTTGAAGGAGGAAAAATGATGACAGAATTGACAAGGAAAAAGAATCCGTATCCCCTGGGGGCGCAGATTGAATCGGATGGGCTCCGTTTTTCCTTTGTCTCTGAAGCATCCGACTGCGGCATTATTCTATATGACGCAAAAAGTGGCAGAAAGGTGAACAGAGTCCCCTTCTCGGAGGAGGACAGAGTTGGAAATATTTATTGTAAGACGTTGAAAGGCATCAGACCGGAAACTGTATGGTATCAGTTTTATCAGGGGCAGGAGACTATGCCGGATGAGCATGCCGTAAAATTTGTCGGAAGGAGAAGTTTCGGAAAGGAACAGGATATACAAAGCCTGAAGGCGGCTTTTCTGCCGGAGGACTATGACTGGGAAGCGGATTGCTGTCCACGTATTCCCTTTAACAGTGCGCTTTTTTATTGTATGCATGTAAGAGGGTTTACCGAGCATGCTTCCTCAGGTGTGGCGAACAGAGGTACGTTTTTGGGATTGATAGAAAAAATACCCTATCTGAAGGAAGTAGGAGTCACAACGCTGGAACTCCAGCCTGCCTATGAATTTGCAGAGTTTTCCGGGGAAAACGAAAAAAAGGATACGCTTGCCTTTGAACTGCCATATGAGGCGAAAGAGTACGGCGAAAAAAAGAAAGTCAATTACTGGGGATATAAAAAGGGCTTTTATTATGCACCAAAGACTGCGTATGCGGCAGGAGAAGATGCACCGGAGGAGTTCAGACACCTGGTAAAAACTCTGCATAAAAACGGGATGGAACTTGTGATGCAGTTTTATTTCCCCGGTGAGGTGAACCGGAATGAAATCTCCCAAATCCTACGATTCTGGGTTTTGGAATACCATGTGGACGGCTTTCATCTGATGGGAGATAATCTTCCCATGGAGATGATTGCAACAGACCCACTGCTGGCAGACTGCAAACTCCTGTATTATGATTTCAATCAGGAAGCGGTTTACGGACAGGACATGGAGCCCCGGTACCCTCATCTGGCAGCATATAATGACAGCTATCTTTATGACATGCGAAGATTTTTGAAGGGCGATGAAAATATGCTGAGCAGCGTTCTGCGACAGATGCGGTATATACCGCAGAAGGCCGGGAGAATCCATTATCTTACAAATTACTACGGTTTTACCCTTGCGGATCTGGTTTCCTACGACCATAAGCATAATGAGGCGAACGGGGAAGGAAACAGAGACGGAAACGATTATAACTGCAGCTGGAACTGTGGGGAAGAGGGAGTAACCCGAAGCCGCAGGATAAAGGAACTTCGCACGAAACAGATAAAAAATGCAATGTGTATGTTACTTTTTACCCAGTCTACCCCCCTGATATTTATGGGAGATGAATTCGGAAATTCCCAGAAGGGTAACAACAATCCATGGTGTCAGGACAATGCCACAGCCTGGCTGGATTGGAACATGCAGAGAAAGAACAGTGAGCTTGTGGAGTTCTGGAAGAAACTGGTTTCATTCCGCAGGGAGCATCCCATTCTTCATCCTGAAAGAGAACTGCGGCTGATGGACTATCTTTCATGTGGCTATCCCGATTTGTCTTACCACGGGGAGAGCGCATGGAGACCACAGACAGAAAGCTATCACAGACATATCGGCATGATGTTCTGCGGAAAATATGCAAAGTCAGGCGGGGACACAGAGGACTCTTTCCTCTATCTTGCCATGAATATGCATTGGGAGAGCCATGAGTTGGCATTGCCGAAGCTTCCCAAGGGAATGAGATGGGAGAAAGCTTTTTCCACAGGGAATGAGAAAATGAAACAGGAATATACGGAGACTGAAAACCGCAGAGAGATTTCTCCGAGAAGCATTACGGTGTTTATCGGAGTACCTATAGAGGATAAGGAAAACGGAAAGAGAAGAAAGGCAGCGGTAGAAGGGAAATAGATGGGAAACGCTTGGAAACATTTTAAAACAATCACCTACCATAAATGGTTGGTGGCAAAGGGCTGTTTTCGGGTGGGATTATACAGGCAGGGTATTTTGCATGATTTATCCAAATACAGTCCTACGGAATTCAGGGTTGGGGCAAAATATTTTCAGGGGACAAGAAGTCCCAATAATGCGGAGCGTGAGGACATCGGTTGTTCGACTGCCTGGATGCATCACAAAGGGCGGAATAAACACCATTATGAGTATTGGTTGGATTATTCCAATGACCCGGAGAAACAAGGGTGCGTTGTCCCTGTCCCCATGCCGGACAGATATATTGCAGAAATGATTATGGATCGCATTGCAGCCAGCAAGGTCTATAAGGGACAGGATTACACGGACTCATCTCCCCTGGAATATTACGGGAACGGAAAGAAACATGAGCTGATTCATCCACAAACAGCGGAGGTTCTGGAACGGATGCTGAATATGTTAGCGGAGGAAGGCGAAGAAAAGACCTTTGCCTGTATTCGCCGGGAACTTGTAAAAAAGAAGTAAAATAGCACGCCGGAGCAATATTTGGCATATGATACCATAAAACAAAATATGGTGAGTATATGAACTGGATAATAATATTGCTGCTTTTAGGATGTTGCGGAAACAATTCCTGTGACTGTGACAAAAAACGCAGAGAGAGCGCTCGCGGAACTTGTGAGTGCCGCGAGAGGAACGAAAGAAACTGTGACAGCGGGTGCGGTTGCAGAGAAGAGAGACGGGAAGAGAGAAGAGACTGTGACGGCGGATGCGGCTGCAGAGAAGAGAGACGGGAAGAGAGACGGGAAGAGAGAAGAGACTGTGACAATGACTGTGGCTGCAGGGAAGGCAGAAGACGAGACGACAATGACTGCAACTGCGCAAGAGAAGCAGCAAGAGATGCGGTAAGAGATGCAAAAGAAGCAGTGCGTGATGCAAGAGAGGCTGTGAGAGACGCCCGAGAGCAATGTGATGCTTCCGGTATGGTTCCTCCGCCATGGCAGGATTATCCTCCCATGCCCAGACGTGACAACGGCAGACGCGAAGACAGACGCAGTGACTGTGATTGCAACTAAATCAATATTTCGATATGGAAGTGCCCTCTTCGGATGAAGGGGGCATCTTTTTGAAAAAAGTATTTTACAAAGGGGCGTTTTGTGATATATTCTATATTTAGAAAAAACAAAGGAGGTATTCCGTATGGGAAAGGAAAAGTATGTGGCGTATGTATCCACTTATACACAGGGAGACAACCACGGAATTAAAATATATGATGTCGATATGAAAAACGGACGTTTTGTTGAGAAGGATCAGGTGGAAATTACAAACTCCTCCTATGTGACCGTTTCCCATAATGAAAAATATCTTTATTCAATTACTGATTTTGGCGTGGAGGCTTATCGGATTGAGAAGGATGGTGGACTGGAACTTTTGAATTTTGCTCCCATCAACGGTATGAGAGGCTGCTATGTGTCCACGGATTACACAGACAGATTCCTGTTTGTGGCGGGATATCATGATGGTAAGCTTACGGTTCTGAAACTGAAGGAGGACGGTTCCATCGGTGAAATTACCGATGAGATTTTTCATAAGGGATTGGGGAGCTTGGCGGACAGAAACTTCAGACCTCATATCAACTGTGCGAGAATGACCCATGACAACAAATATCTTCTGGTTGCGGATCAGGGTATGGATCATGTTAATGTTTACCGTTTTGATGGGGAAAACGGGAAGGTAGTTCTGGCGGATGTCATCAGAAGTGAGATGGAGTCGGCACCGAGACATATTAAGATTTCCAAGGACGGAAGATTTATCTATATTGTTCACGAATGGAAATGCTATATAGATGTTTATTCTTACGAAGATAAGAACGGACAACCGGTATTTGAGAAAATTCAGACGGTAGAGACGGCAAAGGTGGAGAGAGGCAGCTCCAATGCCACCAGTGCATTGACTTTCTCGGAGGATCACAAGTATCTTCTGAGTACTGTGGCCGGAGATAATTCTGCTGTGCTGTTCAAAGTGGATGAAAATACGGGGATGCTGACGAAGATATTCTGCCTGCCTGTCAGTGGAGAGTATCCTAAGGATGCCATTTTGTTTCCCAATGATAAGTTTCTGGTATCCCTGAATCATGAGTCCAATGACATGACTTTCTTCCATGTGGATTTGGAGCAGGGTACCATGATTATGAACGGCGCTCCCATCAAGGTAAATGTACCAAACTGTATTACCTTCCATCGGCTGCAGTAATCGACTGGGCAACGTGATACATAACGGGAGCTTTATGAAACCGTATAAAAAGTACTTCCGATCACCGTGTGACCGGAAGTACTTTTTTGTTGTGATATTTTACTTTGCAGGAGTATAGAAATCAATCAGAGAATCAAGTCTGGCAGACATATTCACCATCATGGCATCCAGAACGGTGAGAGCAGTCATACACTCCATGACAACTACGGCTCTCGGAACGATAATGGGATCGTGACGACCCTTGATGTTTACATTGATTTCTTCCCCTGCTTTATTTACGGTTTCCTGGGTCAGAAAGACGGAAGGAGTAGGCTTTACATGGGCACGGACAAGAATGGTGCTGCCGTCGCTGATCCCCCCTAAAATACCGCCTGCATGATTGGTGGCTTTTATTACATGACCGTCGGTCATGCGGAAAGCATCATTGTTTTCGCTTCCTTTTCTGCCGGATACGGCACATCCGTCGCCGATTTCCACAGCCTTTACCGCACCGATTGACATGACAGCCTTGGCCAGGTTGGCATCCAGCTTTTCAAATACAGGGTCTCCGATGCCGGCAGGCAGTCCTTCCACAATACACTCCATACATCCCCCAACGGAATCGGTGGCTTTTTTTGCCTCTTCCAGATAAGCAACAGCCTCATCGCTTGCCTTTCTGTCGGGCATGGCGGTGGGGGTGGAGAAAACCGCATCCCGGTCAAAATGTTCCATATCTGCATAGACAGGTCCGATGGAGCGGGTATAGGCAAACACAGTAATTCCCATCTGCTTCAGAATTTTTGCGGCAACCGCACCTGCTGCAACTCTGCCGATGGTTTCTCTGCCGGAGGAGCGTCCGCCGCCGCGGTAATCGCGGAAACCGTATTTTTCATCGAAGGTATAGTCGGCGTGGCCGGGACGGTAGAAGGAGGCAATTTCACTGTAGTCACCGGATTTCTGTGAGGTGTTGCGTACCATGAGAGAAATCGGAGTACCGGTGGTGCGTCCCTCAAACACACCGGAGAGGATTTCAACGGAATCATCTTCCTTTCGGGGAGTGGTGATACTGCTTGTACCCGGCTTCCGCCGATTCAGATACTGCTGAATATCGTCCTCGCATAACTTAAGTCCGGCAGGGCAGCCATCGATGACAACGCCCAATGCCTTTCCGTGAGATTCACCCCAGGTGGTAATCTTAAAAATGGTGCCAAAAGTGGAACCGGCCATAATCTTGTCCTCCGTGCATTGACAGGTATTTTTGATTCATTGTACTTTAATATTTGAAAAATATCAACTTTTTTCAAAAACAGATGCATATTTAAAAAAAGTATGTTATGCTTTAAATAAGTGTACAAAAAGATGAAACGAAAGCTGAATACGAATGAAAATGTCGCTGGAAGAGCGGTTTCGCAAGAAACTGCTAAAGGTAGGAAAAAAGAATAGATTTTGTCGCTTCTGTATCATTCCTGTCATGGTTATGGGAATGTTCTTTTTTCATGTAGCGGCATATGTAAAAGGAAACGGGAAACGTTTTGCCATGCTTGCTGTGACGTTCCTTCTTTTTGTGGTGTACAGCAGTTTTTCATTCCCTATATTTATTTCGGGAAACGGAGAAAACGGGGAGTGGAATCCCATATCCGCAGAAGCACAGGATATTGTGCTTGCGGAGGAGACGGAGATTAATCTGGAAGAGCTGGAACTTCTGGATGACGATGATGTGCGCCCGGAGAGCGGGAATGGTTTGGAGACGGTACACGGGATGGAGATTGTGGAGAGATACAGTGCTTCGGAGATTTTGGAATTAAATCAGCCCAGCACCCCATCCGACGTGACTTCAGGTGAAGTAACGACTGACTGCAAATTTTCAAGAGACGACTGGAGGCTTCTGCTGGTAAATAAGCAGCATTCCATTCCGGACGGCTACGAGGAGAAGGTACCCTTGGGAAAAATTATGACAATGAAGGGTATCATGCGGTGTGATGAGAGAATTATCGACGATTTGCTGAATATGATTCAGCAGGCGAAAGAGGACGGAGTAACGTTGCAAATTTGTTCACCCTATCGTGACTTGGAGTATCAGAAAGTTTTGTTTAATAACAAGATAAACAAATATATGAAAAAGGGACTTTCCTATATGGAAGCCTATCAGCTGGCCAGCCAGGCGGTGACGGTGCCAAACGCCAGTGAACACCAGCTTGGACTGGCATTGGATATTGTATCTGACACTTACATCATCCTGGACGAGGGCTTTGCGGATACGGATGCAGGCAAATGGCTTGCGGAGAACAGCTACCGCTTCGGTTTTATCCTGCGCTATCCGAAAGGCAAGGAGGATATTACGTGTATTGAGTATGAACCATGGCATTTCAGATATGTGGGTGTGGAGGCTGCAACCGTGATCACGGAGCGGGGGATGACCCTGGAGGAACTTTGGGATTCTGAAGAATTTTGGGAGGAACCATAAATGTATCGCATTATAAAACAGGAAGGCAGGGCTAAGAGGGCAGAGCTGACCACAGTACACGGCGTCATTCAGACGCCTGTATTTATGAATGTGGGAACTGTGGCGGCCATCAAAGGAGCAGTTGCCACTTCCGATTTGGAGGAAATAAAGACCCAGGTGCAGCTTTCCAACACCTATCATCTTCATGTCCGTCCCGGTGACAGGATAGTAAAACAGTTGGGGGGACTTCATAAATTTATGTCATGGAACAAGCCTATTCTCACGGATTCCGGTGGGTTTCAGGTGTTTTCTCTGGCCGGTCTTCGTAAGATAAAGGAGGAGGGTGTATACTTTAACTCTCACATAGACGGACATAAGATTTTTATGGGACCGGAAGAGAGCATGCAGATTCAGTCAAATCTGGCATCTACCATCGCCATGGCCTTTGACGAGTGTGCGCCCAGCAAGGCGGAGAGAAACTATGTACAAGCGTCCGTTGAACGCACCACCAGATGGCTGGAAAGATGCAAAAAAGAAATGGACCGGCTGAATTCCCTGGAAGATACCATCAACAAAAATCAGCTGCTGTTCGGAATTAATCAGGGCGCTGTCTATGCGGATATCCGTATTGAACATGCTAAGCGCATTTCAGAGATGAATTTGGACGGATATGCAGTGGGCGGTCTGGCGGTGGGAGAGACTCACGAGGAAATGTACCACATCCTGGATGAGGTAGTGCCCTATCTGCCCAAGGATAAGCCGACTTACCTGATGGGAGTAGGGACGCCCGCAAATATTCTGGAGGGCGTTGAGAGAGGCGTTGACTTCTTTGACTGTGTATATCCAAGCAGGAACGGACGTCACGGACATCTTTATACCAATCACGGGAAGATTAACCTTTTCAATGCGAAATATGAACTGGATGACAGACCTATTGAGGAGGGCTGCGGATGCCCTGCCTGCAAACGTTATTCCAGAGCTTATATCAGACATCTGTTGAAGGCAAAAGAAATGCTTGGCATGCGTTTGTGCGTGCTGCACAATCTCTATTTCTACAATACAATGATGGAAGAAATCAGGGATGCGTTGGATGAGGGAAGGTTTGCGGCATATAAGAGACAGAAGCTGGAAAACATGGCGACACCGTTAGATTAATTAAAATCTTATAAAGTGCTTGCCTGACAGGAGTTTTTTGTGTATTATATTGATTTGGATGACGAGTGGCATCCCGATTAGCTATGATACTCTGCATATCGGAGATGTCGGAATGGAGGAAAAATGGGTATTTTATTGGAAGCTGAAACGCCTACCGGAGGAATGGGAAGTCTCCTCATGATGGTAGTTGTTTACGGAATTTTCTTTTTTGCAATGTGGTTTTTCTTTTTCAGACCCCAGAGCAAGGAGAAAAAGAGAATGGCAGCTATGCTGTCTTCCCTGACAATCGGTGACTGCGTGCTGACCACTTCAGGTTTTTACGGAATTGTAATTGATATTTCGGATGAGGATAACACAGTTATTGTTGAGTTCGGTAACAACAAGAACTGTCGTATCCCCATGGAGAAATCTGCAATCAGCCGCGTAGAAAAGGCTGACGAAAATTAAAAAGCATCAGGAATGAAGAGGCAATGTAAAGAGGACAGCTTCACAACAGGAAACTGTCTTCGGGACATTGCCTCTTTTTGTTGATTCTTTATAATTATGGGTTGAAATTTGTCAGTCTATCGGGTATGATAAAATGAAATATCTTTCATACTGTAATACGTCAAAGTTTGAAAGATGAAAGAAAACAGATGACGGAAAGGGTTGAAGTTATGGAATTACATATTACCTGTATTCCCGGAGACGGAATCGGACCGGAAATTGTAGCTGAGGCAAAGAAGGTGCTGGAGAAAACGGCAGCCGTCTACGGGCACAAAATGCTTTTTGAAGATATTCTGATGGGCGGAGCATCCATAGATGTACACGGAGTTCCTCTGACGGAGGAGGCGATAAACAGGGCCAAGGCTGCAGATGCGGTACTGATGGGCTCCATCGGCGGTAATACCACTACTTCCCCCTGGTACAAACTGCCTCCCAATCTTCGCCCCGAGGCAGGTCTGCTGGCGCTGAGAAAAGCGCTGAACTTGTTTGCAAATCTGCGTCCCGCAGTTCTTTACGATGAGCTTGCCGGAGCATGTCCTCTGAAGGAGGAAATCAGCAAAGCAGGATTTGATATGATGATTATGAGGGAACTGACAGGAGGGCTTTACTTCGGCGAGAGAAAAACAGTGGAAGAAAACGGCGTCCTGAAAGCCATTGACACCCTGACCTATGACGAGAACGAAATCAGAAGAATTGCCGTAAAGGGATTTGACATTGCCATGAAACGTCGCAGAAAAGTGACCAGTGTTGATAAGGCAAATGTGTTGGATTCTTCCAGACTTTGGAGAAAAGTGGTGGAAGAAGTGGCGGCGGATTATCCCGAGGTTACGCTGGAGCATATGTTGGTTGACAACTGTGCCATGCAGCTGGTGAAGGACCCGGCTCAATTCGACGTCATTCTGACGGAGAATATGTTCGGCGATATTCTTTCGGACGAGGCCAGTATGGTAACGGGTTCCATCGGTATGTTGGCAAGTGCGAGCTTAAACGACAGCAAATTCGGACTGTATGAGCCAAGCCATGGTTCTGCGCCGGACATTGCCGGACAGGACATCGCTAATCCCATTGCCACTGTGCTGAGCGCTGCCATGATGCTACGCTACAGCTTTGATCTGGACAGGGAAGCGGATGCCATTGAAAATGCGGTAAAACAGGTTTTGCAGGACGGATACCGTACCGCAGATATCATGTCTGAGGGCTGTACAAAGGTGGGCTGCTCTAAAATGGGAGATTTGCTTGCGGAGAGAATAATGTAAGAAAATCTAAATTTTATAAAATAAATTTGTCGTATGAAGCGACATATGGGAGGAAAAAGGATGACAAGTGATAATGCAAGGTCCGGTATGCAGCAGGCACCGGCAAGAAGTCTGTTTAATGCGCTGGGATTTACGGCGGAGGAGATGAAAAAGCCCATGGTGGCTATTGTCAGCTCTTACAACGAAATTGTGCCGGGCCATATGAATATTGATAAGATTGTGGATGCGGTAAAGCTGGGGGTAGCTGAAGCCGGCGGTGTGCCGGTGGTTTTCCCCGCCATTGCCGTATGTGACGGAATTGCCATGGGCCATGTTGGAATGAAGTATTCCCTGGTGACCCGGGATTTGATTGCCGATTCCACAGAATGTATGGCTATTGCCCATCAGTTTGATGCCCTTGTGATGGTCCCGAATTGTGACAAAAACGTACCGGGCCTGCTGATGGCAGCGGCAAGGCTGAATCTTCCCACTGTATTTGTCTCCGGCGGTCCCATGCTGGCAGGTCATGTGAAGGGAAAGAAGAGAAGCCTTTCCTCCATGTTTGAAGCCGTAGGCTCCTATGCGGCGGGAACCATGACTGAGGAGGATGTGACGGAATTTGAAAACAAGGTATGTCCCACCTGCGGTTCATGTTCCGGTATGTATACCGCTAACTCCATGAACTGTCTGACGGAAGCTCTGGGAATGGGACTTCGAGGCAACGGTACCATCCCTGCGGTTTATTCCGAAAGAATTAAGCTGGCAAAGCATGCAGGCATGGCCGTCATGGAGATGGTGAGAAAGAACATCAGGGCAAGAGACATTATCACAAAGGAAGCTATCATGAACGCACTGACTGTGGATATGGCGCTGGGCTGTTCTACAAACTCCATGCTGCATCTGCCTGCCATTGCTCATGAAATCGGCTTTGATTTTGACATCAGTTTTGCAAACCCTATCAGCGAAAAGACACCGAATCTGTGTCATCTGGCACCAGCAGGTCCTACTTACATGGAGGACCTGAACGAAGCCGGCGGTGTTTATGCGATGATGAAGGAACTGGCAGATATCGGACTTCTCAATACAGAATGTATGACCGTAACCGGAAAGACCATCGGGGAAAATATTGCAAATGCGGTGAACTTAAATCCCGAGGTAATCAGAACGGTGGATAACCCTTACAGCAAGACAGGCGGTCTGGCTGTGCTGAAGGGAAATCTTGCGCCTGACGGTTCTGTGGTAAAACGTTCTGCAGTTGTTGCCGAAATGATGGTACATGAGGGTCCCGCCAGAGTCTTTGACTGTGAGGAGGATGCCATTGCTGCCATCAAGGGTGGTAAGATAGTTGCAGGTGATGTAGTCGTTATCCGCTATGAAGGTCCGAAGGGAGGACCCGGTATGAGAGAGATGCTGAATCCCACTTCTGCAATCGCAGGTATGGGTCTTGGCTCCAGTGTGGCACTGATTACTGACGGACGATTTTCGGGAGCATCCAGAGGTGCGTCAATCGGTCATGTATCTCCTGAGGCGGCAGTGGGAGGTCCCATAGCACTTGTGGAAGAAGGAGATATCATCAGTATTGACATTCCGGGGCTGAAGCTGGAAGTAAAGGTGCCCGATGAGGTACTGGCTGAAAGACGTGCAAAATGGCAGCCGAGAGAGCCTAAGGTGACCACAGGTTATCTGTCCAGATACCGCGAGTTGGTAACAAGCGGCAACCGGGGAGCAGTGCTGGAAATTCCACAAAATTAGTATTCCCAATAAACAGGAGGAAGGATTACAATGCAGTTAAACGGTTCTGAAATCGTTGTAGAGTGTCTGAAGGAACAGGGGGTAGATACTGTTTTCGGCTATCCCGGAGGAACGATTCTGAATGTATATGACGCTCTGTATAAACATAGTAATGAAATAAAACATATTTTGACTTCCCACGAACAGGGAGCAGCCCATGCGGCGGACGGATATGCAAGGGCTACAGGTAAGGTAGGGGTATGTATGGCAACCAGCGGCCCCGGAGCAACGAACCTGGTTACCGGAATTGCAACAGCTTATATGGATTCCGTTCCCATGGTTGCCATCACTGCAAACGTAAATCTGCCACTGCTGGGCAAGGATACTTTTCAGGAAGTAGATATTGCGGGAGTGACCATGCCCATAACGAAGCATGGTTTTATCGTGAAAAACGTAGAAATCCTCGCAGATACAATCCGCAAAGCCTTCCAAATCGCCAAGAGCGGACGTCCCGGTCCGGTGTTGGTTGATATCACCAAGGATGTGACAGCGGCAATGTGTGAATTTACTCCCATGCCGCCTGCTCCCATTGAGCGGAAAAACAGATATACCGAAGAAGAGACTAAACAGGTGCTTGAACTGCTTCGAACGGCGAAAAAACCCTATATTTATCTGGGAGGCGGAGCAGTTATTTCGGGAGCATACGATGAGGTGGCGAAGTTCGCGGAACTGATAGATGCGCCGGTATGCGATACTCTTATGGGTAAGGGTGCATTTGACGGATGCAGCCCAAGATATACCGGTATGATTGGGATGCACGGCACAAAGACCTCAAATCTGGGTGTCAGCCAATGCGATTTATTGATTGCTTTGGGAGCCAGATTTTCGGATCGTGTGACGGGAAATCCCAAGAAGTTTGCAGAAAATGCAAAAATTATACATATTGATATAGATGCGGCAGAGATCAATAAAAATATCCGTGTAGATGCCTCTTTGGTAGGGGACTTAAAGCATGTGCTGAGTGAACTGAACGGACGGCTGGAAAAGCAGAGTCACGGTGAATGGATGAAGAACATTGCGGATATGAAAGAAAAATATCCGCTGAAATATGACGGCAAGCAGCTTTCCTGTCCCTATGTCATCGAGACCATCGATAAAGTAACAGGCGGAGATGCAATCATTACTACCGATGTCGGTCAGCACCAGATGTGGGCGGCGCAATACTACCGATATACAAAGCCCCGCACTTTCCTGTCCTCAGGCGGACTGGGAACCATGGGTTACGGACTTGGAGCCTGTATCGGTGCACAGGTAGGGCAGCCGGACAAAATTTGTATCAATATTGCGGGAGACGGTTGCTTCAGAATGAATATGAACGAGCTTGCAACGGCCAGCCGATACAATATTCCTATTATTCAGGTAGTGATTAACAATCATGTGCTTGGCATGGTTCGCCAGTGGCAGACTCTGTTCTATGGGAAACGTTATTCACAGACGGTGCTGAACGATAAGGTTGACTTCTGCAAGGTTGCCGAGGCGCTGGGATGTGCGGCTATCCGCGTCACAAAGAAGGAAGAGGTGCAGCCGGCCATTGAGAAAGCCATTGCTATGAAGGCGCCTGTTTTGATTGAGTGCATGATTCCCGAGGATGATAAGGTGTTCCCCATGGTTCCCGCAGGAGCGCCTATTGCGGAAGTGTTTGACGGGGATGATATGAAAGAGGAAGCATGAAAAAGTTGATTCGTGTTCTTGTGCTGATTCTGCTGTGCGGATTGTTGGTCGTGCTGTGCGGCGGATTTGCGCTGGGCATGTATTATCGGAAAAACTTTCCCGTGAACACCTGGATAAACGGGGTCTACTGTACGGGAAAGACAATTGAAGAGGTCAATGGAGAACTGGTCGGGCAGACGGCTCTGCAGGATATTTTCATTGTAGACGGGAAAGGAACGGAATGGCTTCTGGAAGCTGAGAAGGTGGAATTGAAGCCGGACTATACCGCCGCCCTGAAACTTTATCTGAAGCAGAATTCTACCGCAATGTGGATGGAAAACCTTCATAATCCTGTGGAAGCCGAACTGACTGGTGTACGGTACGGATGGAATGACGGGAAACTTGAAGAAAGCCTGAAGCAGCTTGATTTTGTGCGGGAAGAGGAGTTAAGAACCGACGGCTGCTTTATCCGGTACAGTGAGGAAGACGGTTATTCCCTTTATGACGGAAACACGGAACGGTTGAATTTGGATGAAGCATTGTCCTATGTGCAGAAATGTCTTTCCCAGGGAGAAATGCGCATTGATTTGCGGGAGGGAGATTGTTACGAGAATCTGACAGACAGCCCGAAGGACGTAAGTCAGAGGCTGCTCTGGGAACAGCTGGAACGATTTTTTGACTGTAAGATTGTGTACGATATGGGAGCAGAACAGATTCCCTTGACACCGGCAATTCTGAGTACTTTTTTAAAGGCGGATGAGAACGGACAGCTTATACCGGAACCCGGGGAGCAAATATCATTAGATGAAGAACGGGTGGGTCAGTGGCTGGAAAGACTGGCGGAAAGCTATAATACTTGTGACACTGTCAGGGAGTTTCAATCCACCAGAGGCGACATTGTCAGCGTGCAGTATTCCACCTACGGGACAAAGCTGGATACAGAAGCAGAGAAGGAATACCTGGTGAAGGCCCTGGGGGAGGAGAGGACAGAAGAAGAACTTCATATTCCTGCTTATAAGCAGGAGGGTTTTGTCAGAGGCCTGGACGATATCGGTGACACCTATATTGAGGTGGATATGACAGGGCAACATATGTACTACTATGTGGACGGAGAACTGAAACTGGACACGGATGTGGTTACCGGCAATACAGGCAGACGGATGGGAACCCCGGAAGGAATCAACTATGTCTACAACAAGCAGCGAAACAGAGTCTTAAGAGGCGCGGATTATGCCACTCCCGTGAAATATTGGATGCCTGTCAAGGGGGCTGTGGGAATTCACGACGCAGGATGGCGGAAGGAGTTCGGCGGTGAAATATATAAACGGAACGGCTCCCACGGCTGTATTAACACCCCGCCGGATATCATGGCGGAACTTTACGACATGGTGGAAATCGGTACTCCCGTCATTATGTTTTATTGACAATTTAATGATGTAAAAAGTTAATAATGTGCTTGACTAAAGTGGAGAGAGCGAGTATTCTTATCCTATGTTCTGAATAGGATGTAAAAACATATACTAAATTTGAGGAGGAATATGAAATGGCCAGAGTGTATAATTTCTCTGCAGGTCCTGCGGTATTACCGGAGGAGGTCCTGAGGGAAGCAGCTGAAGAAATGCTTGATTATAAGGGGACAGGAATGTCCGTTATGGAGATGAGCCATCGATCTAAGGCCTACGATACCATCATCAAGGAGGCTGAAGCCGACTTGAGAGAGCTGATGAATATTCCCGATAATTATAAGGTCCTCTTCCTACAGGGCGGAGCAAGCCAACAGTTTGCCATGATTCCCATGAACCTGATGAAGAATAAGGTGGCAGACTATATTGTAACAGGACAGTGGGCTAAGAAGGCATATCAGGAGGCCTGCATCTACGGGAAGGCAAACAAGATTGCTTCCTCCGAGGATAAAACATTTTCCTACATACCGGACTGTTCCGATTTGCCCATCAGTGAAGATGCGGATTACGTATATATTTGTGAGAACAATACCATTTACGGAACGAAGTTCAAAACATTGCCCAACACAAAGGGAAAGCCTTTGGTAGCGGATGTGTCAAGCTGTTTCCTGTCCGAACCCGTGGATGTAACAAAATACGGTGTCATCTACGGCGGTGTACAGAAAAATATCGGCCCTGCCGGAGTGGTTATCGTGATTATCCGGGAGGATTTGATTACCGAGGATGTACTGCCGGGAACTCCTACAATGCTTCGCTACAAAATCCATGCGGACAATGATTCCCTGTACAATACACCGCCTGCATATGGCATCTATATCTGCGGCAAGGTGTTTAAGTGGCTGAAAAAGCGCGGCGGACTTGAAGCAATGAAGGAATATAACGAGAAGAAGGCAAAAATTCTCTATGATTATCTGGACGAGAGCAAGCTGTTTCAGGGAACAGTACGCAAGGAGGACCGCTCTTTGATGAATGTTCCTTTTGTTACAGGAAACGAGGAACTGGATGCCAAATTTGTCAAGGAAGCGACAGCTGCAGGCTTTGTCAATCTGAAGGGTCACAGAACCGTGGGCGGTATGCGTGCAAGTATCTACAACGCAATGCCTATTGAGGGTGTGGAAAAGCTGGTAGAGTTTATGAAAGCATTTGAAGCCGCAAATATGCCCGGCTGAGCGCAGGTGATAAAAAGTCGTAGGGAAGAAGCCGGAAGGAGAAAATAGAATGTATAAAATTAACTGCTTAAATCCCATTGCGGATGTGGGACTTAAAAATTTCAGCGAAAATTACCAGATTACTGCCGATATCAATGAAGCTGAAGGTGTTTTGGTGAGAAGCGCCTCCATGCATGAGATGGAGATTCCGGAGAAGCTGCTTGCTGTAGCAAGAGCCGGAGCCGGTGTCAACAATATTCCTCTTGACAAATGTGCGGAAAAAGGCGTGGTAGTTTTTAATACACCCGGAGCCAACGCAAACGGTGTAAAAGAGCTTGTAATTGCGGGTATGCTGCTTGCGGCCCGTGATGTCATCGGTGGTATCGACTGGGTAAAGGCATCTGCAGACAATGCTGATATTGCAAAAGCTGCCGAGAAGGAGAAGAAGAATTTTGCCGGAACGGAAATTATGGGCAAGAAGCTGGGTGTCATCGGTCTTGGCGCCATCGGAGTCAAGGTGGCGAACGCTGCAGTTGCGTTGGGCATGGATGTGTACGGTTATGACCCTTATCTTTCCGTCAATGCGGCATGGAACCTGAGCCGTTCCGTAAAGCATGTGCTGAATGTAGACGATATCTATGCGGATTGTGATTACATCACAATCCATGTACCTCTTCTGGATTCCACAAAAGGTATGATTAACGCCGTATCCATCGCAAAGATGAAGGAGGGCGTGATTATTTTGAACTTTGCCAGGGATTTGCTGGCAAATGAAAAGGATGTGCTTGAGGGACTGAACTCCGGCAAGATTGCACGTTATGTGTCAGATTTCCCCAATCCCATAACCGCAGGACAGAAGGGATGTATTGTCATTCCTCATCTGGGTGCAAGTACGGAGGAATCCGAAGACAACTGTGCGGTGATGGCAGTGGAAGAGATGATGGATTACCTGGAGAACGGAAACATCCGCAACAGTGTAAACTATCCTGCCTGTGACATGGGAATCTGTACCAAAGCGGGACGTGTCGCTATTTTCCATAAGAATGTGGCAAACATGATTACCCAGTTTACTGCTGCGTTCGGTGGAAAGGGAATCAATATCAGCGATATGACAAATAAGTCCAGAGGAGAGGTGGCATACACCATGATTGATGTGGAGAGTACACCTACCGAGGAAATTATTGAAGCTCTGGAAAAAATTGATGGTGTATTCCGGGTTAGAATCGTAAAGAGATAAAAAGACAGGGAGAAAGCCCCTCTGAATTCCGCAATCTGTAGTGTACGGAAGCAGAGGGGCTTTTTTATGCAGTCTGCAAAATGGACTATCTTAACGAAACAGAAGAGGCATTCCGCCATCGATACCGTCGTTAATATCCTGAAGGCTTTCTTCCAGTTTTTTGTTAGTGGCGCAGGAAGCTTCGCTCTGGAGATCCATGTATAGGATGAACATGTCTTCCAGACTTATTCCCTTTTCTTGTGCGATTTCTGTCATGACAGGTTTTAATGTTTCCAACTGTGTTGAGACGGGAACTTTCTGGGGGTCAATCTCACCCAGCGCATGTTCTGCGTACGCATTTATTCTTGCCAGAAGCTGTCTGTTTTCTTCGGTCATATTTTTCAAATCCTTTCTGTTCAACATATTAAATTTATGATACAATAATTCTGAAAAGATGAAAAGTGAAAATTTTGTAAAAGAAGGTTACGGATGCATATTTTTATATCA
>Ga0129313_1000977_pt1 | contig 20278 bp, 18 predicted proteins | sample O1105metagenome_FD_94436 | JGI IMG/M metagenome (GOLD analysis project Ga0129313, IMG submission 94436) | Orangutan group fecal microbial communities from fecal samples from Wisconsin, USA - O1105 metagenome | ecosystem: Host-associated > Mammals > Digestive system > Large intestine > Fecal...
AAAAAAATAAGAAAGAGGAGAAGCATGAAAATAAAATACGATAAGGCAACTGCACAGACAGCAAAATGTTATGCAATTATATTTTCTGTGCTTTTACTTATAGGTTTGGTTATGTCAGCTCTGAAGATACCGGGCACAGAGGCGTTGTATATCATGGCAGTTTATTCGGGAGCACTTATTTGTGTTCCTTGTTGGGGAGTATATTTGTTCGCAAGGCTGTATTTTGTCCGACTAAGAGCATATGGTTATGAAATTCCGAAGCATAAAAAGAAGTATGGAGATAAACTAAGTGAGCTTGTAAGGATACAGGACGCAGAAACATCACTTTTTGCAAAACATAGTAAAATAGGCGCGTGTATATATATTGCTATTTTTTGTGTGTTCATGGTGATTGATACGGTATATCTGTTTAAATGGAATTTTATGAAGGAAACCTGTTATTTTTGGTATGTTATATGCGTTGTTTTAAATTTACTCTGGATCGTTCTTGCCGGGATTATGAGAAAACAAGAAAATAAAGATAAATATCGCGATGACGTGGAGCCTGATGATGGAAGAAAAGAGCGTTGGAATCTTGAAAATATAATTATATATGCAATTTGTTTTATGGCAGTATGTGCAATTGCCATTAATCTTGCAGTGTCTACAACAAAATATGTCTTTGAAGCACAGATTGACGGAGATATGCTGCAGGCAGACTCGATCCGGAGAGATGTTCTTTCGGTTATGAAGGAATATGAAAGAGACGGAAAACAAGCATCCTCGGCAAGCTATCGGGCAATCTGTAATGGGGTGGTGCTTACTGAATGGGAAAACCCGGAAGATGAATTACAGTGTTCACTGGCAGAAAAGCTGCAGATAGCAGACTTCGGTGAACTTGCGGATGATTTTAAGATGGCAGATGGACGAGCACGGATTTATGTGCAGTACCGGGATGGAAATGCTATTGTGGAATTGTTAAATCCAATCGGGGAAGTTGAAAAAAATAGCAGAGTTTATAGAAGGATATATGTAGAATCGGATTATTACTCCCATGGTAGATGATGAAATGCCACAGCTTCTGACATGTAAACAGATAAAACTTGCAAAACAAGCTTTATCACTGCCGGGTCTTGGTATATCAAAATTAAATCTTTTTAATAAATTTTTGAAAATATTTGGTAACGATACCAAAAACCTGTTGACAAGCCATGAAAATTGAGTATAATGAAACTATATTAGAAATGAAACAGCAGAGGAGATATTTAATTGGCAACGATTTCAGATGTAGCGAAGCTATCCGGTATTTCTGTATCAACAGTGTCAAGGGTCATCAATGACAATCCTCATGTTTCCCCGGAGAAGCGTCAGAAGGTTCTGGAGGCTATGGAGCAGCTTGGATATGCACCAATGCAGGCAGCCAGACAGATGAGAGGCTCTGGTTCACAGAATATAGCAGTTGTGATACCTAATATCACCAATACCTTTTTTGCATACCTGGTGAATGCTATAGAAAGAACCTGCAGGGAACATGATTACAAGACATTGATCATCCAGACCTACGGAGAGAAGAAGCTGGAGGAAGAAGCTTTAAACCTGTTAAAACTTCATCATGTAGATGGCGTTATATTATGTGCACTGGAGAATGATCCGGCATTTATACAGTCATATGCAAGATATGGAAGTCTGGTCATATGCAATGAGTATAACAGTGACGAGAGTATTTCAACCATCCAGTGCAGACAGTACGAAGGCTTTTACGAAGCTACAGAGTATCTTATAAATAAAGGATACGAAAGAATCGGCTACTGTGCAGGTACAAGGACTGTAGTGATACAGCCTGTAGGTGTCAATATCAATACTGATCGTTACATGGGTTATGCGGAAGCATTAAGTGCCCACAATATGGTTGCAAACCCAGCATTTGTATATACAAGGATAAAAACCTTCGAGGATGGACAGAAGTTCATTGAGGAATATGCAGATCTGGATGTTCGGCCGGACGCAGTCATAGCGGGCAGTGATCAGGTGGCGGCAGGAATGGTATTTGAAGCAAGAAAGAGAGGAATAAGAATTCCTGAGGATCTTGCCATTATGGGAGTGGATGACCAGCCTATTGCGACTCAGATAGAGATTACGCTTACAACCATAAGACAGCCTGTAGAGGAAGAAGGAAGGCTTGCTGCTGTTGAATTATTAAGACAACTTGGTGGAGACAAGAAGAAATCAGTTAGAAAAAAACTGAAGCTTGAACTGGCTATCAGACAAACTGCATAGCCAGTAAAAAAATCACAATTATGGTAACGATACCAAAACATGGCAAATGCTCCTGGGGAGGTCAAAGCCCATGCCGATTATGTGACCACTTCAAATGATGATGATGGTGTTGCCCGGGTTCTTGAAAGGCTTGTTGATTGAAACAATAAGAAGAAAAACTATAGAAACAAAGTGACTATGGTGATAAACTATGGATAGTGACAAAGCTTAACCAATAACTATCCCATTGATGGTTGGAGGCGTGGATCTAACAGGAGGTAATTATAATGAATGATACATTAAAGGTACTTGAAACAAGAAGAAGCTGCAGAAGCTTCAAGCCTGATATGGTAAAGGAAGAAGATATCCAGGCGGTAATAAAAGCCGGAACCTATGCGGCAACAGGCAGGGGACTCCAGAGCCCTATAATAATTGCAGTGACAAATAAGGAAAAGAGAGATGAGATATCAAGGGCAAACAGAAGCATAAACCCTGCATGGGCAGAGGACTTCGATCCATTCTACGGAGCACCTGTTATCCTTATTGTCCTGGCAGACAGAAATGTGCCTACCTATCTGTATGACGGTTCACTGGTTCTTGGAAATATGATGAATGCAGCAGAGAGTCTTGGACTTGGAAGTATCTGGATCCATCGTGCAAAGGAAGAGTTCGACTCAGACTTTGGCAAGCAGATCCTTAAGGAGCTTGGAATTGAAGGAGACTATGAAGGTATAGGTCACTGTGCATTAGGTTATGCAGCAGAGCCCGCTAAAGCCCCTGCCCCAAGAAAGGAAAATTACGTTTACTATATAAAATAAGTACTATTTATATACTTTGAATTAAGCTTGGTTCGTGAGATTTGATGGTTATATTGTGTCTATTAAAAATGATACAAAATAATGATACGATAAAATTTTCACTACTGTAAAGGATGAGCAGGTAGCTCCTGATGTTATTTTTAACCATATGACACCGGGAGACAGCCTGCTCAATTTTTATAGGGAAGTTTTTATTTTAAAAGTGAGTTTTTGTGAAAAATCAAATTAATTTATTTTAATACGGTGCCATCAGCAAGAGTGATAGTATATCCGTTGAAGTTGATGGTTCCGTTATTTGTAAGGCTTGTTATAGTGCAGTCACCGGTAAGTGTCCAGGTGCTGCCTTCTTCTATAGTTACTACAGCGTTGTCAGAAACTGCTTCACCTCCTTCTTCATTTTCATCAATGTTAATAGTTCCTGTAAATGTACTGTTTCCGCTAAGGGTCATGTTAAGAGTTGAGATACTGTCCACTTTGATATCTCCCTCTAATGTCTGATCATCTGCGGTAAATGTAACCTGTGCACCATTTGCACCGGCAGTGCCCCAGCCATGGGAAGCTGAATTGCCGGTAATGTTCATAAGGTAGGCATCGCTGTCCTTGTTTACAATATCAACACCTGATAATGAAAGTGTGCAGTCAGTGTTTGTGATGTAGAACATGTCGCCGTTATTTGAAGTGAGGTTTCCGCCTGTCATGGAGAAGCTGCTTGTTCCTACATCTGCGTCACCTGACATGGACTGATAGATCATTACATTATGAACATTTTCATCTGAGCTGGTGCCCTTGGTATCACTTATGTTGCCGGATACCGTGCAGTCCTCAAGGTCTATGGAGTTCTGTCCTTCAATTACCAGTGCCTCTGAGTTGTTAGCTGTAAGTGCAGCGTCCTTTATGGTGATCGCTGCTGTGGAATATACAGTAGGCGAGTTGTAGCCGTTTGAAGTATATGAACCGCCATCCACATTTACAGTTCCACCACCTCTGTCAGATCGTATTGCTGCTGAAGAGTTGCCGGATGTATCTACTGTAAGATCACTTGCGTTGGTTGTACCACCTCCTGTAGTCTGGATACCGCCTGAGTTGTCAGCAGTTGTGGTTATGGTTGAGTCAGATATATTTACTGTAGTGCCGCTTCCGTAGCTGAATACACCGTTGCCGTTCTGGGCAGATGAGGTTACAGTTGCATTTTTGATGGTGACCGTTGCACCTTTTGTTGCAAGGAGGGCAGCGTTCACACCATAGAAGTCGCCATTTTCGGTGCTTGAGGTAGCACCGGCACTTTTGTCAATGGTTATACCGTCCAGGGTGACAGTGGCGTTGTCTATCCGGAGAGCATTTTCATCATCCCCTGTGGAGGTGTATGTCTCATCTGAATAAGTTCCATCCTCAGAAAGTGTAGTTGCACTTGAACCCTGGGTTACTGTTCCTGAGCTGTTGCCACCTGGAGCACCGCCAGCACCGGGACCGCCACCTGCCTGATCTCCGCCGGGACCCTGAAGGGTTATAACTTCAACGGTTACTGCGTCGCCGTAGGCGTCAAGTGTCACCTCCAGTATATCGCCCTCGACAATGTCGCTCATATCAATGGTCTCATCATCTTTGGTTATTGTCGCGTTACTTATATCAATAGTCTGTGTCTCACCGCTTTCTGTAAATCCTGGCATTCCGCCCTGTCCCGGACCGGCATTTTCATCAACTTCACCAAGAGCAAGTGTTACCGTTCCGTCGGAAATAGATGAAACCTTTCCTGTAACCTGAGTCTGTGAAGCCTCGGTTGAATTTGTAGTATCAGTTGTTGCTGATGGGGTTGTAGTATCCTCTGTGCCGCAGCCCGTAAGAGATATCGCCATCGCTGTTCCGGCTACACATGCCAATAAAAATTTCTTTCTCATGATCATTCACTCCTTCTATTTACAATTATATCTTGGTGTTGCTTTATCTTTTATGCTGTCATTCTAACCATGGAATATTGAAGTTTAATTGAAAATGTTAAATTTTCATAATTTTTGCCGGACTTCAATAGTTACTATCTTGACGTAGTGACTTTTGTGAGATAAAGTACTTAATGAAATAGTTAGCAATAACTAACTTGATAGCGCCAAATGGGTTATGGTTTAGCAATGACTAACTTAATAGTGCCAAATGAGTTATGAAAAATGAAGCCAGACATGATAGTGTCAAATGACATCTGGAATAGGAAAGCACGCCAAAACGTGCCAATACATGCAGGGGGATTAGAAATGACAGCTGTGAAAGTATGTATGCTTATAGCTATGATCGGACATCTGCTGTGTCAGAGGTGTGACTGGTTCTTGGCATATACAAAGGATAAGCACAGGATCAATCTTAAATACTTAAATGATAATGAAAATCTTTCAAAGGAATTTGAAGGAGCTACTACAGGATATTCTATGATATCGATAATGCTCGGAGTGGTTGCTATTGCCTTGATGACAGTGGGGTATTATGGCTTGAGCAACTGGATGAGACAGTATTCGGTTATCAGTGCAAATATAATGCTGATATCAGGAGCCGCATTTATAATATTTATCACTGCCCATCATGTGTTCTGTGGAATAATCGAGTGGTTCTATATCAAACTCGGAAGAACCGACGCTGCTCACGAGGCAATAGTTGAGTTCTTCAAGAAAACAATCTCAACAATGTATGTTGGTTATGTGGCATTGCTTGTGTTCATGGTTACATTGTTTATTGCGGTAGTTACAGGAGGCACATCCCTTCCTGCATGGGCATGTATTTTTAATACGTTGCCATTGTTCATCATCCTTATCCTATTTAAGCTTGTGGGCACAGGAAATATAGCAGGCACAATAACATTTCTGGGACTTCTGATATTCATATAAGCATTTGTGTGGTGTTTGATCATGTAATTATTTATTATAGTCTTCAATTACGGGAGCACTACATAGCAGTGAATATGTGTGTGTTTATATAGTGAGAATTATGCGATCACAAAATTGTAAATGATTAAAAATTGGTTTAAATATGTTAGCCCTCCCCCTTTTGTTGGTGAGTACGATCAGTGCTCCCGATGAAGGGGGATCTTTTATGCTCAAAAGTAAAAATTAAAGTAGATCAAAAAAGAAAACAAAAAAGAAAGCAAAAAAGGAAAGCAGGGATATCGCCATTGCAAGGCTTGAGTAAATCCATATAATTCATATAAACAAGAAATAGGTTTGGTGGTTAGCATAGGATCATTATGTGTATAATATAAGCAGAAATAAAATCAGAGAAAATGACTTTGAAGCAGGAAATTGAAAATAAAGTCACGGAAAAAAGGCATAGAAAGTGACCTGAAAACAGGAAATCAAAAATAAAGTCACTGAAAAAAGGCATAGAAAGTGACCTGAAAACAGGAAATCAAAAATAAGGTCAAGAAAAGACAAAGAAAAAAGTGACTTAAAAATGCAAATCTTGAAAACAGGTCATAAAAACATGCAAAAAATAGTGACCTGAAAACAGGAAATCAAAAATAAGGTCAAGAAAAGTCAAAGAAAAAAGTGACTTAAAAATGCAAATCTTGAAAACGGGTCATAAAAACATGAAAAAAATAGTGACCTGAAAACGGAAATCAAAAATAAGGTCAAGAAAAGTCAAAGAAAAAAGTGACTTAAAAATGCAAATCTTGAAAACAGGTCATAAAAACATGCAAAAAATAGTGACCTGAAAACGGAAATCAAAAATAAAGTCACGGGGAATAGGCATAGAAAGTGACCTAAAATTGACAAACTAGAAAATAAGTCATGGAACCAGCCGCGGAGATGGCGTGCATAGATTTGCAGTGCTCAGATTTGCAGTGCATAGTAAGGCCCCCTTCACAATGTCCGCCCTTTTTCCTTCACAGAGCCCATCCTTTTTTCTAGTGACTTTACCACCAAGTCATGTTACAATAAAAAACAGCATTCTCTACGCCAAGGGCAAATATCACCGGAGAATGATAGATATATGGAGAGGATTATGAGTACACATAAAAATAATAGAAGCACATTCTCAGGTAAGCTGGGATATGTCTTGTCAGCAGCAGGAGCATCGGTAGGTCTGGGAAATATCTGGAGATTTCCATATCTGGCAGCCAAGTACGGCGGAGGAATATTCCTGCTTGTATATATCCTGCTGGCAGTGACATTTGGATATACAATGATAGTTGCAGAGTCTGCACTTGGACGAATGACCAGAAAAAGTCCGGTGGGGGCATTTCAGTCATTTGGCAATAAAAAATGGATGAAATTCGGTGGCTGGATAAATGCTATAATACCGATTCTGATAGTTCCTTATTACTCAGTGATCGGTGGCTGGGTTATTAAATATTTGATAGAATATATAAAGGGAAACGGAACAGCATTGGCAGAGGAAGGATATTTCTCAGGTTTCATATCAAATGGCGTATCTACAGAGACCTGCTTTATAATATTCTGCCTGTTCACCCTGGCAATCATATATGCAGGAGTTCAGAATGGAATAGAAAGAGTGTCAAAGATCATGATGCCGGTGCTTGTAGTGCTGTCTGTCATAGTGGCAGTATATTCAGTTACGAGACCCGGAGCCATGGAGGGCGTCAAGTATTTCCTTGTGCCAAATGTTAAAAATTTCTCGTGGATGACGGTTGTGGCAGCCATGGGCCAGATGTTCTACTCACTGTCCATTGCCATGGGTATCCTTATTACCTTCGGTTCATATATGAAGAAGGACACCGCTATTGAAGACTCCACAAGAAATGTTGAGATATTCGATACTGCCATAGCAATGATGGCGGGACTTATGATAATTCCGGCAGTATTTGCATTTTCAGGGGGCAATCCCGATACACTTAAGGCAGGTCCGTCACTTATGTTCATTACCATTCCTAAGGTGTTTGCAAATATGGGATTTGGTACAGCCATAGGAATACTTTTCTTTGTGCTGGTTTTATTCGCAGCGGTAACAAGCGCGATAGCACTGACAGAAAGTGCAGTTTCAACCTTCGAGGATGAGCTTGGATGGGGCAGGAAGAAATCAACAGTCATCACAGGTATCATAATGCTGGTGCTTGGAAGTCTGTCATCCCTTGGATATGGACCACTGGCATTTGTGAAGATCATAGGTATGCAGTTCCTTGATTTCTTTGACTTCATGACCAACTCAGTAATGATGCCAATTGCAGCTCTTATGACCAGCCTGCTTGTATCAAAGGTTGTAGGTATTGACCGCATAGAAGAAGAGATCAGACATGGGGAGAGCAAGTTCCGCAGAAAGAAGGTATTTGTGGTTATGATCAAGTACCTGTGCCCTGTGTTCGTATTGATAATATTAATTAGCTCCGTAGCAAATGCATTTGGATGGATCTCCATGTAAATGTCCGGAGAAAACTTGGCATGCCGCCGAGTGTAAAAGAGTTGGCACTACATTACGAGGTGGCGATGCCGAACAGGCAAATTTTAAGAGGCTGATGTTCAAAGGGGAGAGATACAGCATGAAAAATCTTGAGACAAATGACTGGCTCATGTTAAACAGCATAATTTACAAGATATACACTGTTGAGGACGTGGATGATATGAGGAAGCAGCTTCTGGAACAGCTTAAAATGCTTCTGGATTTCGACAGTGCGGACTTTTATATGGCGGCAGCAGGTGGAGACAATCACCTGACCAGACCGGTGTATTTTAATTGCGAGGATGATCACTCTGACATATATGACGAGCTTGATTACAGTAGAGGCATACTATACAGTGGCAAGACCCTGGTATACCGGGAGACAGATATAATCTCTGATGACGCAAGGGTGGAGACCGAGTATTATAAGAAGGTATACAAGCCAAATAACTGGCATTATTCTCTTCAGATGGTACTTGCCATGAAGAAAAAATTCGTAGGAGTTGTGACCTTCTACAGAACCATAGGAAAAGAAAATTTCGAGTATGAGGATATCTTCATGCTGGATCAGCTTAAGGAGCATTTGTCATACAGGCTTTATAAGGAGCTTGAGAAGACTGACAATGCAGGAGACAAGATGACCATAGCAGAAGTGGTGGAGAAATATGATCTGACCAGACGAGAGCACACCATATTAAGGCTTCTTCTTGGTGGAAAGACCAACGCCGATATCTGCGACGAGCTTACCATAACAGATAACACTTTGAAGAAGCATATACTCAATATCTATAGAAAGCTTGGTATAAATAACAGGGTTCAGATGTTCAAACTTATTAAAGAAAAAGAGTAGCAAATGCGGACAAATTCAAGTACATATGCAAATTGCAAGGATGAGCCATGCCGGATCATTATCGATAAAAATACTTAAAAAGTAGTATAAAAATGGTAAAAAATCTGCATTGATAATAACAGTGAATGGAATTATTATTCATATAACAATTTAATTAATGAAAAAAACAAGCAACGGAGCTGTCGGATAGATAGCTCCGTTTTGTTATGGTAAGGCGTGTTTTATCGCTGGCATGGTAACGAAGACAAAGAATAATCCGAAAGAAAGGAAGATGCAGTATGAAGGAAATAATCATGATAATCAGACCGGAGAAGCTTGAAGCCATGAAGAAGATATTAGATGAGATTAACTGTGGTGGTATGACACTTTCAACAGTAATGGGCTGTGGTACTCAGAAGGGTGCAACAGAGGATAAGGGTGTCAATGAGATAAAGGGTCTGAAGACAACCATTAATCTTCTCCCTAAGATAAGAGTTGAGGTGGTTGTAAATGATAAGGATGTTGAACCTATCATCATGAAAACCAGAGAAGCCTGTGCCACAGACCATGTAGGTGATGGTAAGATATTTGTCAGAAATATTGAAGAGGCTGTGAGAATACGAACAGGTGAGAGAGGACTCAAGGCATTATAGATTAATGTTAAGATGTTTGTTCAATGGTCGTGTCAAGTTTTGTATAAAACTTGACATGTAGCGTCAGTCCTTTGTTGAAGGCAAATTTTAATTGCTGATGTTCAATGATGAGAGGTGATCCTATGGAATATATAGTTGAACTTGACGGAGTTAATAAGGTATATGGCAAGAATCACGTCGTCAAGGATTTGGATTTAAAAGTTAAAGAGGGTGAATTCCTCACCCTGTTAGGCTCCTCCGGTTGCGGAAAGACAACAACTCTGAGGATGATAGCAGGATTTGAAGAGCCTACCACCGGAACCATAAAGGTGGAGGGGGAAGCCATAGAAGAGAAGGAACCCTTTGAGAGAAATGTAAATACAGTATTTCAGACCTATGCGTTATTTCCCCATATGACTATAGCCGACAACATAGCATACGGCTTAAAAATTAAGAAGGTGCCAAAGGCGGAGATAAAGACCAGGGTTAAGGAAATGATAGATCTGGTACAGCTGTCAGGCTTTGAGAAGAGATATCCTTCACAGCTTTCCGGTGGACAGAAGCAGAGAGTTGCCATAGCCAGGGCACTTATTAATAAACCAAGGGTACTGCTTCTGGATGAACCGCTGGGAGCACTTGATCTTAAGCTCAGAAAGCAAATGCAGCTTGAGCTTAAGCGATTACAGAGAAAGCTTAATATTACATTTATATATGTAACCCACGATCAGGAGGAAGCCCTTACAATGAGCGACAGGATTGCCATCATGCATGACGGTATCCTGGATCAGCTTGGAACTCCGTCGGAGATATATGAGGCACCTAAGACGAAATTTGTTGCCACATTTATCGGCGAGACGAACATATTTGACGGAACCGTGGGATTCATAAATGGTGATGAGGTTCAGGTCACAGTTGAAAATGGCTTTATTACCGGCAAGGGTGATGACTTCAAATTCGGAGAGTATATCACAGTGTCTGTAAGACCTGAGAAGATGAAGTATTCCGAGACACCGGTGGAGGGCTTTGGTATCAAGGCTGTGGTTAAGGATTACATATATGTGGGTTCTGTTATCAAATGTATAGTAGTACTACCAAATGGTAATGAGCTTAAGATAGAGAGGTTGGCAGGCGAGAGTCTTCCGGAGATCGGAAGTGCCATATATCCATATTGGAACAAAGAGGACGCGGTTCTTATCCACAGCAGGGAGAACAGTATATTCGAGGCACTGGATAATGTAGTGCTTGCGTAGTGGGTTGGAAGCGTCAAATGACACATGAAAAAATGTCGCAGACATTATTACAAGTAATGGAGCACGCTATCACTTTGTGAGCCGTGCCAGTAATCAAAGAAGGTGAACAAATGGAACTGGGTGAAAGAAATGAAAAGCTTATCAAAAAACATAAATGGCGTTCCAATAATCTTCCGGCTATTGCCACTGTAGGCCCCGTGGCGTTGCTGTTGGTATTGCTTGTGGCTGTTCCACTTATATATGTGGCGGTTATGAGCTTCTGCACCACAGATCAGTATTATAATGTGGTATTCAGCTTCAGCCTGGATAATTACAAAAACCTCATGAGTGCGGATTATATGAAGATATACATACAGTCGATAGTTATAGCACTCTTTACAACCATCATTTGCATACTTGTAGGTTATCCGTTTTCTTATCTTATTGCAAGAACAAAGAGCAGATGGAAACAGCTTATGTATATGCTGGTTATCATTCCATTCTGGACAAATTCACTTATAAGGATATATGGCTGGAGAACATTCCTCGGAACAAAGGGATGGCTCAATACCATATTGCAGACCATCGGCATAACCGGCGGTCCCGTAGATTTCCTGTACAAACAGGGGACAACAGTGTTCGGTATGGTTTACTGTCTGATCCCATTTATGATATTGCCGCTTTATACATCCATAGAGAAGCTTGATGGCAGCCTGCTAGAGGCAGCAGCAGATCTTGGAGCAAAGCCCTTTAAGAGATTTCTTACAGTTGTGCTTCCCCTTACCTCCGGTGGTATATTCTCCGGATGTATCATGGTATTTATCCCATGTCTCGGATATTTCTTCGTGTCAAATATCCTTGGCGGAGGAAATTCAGATGTTATCGGAAATCTCATAGAGAGACAGTTTAAGAGTGGAAATAACTGGCCCCTTGGTGCGGCACTGTCCATCATATTGATAATCATAACGCTGCTGCTTGTTAAGCTGTATCAGAAGATAGGCGGCGATATGGATGAACTGGGAGTATGAGGAAGCCCCCATGCATCGAAGATGCATATTGGAATGGGGCTGACGAAATGCCGCCGAGAGATTGTGCCCATGCGTTGAAAACGCATATTGTAATGGCACAATCGACTTGCCGCCGAGTGTAAACGAGGGGGCGTTACCCATAAGGTGAGGGGGCGATACAAGAGGAAGCCCCCATGCATCGAAGATGCATATTGGAATGGGGCTGACGTTCAACAGTAAGGGAGTGAATATATGAGCAGAAAATCAAAAATTATCGGAAGAAAAATTGTAAATACCATATTCATGATACTGGTGTATATATTCCTGTTTATGCCGATAGTAGTGGTGATCGTCAATTCCTTTAATGCCACCACCAGAAAGCCATATTTAACCTGGCAGGGATTTTCACTGGACTGGTATGTGAAATTATTTGAAAATGACGCACTGCTTACATCCTTCGGCAACACAATGATAATCGCCGTTGTAAGTACAGTGCTTGCCACAGCCATAGGAACTCTTGGAGCTGTGGGTATGTACAGATACAAATTTAAAGGAAAAGGAATTATAAATGCTCTTTTGTATATACCGGTAGTAATTCCTGAAATCGTACTTGGAATTTCACTTCTTACGGTATTTGCCAAGGCAAATGTTCCAAGAGGTATGCTGACACTGATACTTGCCCATGTAACCTTTTGTGTTCCATATGTAATATTCAATGTTCGTGCAAGATTGTCGGGATATGATAATTCGGTAGAGGAGGCCAGCATGGACCTGGGTGCCAACAGGATACAGACATTTTTCAGGGTTACACTTCCTATCCTGGCTCCGGGAATAGGTGGTGGTGCACTTCTGGCATTTACCCTTTCCATAGATGATGTTATCGTCAGCTACTTTGTAAATGGTCAGACAAAGACATATCCACTTAAGGTCATGGAGAGCATTAAGAGTGGTGTTTCTCCTGATGTAAATGCTCTTTCGGCACTGATACTGGTTGGTACGATTGTTCTGGTTGTCCTAACCCAGAGCAATCTGTTCAATAGAAAAAGAAAAAACTAATCATGTAATACCGGCTTATTCTGAATGGTACTCAGATGGTTAAATCGAAGATGTCAGGTGACATATGAAGAATGACAGGGCGCCAGTATTTTATGGGCCGGGCCAATATTAAAGGAGGTAGTAGTATGAAGAGATTTAGAAGATTTATAAGTATTGCCGCTGCAGGTGTTATGATGGTAGGGCTTCTTGGTGGCTGCGGAAGCAGCAAGAAGAATGACGCAGGAAAAAATGGTGAGATCAATGTGTTTGTATGGACAGAGTATGTGCCTGATTCAGTATTTGAAAAGTTCGAGGAAGAGACAGGTATCAAGGTAAATGTTTCAACCTACTCGTCAAATGAGGATATGCTTGCCAAGGTAAAATCAGAAACAGAGGGAACATACGACATAGTACTTCCAAGTGATTACACAGTTGAGCTGATGATAGAGCAGGGAATGCTGGAGGAGCTTGACCAGAGTAAGCTTACTAACCTGTCAAATATAAATGAAGCATATCTGGATCCATCCTACGATCCGGGAAATAAATATTCAGTTCCTTATCAGGGTGGTGTAGCTGCCATAGCAGTTAATACTTCAATGGTTGACAAGGATATTACAAGCTATGATGATCTTTTTGATCCATCTCTTAAGGGGGAGCTGGTTGTGTTGGATGACTACAGAGCAGTTATAGGCATGACTGCCAGAAGCATGGGCTACAGCATGAACGAGACGGATCCTGATAAGCTTGCTGAGATTGAGGATAAGCTTCTGACACTTAAGGATAATGTTGCTCTTTATGACTCAGACAGTCCTAAGAGTGCTCTTATATCCGGTGACTGTTCAGTTGGCATGATATGGGGTGCCGAGATTGCTCTTGCCATGGAAGAGGATCCTAATATCAAGGTAGTATATCCTGAGGAAGGACCATATGTATTCATGGATAACTGGTGTATCCTTAAGGGTTCAAAGAACTATGACAATGCCATGGAGTTCATCAACTTCATGTTAGACGCAGATACAGCCCAGATGGTATCTGAGGAGTTTCCATACCTCTGCCCTAACAAGGCTGCTGTAGAGGCAATGGGAGAGGAGTACAGTGGCAATATAGCAAAGAACCCACCGGAGGATGTTATTGCAGCCGGTGAAAGTGTAAAGAATCTGGACAACGATACACTTGCAATATACAACGATATGTGGACAAAGCTTAAGAAGTAACCATATAAATTAAGCAGCAAAATTCAGCCGTCTTAAATCATCGGATATTTAAGGCGGCTGAATTAATATGAAGGTCAATAGTGAGGAGGTTACTATAATGAAGATAGATTTCTTATATTTGAATGAAGCGGATATGATAAAGGCGGGAGTTATGGATCCTGCCGGTTGTATAAAGACAATGGAGGATACCATGTCACTGTTTGGCAAGAAAGATTTCCTTCTTGGTGGACCAAAGGGGGATGAGCACGGGCTACAGATGAACTTTCCGCAGAAGTCTGACATAGAGGATTTCCCGTTAGACGATGGCCCCGACAGACGTTTTATGGCAATGCCGGCTTATCTGGGTGGAAGATTTCATATTGCAGGGCAGAAGTTTTATGGCTCCAACAGCCATAATTCAGCCCTTAAGTTGCCGAGATCTATTCTTATGGTCACACTTTCCGATGTGGATACGGGAGCACCTAAGGCGATCATGTCAGCTAATCTATTGAGTGCCATGAGAACCGGTGCAATGCCTGCCATGTCTGCAAAGTATCTTGCCAGAAAGGATTCAAGGGTATTGTCCCTTATCGGCCCCGGCGTTATAAACAAATGTGCCCTTATGTGTTATATGGAGGTACTTCCGCACATTGAGAAGATAAAGCTTCGTGGCAGCTCTGTTAATTCAAGAACAGCTCTTGCCATGAAGGAATTTATAGAAGAGAAGTATCCACAGGTTAAGGAGATAGAGATATGTAGTACATTAAGAGAAGCCTGCGAGGACGCAGATGTGGTGAGTGAGGCAATGTCTGTAACCAAGGAGAACATGGAAGAATTTCATCTTGAGTGGTTCAAGAAGGGGGCAACTGTATTCTCCATGGGATCATTCCTGTATCGTCAGTTTGATGATTTCCTTGGTACAAAGATGGTGGTTGACAACTATGGAATGTACGAGAAGTACATGAATAATTTCATCGCCAGAGGACCTGTGGATGCATTTGGAAATAAGCGTGAGTGGGTCATAATGGGTATCCATTTCGTACATCTGGTACAGACCGGCAAGGCGAAGCGGGAGGATGTAATAAATATCAGTGACATTGTAAATGGCATATCAAAGGGACGTACAAGTGATGATGAGATCGTTATGTGCAGCATAGGCGGTATGCCTCTTGAGGATCTGTCCTGGGGCTATGACTGCTACCAGAAAGCCATGGAGCTTGGAATAGGTACGAAGCTTAACCTATGGAATGAGCCGTATATGTACTAGGGTTGCGATTCTATACTTATATATAAGTATAAGTGGCAAAAAATAAGTACAATAATGGTGAGTAAATGTAATTGAATAAGTATCTGATAAGATTTATCATATATCCATAAATTAAATAAATCACAGATAAAAGGCAACGGAGCTTAATAAAAGTTTCGTTGCCTTTTGGCTTAATGTAAGGATGTCGAAGACATCGTTACACCGCAACAGCCTTGCCGAAGGCAACTAAAAATGCTGTTGCTCAATTAATGTAAGGATGTCGAAGACATCGTTACACCGCAACAGCCTTGCCGAAGGCAACTAAAAATGCTGTTGCTCAATTTATCGTTATTGATAAGGAGGAATGAATATGGCGTATCCGACAATAGATTTTTTGTTTTTAAGTGAAGAAGACATGATAAAGGCAGGTGTGAAGAACATGCCTGAGTGCATAGAAGCCATGGAAGAGGTGGTTAAGTGCTTAAACTCCGGTGACTATGTTATGGGCGGCGAAAATCATAATTCCCACGGAAGTCAGGTTTCATTTCCCAAGACATCACCATTTCCCAATATGCCTTTAGATGAAGGTGATGACAGAAGATTTATGGCAATGCCGGCATATATCGGCGGACCCTTTGATCTCATGGGAATGAAGTGGTACGGCTCCAACATGACAAATAAAGAAAAAGGACTTCCAAGATCCATCCTTACAGTAATGTTAAATGACAAGACCACAGGTGCTCCCCTTTGTCTCATGAGCGCGAATATATTAAGTGCCATGAGAACCGGAGCAATCCCGGGTGTGGGAATAAAATATCTGGTGAAGAAGGACGCTAAGGTGTGCGGAGTGTGCGGCCCCGGTGTTATGGGCAAGACATCACTTGAGGCCATCTTAACTATCTGTCCGGATATTGAGGAGATCAAGGTTAAGGGACGTAGTGAAAGATCCTTAAGTGCATTTGTAGAGTATGCAAAAGCAAAATATCCTGATGTGAAGAAAATATATGCTGTGGATACAGTAGAGGAGCTGGTGAGAGGTTCAGATGTTATCTCATTTGCAAATACCGGAGGAACAGACCCTTCCACATATCCATTTGTCAAGGGAGAATGGATAAAGCCCGGAGCTGTGATAGCTGCCTTAAGCTGTTTCGACATGGATAGCCGTGATATGGCGGAAACGGCAACACTGGTGGTTGACAACATGCAGCTCTACGATGCGTGGGCTGAGGAATTTCCTTATCCGTCCTTTGGGGCAAATAACATTATCGGCTCAAAGTTCACGGATATGGTACATGACGGGGTGATAACCAGAGATCAGATATACGATCTTGGGGATATCATATATGGCAAGAGACCGGGAAGAGTTTCAGATGATCAGATATTTATATTCTCCGTAGGCGGTATGCCGGTGGAGGATGTTGCCTGGGGCAGTATCTGCTACAACAAAGCTAAGGAACTGGGGCTTGGAACTAGCCTCAGATTATGGGATAAGCCGGATATGGCATGATAGTTAAAGGAGGAAGCACCATGCATCGAAGATGCATTTGAAAATGGTGCTGACGAAATGCCGCCGAACGAATGTGAGGGGGCAATACAAAAAGGAGGAATACTCATGGATACAAGAATTGCAGTTCATCCAATACTTGGAGAGACAACAAAGGGAAGAGAGATAAGCTTTACCTTTGACGGAAAAGAAATGACCGGATACGAAGGAGAACCCATAGCTGCAGCCCTTAAGGCGGCAGGGGTTATGATACACAGATACACCAAGAAGGAGCACAAGCCAAGAGGTATCTTCTGTGCCATAGGAAGATGTACTGACTGCGTTATGGTGGTAGACGGTGTGCCAAATGTAAGAACCTGTATCACCCCGTTAAAAGAAGGAATGGATGTAAGAACCCAGTATGGTGTCTCAGCAGAACCATTTGACAAGCAGTAATCAAAACCATCAAAAAGGAGCGTGTGTTATATGAAGCGATATGATTTGATAATAGTTGGTGCCGGACCTTCAGGCCTGTCTGCTGCAATAGAGGCAGCCAAGAGGGGAATGAAGACAATAATATTTGATGAAAATGAGAAGCCCGGAGGACAGCTCTTTAAACAGATACATAAATTCTTCGGATCAAAGGAGCATAAGGCTAAGATACGAGGCTTCGTGATCGGCGAGCAGCTCTTAAAGGAGGCCGACGAGGCAGGTGTTGAGGTTAAGCTTAATGCCACAGTTATAGGACTTTATCAGGATAAAGAGGTGGTGGTAAAGATTGGTGAAGAAATCTGCCACTATAAGGGAGACTCCATAATAATCGCTACCGGAGCCGCCGAGAACATGGTTACTTTCCCGGGCTGGACTCTTCCGGGAGTTATCGGAGCCGGAGCCGCCCAGACAATGATGAACCTTCATGGTGTGAAGCCCGGACAGAAGATCCTTATGCTGGGCTCCGGAAATGTAGGTCTGGTTGTTTCTTTCCAGCTTCTCCAGTGTGGCTGTGATGTGGTTGCCCTTGTGGACGCTGCACCAAGGATCGGTGGATACGGTGTACACGCAGCCAAGGTTGCAAGAACCGGAGTTCCTTTTTACCTGTCCCATACCATCGTCAAGGCAGAGGGGGAGGATAAGGTTACAGGCGTTACCATTGCAGAGGTGGACAGCAGCTTTAAATTTATCCCGGGAACGGAGAAGCACTTTGACGTGGATACCATCTGCCTGGCTGTGGGACTTTCACCTATGTCACAGCTTCTTAAGATGGCAGGCTGCGAGATGGAGGACAATCCAAAGCGTGGCGGACAGGTTCCTATCTGTGATGAAAATGGAAGAACCTCAATACCGGGTATATTTGTAGCAGGTGATGTGTCAGGAATCGAAGAGGCGTCAAGTGCCATGATAGAAGGAAGGATGGCAGGTATAACTGCTGCCAAATATCTTGGATACATGGACAAGGAAGAATTAGACAAGGGAATGGAAGAGCTTGATCATGCCTTAAACGGCTTGAGACAGGGCATGTTCGCACCAAAGAACAGAGGAAAGAAGATCACAGAGACAGAGGAAGGAATACCGGTTTCTGAGAATCTTCTCACAAAGGGCTATGTGGCTGATGATGAGATCGAAAGATTTCCGGGTGTTACACATGCCAAGGGTATCCATCCTGTTATTGAATGTACGCAGAATATCCCATGTAACCCATGTCAGGACGCGTGCCCTAAGAAGTGTATAAGCATTGGTGAAAATATAACCTCACTTCCTACAGTGCCTCACGCAGAGGATTGTATAAATTGCGGAATGTGCGTTGCCTCCTGTTCAGGACAGGCGATATTCCTGGTGGATGAGGATTGTGGAGACGGTACTGCAACAGTCACATTGCCATATGAGTTTCTTCCGCTTCCGGAGCCGGGAACAAAGGGTGTAGGCCTTGGCAGGAGCGGACAGCCCGTATGCCAGGCTGAGGTTGTGTCGGTGAAGAGCCTTAAGGCATTTGACAAGACAAATCTACTTACCATGAGAGTTCCTAAGGAATACGCCATGAAGGCAAGATTTTTTAAGGCAGAATAAACCGGTAAGAGTTGATCATAGGCAGAATACAATGTTGGCCATACCGAGCAGGTAGAGTTTTAATGGCTGACGTTTTACAGGAAGGGAGATGCATTTAATGAATAAGGTAAATGACAGATCAAGAGATATAGGACCATTTGTACCGGGACCGGATGACGATATGCTTATATGCAGATGTGAGGAGATCACTAAGGGTGAGATAAGAAAGGCAGTCCATGACGGCATGTGGACCATGACAGAGATCAGAAGGTACTTAAGAACAGGAATGGGACTCTGCCAGGGACAGACCTGTGGCAAGCTGGTCAAGGGAATAGTAGCAAGGGAGCTTGGAGTATCTCCGGCAGAGCTTGAGCCTGCCACATCAAGAGTTCCAATGAGACCTATAGAGATGTATATATTTGCAAATGAGGCAAAGGAGGCGGATGTCCATGAGTAATAATGCGGAAATTATCATAATCGGTGGAGGCATTATAGGTTGTGCAACAGCCTACTATCTTGCAAAAAATGGTGTTAAGGATGTAATAGTTCTTGAGGGATCTGACTTTATGGGTAACGGAGGCTCATCAAGAAACGGTGGTGGTGTAAGACAGTCCGGAAGAGATGTAAGAGAGCTGCCACTTGTAATGTACGGAATTAAAAATCTCTGGCCTCATCTTTCGGAGGAGCTGGAGGTTGACTGCGAATATCATCAGGACGGCAACCTTCGTCTTGGCAAGACAGAAGCCCACAAGGCAACCCTTACGAAGCTTGCTGACAATGCCAGAGGTGTAGGCCTTGATGTAAGAATGATAGACGGTGATGAGGTAAGACAGATAAATCCATATCTTTCCCACGAGGTTACATGTGCCAGCTGGTGTCCTACAGACGGACATGCAAATCCTCTGACCACAACCCTTGGCTTTTACAAGATGGCAAGGCAGCTTGGAGTGAGATTTATCACCGGTGAGCCGGTAGTATCTCTTGGAATGGTGAGGGGCAAGATCAAAAAGGTTGTAACCCCTAATAATACATATGAGGGTGAGAAGGTTCTGGTGGCAGCAGGCCTTGACAGCAGACCGATACTTACCAGTGTGGGCATTGATATCCCAATGACAAATTCTCTTCTTGAAGCTCTTGTCACCGAGGCTGAACCCC
>Ga0129313_1000978_pt1 | contig 20273 bp, 15 predicted proteins | sample O1105metagenome_FD_94436 | JGI IMG/M metagenome (GOLD analysis project Ga0129313, IMG submission 94436) | Orangutan group fecal microbial communities from fecal samples from Wisconsin, USA - O1105 metagenome | ecosystem: Host-associated > Mammals > Digestive system > Large intestine > Fecal...
GTTGTAAAGCTGCTTGATGGGAGCGTTACATGCCAGGAAGTTCAAAGGTCTGGGGCCAAAGGAAATAATCTTTAAATCGCTGAGTCCCACGATTGCTCTTGCAATAGGAACAAACTCGTTGATCATATCGGCACATTCCTCAGCGGTACCTACGGGATACTCGGGAATATATGCCTTGATGTTGCGCAGTTTCAGGTTGTAGCTTGCATTCAGCATACCACAGTATGCGTCTCCGCGTCCGTCCATCAGGTCAGCCTGACTCTCCTCTGCTGCTGCGATGAACATGGAGGGACCGTCGAAGTGCTTAGCCAGCAAAGTTTCGGAAATTTCGGGTCCGAAGTTTCCAAGGTATACGCAAAGTGCATTACATCCTGCCTTCTTGATATCCTCAAGAGCCTGTACCATATGAATTTCGCTCTCAACGATACAGATAGGGCACTCATAGATGTCAGCAGCGCCGTACTTATCTGTATAAGCCTTTACCAATGCCTTTCTTCTGTTGACGGACAGGCTTTCAGGAAAGCAGTCACGGCTGACAGCAACAATACCGATTTTTACCTGGGGTAAATTGTTCATTTTTTAATCCTCCTATTTTTGTAATACCATACTCATTAAGGCGGCTTAAGGCACGCCATAATTTCTACGTTTGATTATAAAGGTTTTTCTGACGTATTTCTACTCATTTCTTGCTCATCACATACCGTATTCGGGCAAATTACGGCAATCGGTTCCCTGAAATGTTTCAATATAACCTGTCTACTCGGTTATATCAAGATTCTTGCCTTTCAGTCCGATGAAGCTGCCCTCGTCCAAGCCGCCTTCCGCATGACCGATGAGCCACTTATTGACCGCAGTAATCAGGCAATCTTCATTTTCCGTTGTTGTTCCGTTTGCTCTGGGATGAGATGTCTTCAAGGGATAGTTGGTACCTCTGGGCAAAACGATTGCCACTTGGAAACCATTGCCCTCCACGCTGCAGGGAGCGTAGTGCAGTGTCGTTGCATATACCTCCACGGCAGTTCCTGCAGGAACCAGAAATGCTTCCATTTTGGAAGTATCATATGTATGGTCTGCCTCAACATCCTGCAACATTCCCAGCATCAGGATTGCATCTGTGGCAGCCACATTGATTTCAGAATCTCTGTGATACTCCACCGCATTCAGCTTTGTATTATGGCCGTTGCAGTATCCGATTTGAATCGGCATCTCGCCATATACAATATTACTCAATTCCTGCATTACGGGAAGTGCTTCCAGCTCGTCAACGCTGGGCTCATACACAACAGCTTCGGGAACAGGAGTCTTTTTCATAGCTTCCACAAGGCCGGTAAAATCCACGTTTTCTACAATACGACCATACTTTTTGAAAGCAGGGTCGTTTACGGGTAAAATTTTCATTGTTTTTGTCCTTTCTGTTAATTTTGTTTTTATATTGTCGCTGTCTCCCCGGTTCGGGCATAAAGAGTTAATGATAACCTGTCATCACAGTAATTTTTCAAACAAGGGTTTGCAGGTAGGGTAGATTTCCTTAAATTGTGCATAGCGGTTCTCGTATTTAGCCACCAGTTCAGAATCAGGCTCTACGGTATCAATAATCTTGACTACCTTATTTGCGATTTCTTCCACGCTTGCATACTCACCGCAGGCCACAGCTGCCAGCATGGCACCGCCCATGGCAGGGCCTTCCTCACTCTCGATGACATCTACCTTCAGGTTCAGGACATTGGCAATTATCTTCTTCCAAAGAGGGCTCTTTGCACCGCCGCCGCAAATCTTGGTACGCTTCAAATCAATGCCCAGAGATTTTGCCACCTCAAGGGAATCCCTCAGTGCAAATGCAACCCCCTCCAGAACTGCCTGTGTCATATCAGCTCTGGTAGTGTCCATGGTCATACCGATAAAGGTTGCTCTTGCATTAGGGTTGTTATGAGGAGAACGCTCTCCCATCAGGTAGGGCAGGAAATAAACGTGGTTCTCTCCCAGCTTCTCAATATTCTTCTGCTCCGCAGCATAATCCTTAGTTCCGATAATTTCATCCATCCACCATTTGTTGCAGCTTGCTGCGCTAAGCATGCAGCCCATCAGATGATAGCTGCCGTCCGCATGTGCGAAGGAGTGCAGAGCATTAAACTTATCCACACCGAAATTTCTGGAGGAGATAAAGATGGTTCCGCTGGTACCCAAAGAAATGTTGCACATGTTGTCACCAACCGTGCCCGTTCCCACTGCCGCAGCCGCATTGTCACCGGCGCCTGCCGCAACCTTTACATGAGCAGAGATGCCAAGTTCCTCTGCAACTTCAGGAAGTACGGTACCCACCGCCTCATAGCTCTCATAGCATTTTGCCAGCTGTGAAGTGCTGATGCCGCAGATGTCGCACATTTTCTCAGACCACTTGCGGTTCTTTACATCAAACAGAAGCATACCGGACGCATCCGATACATCGGTACAATGTACACCTGTCAATTTATATGCGATATAATCCTTGGGAAGCATAATTTTTGCAATCTTCGCAAAATTTTCCGGCTCCTTATTTTTCACCCAGAGAATCTTGGGTGCAGTAAATCCGGCAAACGCAATGTTTGCGGTATACTCCGACAGCTGCTCCTTGCCAATGACATTGTTCAGATAGTCCGTTTCCTCTGTAGTACGCCCGTCATTCCAAAGAATGGCAGGACGAATAACATTGTCATCCTTATCCAGAATCACCAGCCCGTGCATCTGTCCGCCGAAGCTGATGCCTGCCACCTGACTCTTGTCAACATCCCGAATCAATTCCTTGATTCCGTCCATGGTCTGTGTGTACCAGTCCTCCGGCTTCTGCTCAGACCAGCCCGGATGAGGAAAATACAGGGGATATTCCCTGGAAACGATGTTTACAATCTTCCCTTCGCTGTCCATCAGCAGCAATTTTACAGCCGATGTTCCCAAATCAATACCTATGTACAGCATTTGTAACCTCCCATTTTCGTTTTTATGCTCCGTGCAACTCGGTTCATCTTGTTCTATCCGTAAAAGAATCAGCGTAGTCGATTCTTCCCGGTAAGACATAGAAATTCTTAGCTTCCGCACTTTGGATGCTAAGAATTTCTCCTTGTCGTGTGCACGGGCACGCTGTATATTTATCATACTGTGGAACAGGCAAAAAATCAAGCATATTCTCACTAATTTTTATCGGTCCGAAAAATTAACGGAAATTTCTTTGATATTAACCTCATTTCCCTGTAACAGAAAGGTTTTCTCACTGCCGCAGTGGGGACAGATTTTCCCATGGGCAACGGTGTCATATTCCTTCTTACAGTTCTCACAGTGTGTGATGGCGGCAATCTCCTCCACCTTCATCTTCGCGCCCTTCATCACCTCAGAACGATTGACTGCCCAATCCCAGCAGTCAGACAGATAAGAGGGAATCACCCCTGACACAGTGCCGATTTCCAACGTCACCGACTCCACCTGTGTCAGGTCATTTTCCTTCGCGATTTCCTCAACACTCCTGATGATATGAAACACAATTCCGAGCTCATGCATATCAATTACTGCTCCTGCTTCTTTGCTTTTCTCTTGTTTTTCTTAATCTTTATCTGCCGCTTAACCATGTTAGGCAGGATTGCCTTCAGCTTATCCTCGCTGGGAATCATGGTACTGCACTCAGGGTGTTCCCTGTGCAGCTGAATTGCATCGAAAGCACACTTTGTAGTACAGATACCACAGCCGATACATTTATTCTCATCCACCACGGAAGCGCCACAGCTTAAGCATCTTGCGGTCTCAATCTTCACCTGTTCCTCTGTCAGCGGCAGATGGGCATCGCGGAAGGACTTCCTATGGTCGATACTTTCATCCATGCCCGGTATCTGTCTGGAGGCATTATCGTAATTTTCCACCTTTATATCGCTCTTATCCAGCTCTATAAAGTCTCTGCGGTTGCGTCCGATGGTCAGACTGCTGTGAGGCTGTACGAATCTGTGAATGGAGATTGCACCCTCTTTACCTGCCGCAATGGCATCAATGGCAAACTTAGGCCCGGTATATACATCTCCGCCAACAAAAATATCCGGTTCTGCAGTCTGGTAGGTCAGAGCATCCGCTACCGCTCCGTTGCCCCGTCCCAGTTCTACCTTGCTTCCCTTCAGCAAGTCGCCCCATATAATACTCTGTCCGATACTCATATACACATGCTCACAGGCCACCGTCAATGTGTCATTCTCGTCATATACCGGGCGGAACCGGTGCTCCTCATCGTAAAGAGATATGCACTTTTTCATGACAATTCCCGACACCCTGCCGTTCTCTGTCAAAATTTCCTTAGGGCCCCAGCAATTTTGAATGGTGACATTCTCATCCTCCGCCTCAAAGATTTCCTCCTTTGAAGCAGGCATGGTCTCTCTGTCCTCCAGACAGAACATGGTGACTGACTCCGCACCGCAGCGTCCGGCACTTCTGGCAACGTCAATGGCTACATTGCCTCCTCCGATGACCACCACTCTTCCGTTTACAGGGTAATCATGATTCTCTCCTACGGTTCTCAAGAAATCCACTGCCGTCATAACACCCTCTGCATCCTCGCCGGGTACTCCCGCCAGTCTGCCACCCTGACAGCCGATAGCTATGTAGAAAGCCTTGTATCCCTGAGCACGCAACTCATCCAGGGTAATGTCCCTGCCCACTTCGACGCCGCACTTAATCTCCACGCCCATCTCTCTCATGACATCAATTTCCGCTTCCACAACATCCTTCTCCAGCTTGTAGGAAGGGATGCCGTAAACCAGCATGCCGCCGGGTTTCTCATTCTTCTCGAAGACAGTAGGTTTATAGCCTTTTTCAGCCAGATAAAATGCACAGCTCAATCCCGCAGGACCCGCGCCGATGATGGCAACCTTCTCCTCAAAGCCGCCTTGGTTGGTGGGCGCCACAACGGGAGGAATATATCTTGTCGCCGCATCCAGATCCTTCTGGGCAATAAATTTCTTGACATCGTCAATGGCAACCGCCCGGTCGATGGTGCCTCTGGTACAGGCATCCTCACATCGCCTGTTGCAGACACGCCCACAAACTGCCGGCAAAGGATTCTCCTTCTTAATCAGGGCAAGAGCCTCCGTATACTTACCCTGAGCCGCCAGCTTCAGATACCCCTGCACCGCGATATGAGCGGGACAGGCTGTCTTACAGGGTGCGGTACCGGTATCATAGCAGTTGATGCGGTTCTTATCTCTGTAGTCCTCCGTCCACTTTTCGGGACCCCATTCCGTCTCATCAGGCAGTTCCTGTACGGGATAGGACACTTCCTGTCCGTCCTTTTTACAGAGCTTCTGCCCCAGTTTCACCGCACCGGCAGGACAGAATTCCACGCAGCGCCCGCAGGCGACACATTTCTCCTTCTGTACTCTTGCCACATAAGCGGAACGGGACATGTTTGGTGTGTTAAACAGCTGCGAAGTGCGCAGGGCATAGCACACATTGACATTACAGTTGCAGACGGCAAATATCTTGTTTTCCCCGTCGATATTGGTAATCTGATGCACGAAGCCGTTTTCCTCGGCTCTTTTTAAGATTTCCATAACCTCATCGTAGGTCACATAATGACCCTTCTGGGTTTCCACCAGATAATCGGCCATATCGCCCACGCCGATACACCAGTCTTCAGGGTCATCGGCACAGCCCTCGTCAAAGACACGCCTGGACAGCCGGCAGGAACAGGGGCTTGCCGCGTATTTGCCCTCATATTTCTTCAGCCAGTGAGAGATATGCTCCACATCCACCGACTGATTCTCCATCTCGATTGCTTTTTCCACCGGTATGACATGCATACCGATTCCGGCTCCTCCCGGAGGAACCATAGGCGTAATTTTCTCCAGCGGCAGTCTGGACATGCGCTCAAAGAACAAGGCCAACTCGGGATGCTCGCCCAGCTGCTTTTTGTTCATATTGGTAAATTCCGCACTTCCGGGCACAAACATGGGAAGTATGTACTGTTTTTCATGCTTGGGATTTTCCCGGTTGTACTCCAGAAGCCCCACCATACTCATCTCGTGCAACAACGGCTCCAGATATTCCTTATCCTTCTTTGTCGCCTTCATCAGCTGTTCGATAGTCATGGGCTTTCGCACCTTCATCTTCAGCGCCACATCTGCCATCTCATCGGTAACAACCGCAGCAAGCCCCCAATATTCAGGGTCCTCCTTGGTCACCTTATGACCGATTCTGTCCGTAATTTTCTGCCCCAGCTTCAAAATCTTCTCACGGGGTACTTCAGGGATTTCCACACACTCAGGCACACCGTTTTCTCCCATTCTTGTAGTATTAATTTCTTCTTTTTTCATCGTCGCCTCTCTTTCTTATTCCTGCCAAGCCCGCACTTCACTTCGCAGCCAGTCAGCCCACTCACCGATACCCTCTCCGGTTTTTGCGCAAATAGGGATGACTTTTGCATCAGGGTTTCTCATATGTATATATTCCATGCACTTTTCCATATCAAAGTCAAAGTAAGACATTACGTCAATCTTATTTACCAGCACCACATCGCAGACCGTAAACATTAACGGATATTTTAACGGCTTGTCATGCCCCTCCGGCACCGAGAGAATGCAGGCATTTTTACATGCACCGGTATCAAACTCCGCAGGACAGACCAGATTGCCCACGTTCTCCAAAATCGCCAGATCTACATCTCCGGCCTCCAATCCATCCAGACCCTGCCTTGTCATTTCCGCATCCAGATGGCACATTCCTCCCGTATGTAGTTGGATTGATTTTACCCCTGTAGAAGCAATGGTTCTGGCATCCACATCGGAGTCGATATCCGCTTCCATGACTCCGATTTTCATTTCATCCTTCAATGCCTCAATGGTGCGCATCAGGGTTGTTGTCTTGCCGGAACCCGGCGAAGACATCAGGTTGAGCAGATAAACTTTTCTGCGCTTCAAATCCTTCCGAAGCTCCTCAGCCTGTTTGTCGTTGTTGGCAAAGACACTCTGCTTTACCTCCAGGACTCTCACATCTTTCACTTTTCCACCTCTCATCATTTTTTCTGTTTTGATTCCCATCGTTTACATGCAATTGATATGAAATATTATATAATTTTTCTTTCTTTTTTTCAATCTGTCTGTGCATTTTCACAATAGTTTCCGTCTGTGTGACCCGATTTGCTTTTTCATGGTGTTTATGTTACTGTAAAGAAATAAAAAACACGGATTATACCATGAACAGTCAGGAGAAATTATGGCAACCATAAAAGAAATTGCAGCCTTGGCAGGAGTATCCAGGGGAACGGTAGACCGGGTTCTGAATCATCGCGGAAGCGTCAACCCTGCCACCGCCGAGAAAATAGAAAAAATAGCAAAAGAACTGGATTACAAGCCAAACGTAGCCGGCCTGGTACTTGCTGCGCAAAAAAGGAAGCTGAAGCTTGGGGTCATTCTGTTTTCTCCCGAAAATCCATTTTATGTAGACGTACTGGCAGGGGTAAACGAAAAGGCGGAAGAACTGGCAGGATACAACTGCACTGTATTGATTAAACAGATTTCCTTCGGCGTGGAAGAACAGCTACAGGCAATTGAAGAACTGGTAGCCGAAGAGGTAAACGGCATTGCTCTGGCTCCCTATAATGACGAGCGCATCCTCAACAGCATTAACAGGCTGTATGCACAGGGCATCCCTGTAGTCACCCTAAATACCGATATCGAAAATTCCAAGAGAATTGCGTATGTGGGAAGCAATTACACAAAAAGCGGCGCCACTGCGGCAGGGCTCTTGCAGCTTATGACTCACGGTCAGGTAAACGTAGGGATAATAACCGGCTCCTCCAACATTCTGTGCCACACCGAGCGGATTGCAGGTTTTATCGAGACATTGAAACCCTATCAGGATTCTATTCATATTGCGGATATTATCGAAGTACACGACGACGAGATTGAGAGCTATGAGAAAACCACAAATCTTTTGAACACCCACCCGGAAATCAATGCCCTTTACTTTGCGGCGGGCGGAGTGTACGGCGGCTGCAGAAGTGTAAAAGCACTGGGGCTTCAGGATAAGATGCGCATTGTTGCCTATGACATGGTCCCCACCACCAGAGAGCTGATGAAAAGGGGAACGATTGCCGCAGTCATCTGTCAGCAGCCCAAAGTACAGGGCAGCAAGCCTCTGGCACTGCTGTTCACCTATCTGACCACCGGTGAACTACCTGAAAAAGAGCACAATTATGTTGCTGTAGATATCAGGATTCGGGAAAACCTATAATGACAGATTTCCTCCAAGATATCCATCTACCTTGGAGGAATCATTTTTTCCGGGCACAAATCCACAGTCTATTAACTTCTTACCCAGACGCTCATTTCCCCTTCTCCGCGGTTATTCCATGCGTAGTAGGGGACAAAGGTCAGGGTGACATCGGATTCCGCAGCGGGAGCATAATCATGGTATAGTTCTTCTGCGCCGTCCATGCTCATCCGTTTTCCCGGCACCTTCAATATACACATTTCATGTCCCAGTTCCCCGGTTTTTTCTACAGTGACCTTATCGGATATATCTGCCGTTCCGTCTGTGAACAACTTCTCCGTATCAACTCTCAGCAGATGCAGATTTTTGCCGTTATCCGCTTCTTCCATGCAATAACAGACGGGACCCCTTACAAAAGCGACCTTGCCCGTATCTTCCCGTACCCTTGTATTTGCCGCCACACAGCGCACCTCCATGGGAAAACTCAGACAGATTTCATCTCCGTCCCGCCATTCTCCGGTGAGATACAGATATCCCCTCTTCATACTACAGCAGTTCACCACTCCACACTTGTCATGAAGTTCTTCTGTTCTCACCGCAAGGCCTTCGCTGTCTATCTTACAACTGCAACATATACGGTTGTCTCTGAATATCCGCATCTTGGCCTGTCTGCACCATCCGGGCACACGGAAAGCAAGAGTCCCCTTCGCAGAATCTTCCGTATGAAGTACAGCCTTCACCTCACCATCCCAAGGGAAATTGCTCTCCAGCTTCATATCCGCAGCAGTCCCATTCAGCGTAAAGCTCACCCGGCTGCCCGCATACAGATGGGTGTACAGGGTACTCTCATTCTGCGTATAGGCATAAGCGCCGAAAGAACTGACAATTCTTGCAATATTGGGCGGACAGCAGGCACAACCGAACCATTTCTGCCGGATTGCCTTGACATGCCTCTTCCGCTCATCCTTCTCACATGCCTCCGGCAGCACCTCCAGAGGATTGACATAGAAGAAGCTCCTGCCGTCCAGGGCCATACCTGCCAACACCGTGTTGTACAGCGCCTGTTCCATCACATCACCATAACGGTTGTCAGCCTGTATCTCCAACATTCTTCTGGCAAAAAAAGCAAGACCGATAGCAGCACAAGTCTCCGAGTATGCCGTGTCGTTTGGCAAATCATACCCAAAAGAAAATGCTTCGCCAAGATGAGTACCACCGATACCGCCGGTGATGTACAGCTTTTCCTTTGTTATATTGTTCCATAATCTCTCACAGGCTTCATACATTGCCTCGTCCCCTGTGAGCCTTGCCACATCCGCCATGCCGCTGTACAGGTAAACCGCACGTACTGCGTGACCTACCGCTTCCGACTGCTCCCTGACGGGATAATTCGCCTGATGGTATGCATGACGGATTTCTGCAGGATTCGGCTCCCTGTAGGACATCCCGTCATGCTCTGCACGCTCTTTTTCTTCCAAATCAAAATAGTAAGGTCTCGTCCCTCGCATATCCAGAAAGAATTTGCTCAAATCCAGATACTTCCGTTCCCCGGTCACCTCATAGAGTTTCGCCAGAGCCATTTCCGCAATCTCATGTCCGGGATAGCCCTTGCATTTTCCCTCCTCGGGTCCGAACTTTGTGGAAATAAAGTCCGCATACTTCTCCGCTGCTTTCAAAAGTTTATCCTTACCCGTAGCCTGATAATAGGAGATTGCTCCCTCCAGGAGATGACCGAAACAATATAGCTCATGATGGTCTCTTAAGTTGGTGAATATGCGGTCCATGCCGTTGATGATGTAATAGGTATCCAGATAGCCGTTCTCTGCCTGGGCTGCACAGACAATGTCAATAGCTTCGTCGGCTGTCTTTTCCAGTTCCGGGTCAGGATGATTCACCAATGAATAGCCCACCGCCTCAATCCACTTTGCAAAATCACTGTCCTGGAACACAAATCCGTAAAATTTATCGGGGTCGGGATTCTTCGGGTCCTCCGGCAGCGCCTCAAAACCACGGAAGGTATATGTGGGGGCTACAAATTTTGCACCCTGCTCCCTCTTTTCCTTCATCATTCTCCCCGCAACCCTGAAGTTGCGCATACAATAACTGGGTGCCGCATCCGGTATACGGTCATTTAAGGCATCCCACTGGTAGGGAATTACTTCCGTGCGCACCAGTTCCTGCTCTCTCCCCCAAAATTCATCCGTAATCTGCACCTGCTTTAAATCCAGCGGACTACTATAGTTTTTACTGTCCATGTATCCCTCTTTTCCGCGCCGGGTTTCCCGCGCACCACTTATGCTGCGGCTGTCCTGCCGTCATACGTTTACTATACACCGGACAAAACCAACAGTCCATGGGTTATCTTGTCACAAATGCAGTTGCCCCGTCTCACCGGGATTTTTCATCTCAAACTTTTCGTAGGGAACTACAATATCCAAATCCCCTGCAGCATAGCAAGTCAGTTCATAAACATCAAAGTGGATTCCGATTCCCTCTGTGGTCAGAAAAAAACGTCCGTCCTCCAGAATAATGGATTCCCAGCCTTCCTCGACGGTTCCCCATTCCGCGTAAGCTTCCACATAGGGCGCAATTATGGCACAAATTTCCGCCTCCGAATTTTTCACTACATCCGTTATCTTCAGCAATTCCCCTGAAGAACGGCTGAACACATACTCTACATTTCCGTGCATGCCATGAGCCGCACCGTTCCAGTATTCATACCAATAGGAGCTGATGCCGATGTAATTGTCATCTATATAATCTATGGAAACGCCCAGTGTTTCTTCCACCAAAGTGTAGGACCATGCCCAATCACTGCTCTTCCACTCCGAGTACGCCATCTCCCTGGTGTCATCCATCAGTTCCTCCATGTACGCTCCCTCGTCGCTATACATTTCCTCCAAAAAGGAATTGATTTTCTTCGCAGCTTCCGTCTCCTCCGTCAGATACAGCTTTGTCATGGAAAAACAGCTCTGATCCCCCGTATCCTCCACGGTAAAAGTTGTGTCGAAAGTTTCTCTGGTACTGATGCTCTTCACCGGGTTGTCATAATAGACAAAGACCTGCTCAGCCTCCCGTTTATCCCCCTCCAACGGTGTCCGATATATAGCGCCGTCTCCCTCAACCAATGTATCATAATAGAGATAGGTGCCGTCAGAGAAAATAACATTCAGATAATCTCCGTAAACGGAAGTGCTCAGTCTTGGATTTCTGTACCAATAATCCAGTATTTCTTTCTCTCCGTTCCAATTCAGGCGTTCAATGCTGAAACTGCCCTCTCCGTAATCCCGGTCAACATAATAAATTCCCTTTTCATCCCAAAAGCTCATACCGTAGCCCTCAAGCTCACCGATTTCCGTTATCTCCTCCATATCGTCCAGACTCACGGAATACCAGGTGTCGCCGTTCTGCACATAAATCAGGGCATCGTTGGTCAGAGTCAGGCGGTCGAAAGTATTCAACTCCGGCAGAGGAACTTCTTCCACTTTTCCGGTTTCCGGTTTTACCCGATACAGCCTGCCTGCTTCATCACAGATAAAGGCATAGCCGAAATGGGCCATGCAGTAAACAAGATTGGGCATATCGCAGTAGCGGTAGTTCTGGCAGGCATCCGTATATTCCTCCGGCAACATACCGTACAGTGTCTCCTCTATAGATATCTCTTGTACTCCACCGCTTTCAGCAAGTCTGAAAAAACGGTAATCTTCCTTTTCTCCATAAGGACAATGGAGATAAAGGATTCCGTCATATATGTAAATATTGTAATCCCAATACTCAGCCACCGTAAAATTCTCCACCAGCATTTCCTGCTTCGATCCGTCGCATTTCACACGGCGAAGATTTGCCTTGGCTCCGTCCACATAACTGATATTCGGTTGCTCCAAAAAGTAAACATAACCGTTATAAACACAGAAAGCACCGCTCTGGGGAGATAAAGCCTCAAACAATACCTGAGTTTTCAGGGTTTCCGGATGAACTCTGCACAGCATCCTGCTCCAATAGCCGTAAATCCAACCATCCACCAACTGGGTATTGCTGCCGGAATCGTCCCGGAAGTAGGGCACGCTGCCGAATTCCGATTTCTCCGGAGTTTTCCCTTTCCCCTTTAATCCACTTTCTTCCTCAGGCTGCTCAGCCTCTGTTTCCTGATTCGGTCTCCATCCCCTGTGTCTGTCCTCGTCCCGTCTGTCTGTCCGGGCTGCATTTGCACGAAGTCCGCCGCATCCAAGCAGCAATGCCATGCAGCATATTGTCATGATAAAATACCTTTTCTTTTTCACATTCATAGGTAAATTCTCCTGTTCTTATCTTCCGTATTACCCGTTTCCCACTTTCCGGTTTCATATTAACATTCGCAGGCATAATATTTGCATCATTTTACCCGACACTATTGTCATTTACAACATATAGTAGTATAATAACGATAGTTACTACGAAATATTGGTCTTTAGCCTTGGAGATACGCCTGATGAATCTGTCAGATTTGACGAGAAATGCATATATGTTGCGCGGTTCCCTTGCCAAAAAAGGTTATATGCGCTGGTGGCACTCCTTTTCGGGAGTGCAGGCAGAGACAGGGGAAACCCGCACTTTTTTTGTGGAATTTCTGGTGATAAATCCGGGTCTTGGCGGCGAGCAGCCCGTTCTGGGACAGCATCCGTATTATAAAAAGCGTGGAATGAAGCCCTCCTATGTCTGCGTAAAAGCCGGTGTTTTCCCCGGTGCAGAGGGGCAGGAAGGCAGACAACTCCACACCTTCTATCCCATTGCTTCCCTCAAGACAACACCCAGTCCCCTCGTCATGCAGGTGGAGGACTGTTTCTACAGCGAGAACAGAATTACCGGTTACATCGATGTTTCACCGGAGGAAGCCGGACACCGCTTTTTCATGAGTGACGCCGGAACCATGGAATGGGATTTGGAGGTACACAAAGCCGTCTCCTGCCACACAGGCATCTTGGCAAGTCCGCTCTTTCAGGTTCTGAACGCTCTCGACAGCTATTGGCACGGGGAGGGCATAAAGAGCTTTTTCCGCGGTACCGTGACTCTGGACGGTGTGGCATACGATGTCACTCCCGATTCCTGCTACGGCTATTCAGACAAACATTGGGGGCATAACTTTAACCGCCCCTGGATGCAATTCGCCTGTGGCAGACTGTCCAGTGAACGCTCCGGAAAGGAACTGCGGCACTCCGTATTGGCAATCAACGGCTGTTGTCCCAGATTTCTGTTTATTCCCCTGCGGCGCAAACTTTTGATTCAGTTGACGTATACCGGGGAGGATTTTGATTTCGGCTTCCGACCTTTTGTCCTGTCTCGATGCAGATGGGAAACCAAAAAGACCAACAAACGGTATATCTGGCACATTGTGGCAAAAAATAAGGATGCTGTTATCAAAATATCCGGCAGCTGTGCCAGAGAACAAATGCTTCAGTTACAATACGAAAATCCTGACGGCTTCAAATCGAAGCTGCCTCTTGTGGCAGGGGCTGCCGCTGTCGGAACCCTCCGGCTCTACCGCCGGGTACCGGGAGGGCAAGTACTTCTGGATACCCTACACATGGACCAGGGCTTCTGCGAATACAGAGAAGGCTAGTATAAAACGTCCACCCCGATATCAATATCGGAGTGGACGTTTTTTTGTGCTCATTATATGCTGAAATCTAAATATTCGGTTCGAAGCTTGCGCTTCTCCACCAGGTCAGCTATTGTGACACCGTCTATTACCTGATTGATTGCCGTATAGAGTTCCTTCCAGACCTCCAGCGTCTCACAGGTATCACAGCGTTCACACTCCGGGGCCCCCTCCTCCAGGCAGGCGACAGGTGCCATAGAGCCTTCCGTCAGGCGCAAAATCATGCCCACTGTGTATTCCTCCGGTGCCTTCGCAATTCGATAGCCGCCCTGAGCGCCTCTGACGCTCTTCACGTACCCTGCTTTGTTCAAGACCGCTATAATCTGCTCCAGATACTTTTCGGATATCCCCTGCCTTGCGGCAATATCCTTCACCTTGATACATTCTCCTGTGTTATTCAGCGCCAGATCAAGCATGACCCGCACTGCATATCTGCCCTTCGTCGAGATTTTCATGTATACCCCATACCTTTCCAAATAAATCGTTCCATACCGGGAACAGCTTGCAGCGCTTACTTAAAAGGAATTACTCCTCCATTGTAGTTTGCGTTGATATAATCCTTGATTTCATCTGACTTCAGCACATCAACCAGTGCCTTAATTTTTGCGGAATTCTCATTTCCTTCCTTTACAGCGATAATATTTACGTAGGTTGCCGCTGCGTCGGAATCCGCGCTCTCATAAAGCAGGGCATCATCTGCTACTGTATAACCTGCTTCCAGTGCATAGTTTCCGTTCATGATACCGAAGGATACGTCGGTCAGTGTTCTGGGAATCTGTGCTGCCTCCAGTTCAACCAGCTCAATGTTGTAAGGATTCTCAACAATATCGTTCTTGGTAGCGGTAAGTCCTGCGCCTTCCTTCAAGGTCAGGTATCCGTTATCCTGCAGCAGAAGCAATGCCCGTGCCTCGTTGGTGGTGTCATTGGGAACCGCGATGGTAGCACCTTCAATATTGGCAAGGTCAGTTTCCTTACCGGGATAGAGTCCAAAGGGCTCGTAATGGATGCCGCCTGCATTTACCAGATGAGTACCCTTCTCCTCATTGAAGCTCTCCAGATAAGGAATGTGCTGGAAATAGTTGGCATCAAAGTCGCCGGACTCTACAACCTCATTGGGCTGCACATAGTCGGAAAATACCTTAATCTCCAGAGTATAGCCCTGCGCCTCAAGAATAGGCTTAGCCTGCTCCAGAATTTCCGCGTGGGGAACAGCAGTTGCTGCCACCTTGATAGTCTTGTCATCTTTTTCGCCGCCGCAGCCTGTCAAAAGTCCTGCTGTCAGTACAGCCACGCTCAAAAGTGCAATCAATTTCTTTTTCATAATTGTTTCCTCCTCTTTTACACACAATCCTATGTGTTTTTTATACAAAACAGCCTTGGCTGTCAGTATCGTATTTATCTGATTCGCTTGTCCAGCTTCTTGGAAAGCCTTGTGCCTGCAAACTGCATCACCTGCACCAAAAGCACCAGCAGGATAACCGTCACCCACATGATATCTGCCTGATAGCGGTAGTAGCCGTACTGAATGGCAATGTCGCCTAAGCCGCCTCCTCCCACTGCACCGGCCATGGCAGAATATCCAAGCACCGTGCCAAGCACAATAGTAGCACCCACAATCAGGGAAGTTCTCGCCTCCCCAATCATCACCTTGACAATGATGGTCCAAAGGCTTGCACCCATGCTCTGAGCTGCCTCAATGACTCCCTTGTCCACCTCCAGAAGAGAGGACTCCACCATTCTGGCAATAAAAGGTGCTGCCGCCAACACCAGGGGAACTATCGTTGCAGTGGGGCCGTATGCCCTACCCACAATGGCGCGGGTCAGGGGAATGACCAGAATCAGCAAAATCAAAAACGGAACACTTCGCACAATATTCACGACGACATCCAGTATCTTGTAGATTACCCTGTTGGGACGAAGCCCGTCCTTTGCGGTAATTACCAATGCAATTCCCATGGGCAGCCCCAAACAATAAGCCGCCAGAGTCGATACCAACGTCATGTACAGGGTGATAAAAGTGTTTTCCACCAGCATCATGATAACAACCTTATCCCACATAGGAATCCACCTCCTCTACCGTCAGCTTTCTCTCCTTCAGATAATGAATCATTCTGGAGGCAGCCGTCTCATCCTCCGGAAGCTGTAAAATCATCTGCCCGTGGGCGATACCGCCGATATCCTTGGTGTCTGCCAGCAGAATGTTGACAGGGGCTTTGCACTCCAACACCATATTGGCAATGACAGGCTCAAAGGAAGAATTTTCGCTGAACACAATGCGGATGCACCGCTTGCTCTGCATCTCCTTTGCCTGAGGATTTACCATGAACACCAACCGCTTGGCTGCTGCGGTCTGCGGAGAGGTAAATACCTCTTCCACGGTGCCGTGTTCAGCCAGCTCGCCGTTGTCGATAATCGCCACATGGGAACATATTTCCTGCACCACCGTCATCTCATGGGTAATGATGACAATGGTGATGCCGAAATCTCTGTTAATCTGCTGCAACAGCTGCAAAATAGATTTTGTGGTTGTGGGGTCAAGAGCACTGGTGGCCTCATCGCAGAGCAGTATCTTGGGATTGTTGGCCAGTGCTCTTGCAATTGCCACGCGCTGCTTCTGTCCGCCGGACAACTGTGCGGGATAACTCTTTGCCTTCTCAGCCAGTCCGACTATTTTCAAAAGCTCCATGGCTCTCTTTCGGGCATCCGCCTTTTTCACTCCAACGATTTCCATGGGAAAGCACACATTGTCCAGAACACTTCTCTGCATCAGCAGATTGAAATGCTGGAATATCATGGCGATTTCCGTTCTTGTCCTGCGGAGTTCCTTTTCCGACATAGCCGAAAGATCCCTGTTCTCCACAAGCACCGTACCTGTCGTAGGTCTTTCCAGAAAGTTCAGACACCGCACCAGGGTAGATTTCCCGGCACCGCTCATGCCGATGATTCCGTAGATATCCCCCTTTGCAATGTCAAGGCTGATACCTTTTAAGGCCTCCACCTGATTGTCTTTTCCCACAAAGGTTTTTGTTACATTTTTAATCTGAATAATGGGTTCCATGCGTTCCTACCAATCTTATATGAATTATTGCCTGTAACGCAGTGTATCACAAATTCAGGCTTCTGTAAACATTGGTGTGGAAAGATATCTGTCGCCGGAGTCGGGAAGCAGTGCCACAATGGTCTTTCCCTTGTTCTCGGGACGTCTTGCCAGCTCTGTTGCCGCATAAAGCGCTGCGCCGGAGGTAATTCCTACCAGGATACCTTCCTTGTGTGCAATGAGACGGCCGGTGGAAAAAGCTTCCTCTGTCGTCACGGTAAACACTTCATCATATATCTGCGTATTCAATACGGAAGGTACAAAACCTGCCCCGATACCCTGAAGTTTGTGAGGTCCGGGCTGTCCGCCGGAAAGCACGGGGGAATCGGCAGGTTCCACAGCTACTATCTGAATCTTGGGATTCTTGGACTTCAGGTAAGTTCCGATACCGGTGACGGTTCCGCCGGTGCCTACACCTGCCACAAAAATATCCACCTTCCCTTCTGTATCCTCCCAGATTTCGGGTCCTGTGGTAGCAGCATGCGCCGCAGGGTTGGCAGGATTGTCAAACTGTCCCAGAATCACCGAACCGGGAATTTCCTTTTGCAGCTCCTCCGCCCTGGCAATGGCTCCTTTCATACCCTTAGGTCCTTCTGTCAGCACCAGTTCCGCACCGTAAGCCTTCAGCAGATTTCTCCGCTCCACGCTCATGGTCTCGGGAAGCGTCAGGATGGTGCGGTATCCCTTTGCTGCCGCAACACTGGCAAGGCCGATTCCCGTATTGCCGGAGGTAGGCTCGATAATCGTTGCGCCGGGCTTTAAAACGCCCTTTTTCTCCGCATCCTCAATCATAGACAGGGCAATTCTGTCCTTGACACTTCCCGCCGGATTGAAAAGCTCAACCTTGGCCAAAAGCGTGGCATCTGTGATTCCCTGAGCCTCTGCATAATTACTGACCTGCAGTAAAGGAGTGTGACCAATCAGTTCTGTAGCATTTGCATAAATCTTTCCCATTTTTCCTCTCCTCTTTTCTGTTTTATTATTCCTACTATCTCACTAGGTATGTTATGAATTGCATATTACACCCACATTTCCTATTTGTCAAGTAGGTTTTTATAATTTTTTCTGTTAATTTTCTGTAACCTTGACAGCTTTATTGTGCTAAAGTATACTGAAAGCGTATTTCTTAAGAGATTTCTGAAATGAAAAAGGAAACTGAGAATGAATCAAAAAACCTATGAAGTTCCATATATATATGAAAAAATTCAAACCAATCCCGCCGGTGACTGCCTGGGCTTAAGCATGACCGTACCCGGCTCGAAGAGCATCACTAACCGGGCTCTTTTGCTTGCCACGCTGGCAGACGGAGTCTCCACCTTAAGGGATGTACTTTTCTCCGATGACTCCAGACATTTCTTAAAATGTATACAGGATTTGGGCTTTGAAACAACCGTAGATGAAACAAATAGAATCATTACAGTAGAAGGCTTGGGCGGAGCGGTTCCCCTGAAGGAAGCTCACCAGTACGTTGGAAGTGCCGGTACCGCTGCCCGTTTTCTCACTGCCTATTTGGGTGTTTCCGAAGGTGTCTATCATATGGACGCCTCAGAGCAGATGCGCAGACGCCCCATGGCACCCCTGTTGAATTCCCTGCAGGAATTGGGCTGCGAGATTGAATATGAAGGGGAAGAAGGACATTTTCCCTTTACCATAAAAAGCCACGGCTTCTGCAAAGATAGAATTACCGTCAACATTGACGAGAGCAGCCAGTTCTTAAGTGCTTTGCTCATCGCTTCCAGTCTCTCGAAGCAGGACTTTGTCACTTCCATGGAAGGCACTCACGGAATGGCTTACATTGACATGACTGTAAAAATGATGGAACAGTTCGGCATAAAAACCGGCCCTCTGTATTATTGCACCGGAAACACAGAAAATCACAGCTGTGTAGGCTGCATCAACAACACCCGGCCCTACGCCTACCGTATGACAGCCGGACAGTGCTACCGGGCTATGGATTACCAAGTAGAGCCGGATGTGTCTGCCGCATGCTATTTTTATGCCATGAGCCCTCTTCTGGGAATTCCTGTTCTGGTGAAGAATGTACATTTCAATTCCCTGCAGGGAGATGTCGCTTTCGTTCAGGTTCTGGAACAAATGGGCTGCTCTGTCTGCCATACTGAGCCCGGAATCCTGGTAAAGCCCCCCGCAGACAGACATTTCCGCGGCGTCACCGTGGACATGTCCTCCTTCTCGGATCAGGCTATCACTTTAGCGGCTCTTGCACCTTTTGCGGACAGCCCCACCACCATCACAGGCATCGGGCATATCCGTCATCAGGAGAGCAACCGCATTGCCGCCATCGTGACAGAGCTTGGTAAAATGGGAATCCGTTGTGAAGAAACAGAAAGCAGCATCACCATCTTTCCCGGCTCACCAAAGCCTTCCGTTGTGGAAACCTATGATGACCACCGCATGGCAATGGGCTTTTCCCTGATCGGACTGCGCAGCCCCGGAATCGTCATTGATAACCCCGACTGCTGCCGCAAAACCTTTGAAGAATACTTTGATGTGCTGGATGATGTTATCCGCCGGTTAACCGGGCAGTAATAACGACAAATATTTTTCAAGTTTACTTTTTCATATTATTGATTATTTCTTCCAATTCACGCACCCTTGCTTCCAACGCATCTGCTCTGGCTTTCTCGCGCTCTGTATTTGCCCGCTCTTCTTCTCTGCCTTCTGCCCGGCCTTCTTCTCTCATGTCATCGTCATGCAGTAGTTCTTTCATATACTCCGACCTCCATTTTTCGTTGCGCAGTCCCGCTTCCACTGCCTTTTGAAGCTTATCGGTCAGCTCATCCGTCGGCTTCCCGGTCATTATGTATCGGAACAAAGCCTGCATATCCTCCGGTATTTCTTCGCCCTCGCAGGTACAATTAAAGAAATATTTTGACATACCATCCTGCATTGCCAGTTCCGGTACCTCATCACATCTGTTTCGGAAGGTGTACTGCGGCAGGTCCTCCCCAAAGGGGTCAAAGGTACAGATGAATAAAATGTTCGTTTCCGGTAAGGTTCGATACGACTGTTTCTTTTTCAGGTAATCTGTATCCATCGAGGCCTGATAAAACCGGCTCCGCCTGGGCAGGTCATAATCCTCGGGTCTTTTGTGGTTCAGGTTCTGCATTTCCGCATCGTAGACTGCCTCCCCATCCCTGGTGTAAATATCCAGTCGGATGGGTTTCCCGTCCATTGCATAGCGAAATTCCCGCTGGGTCTCAATTTCTTCCAACTCTCCCACCGTTTTCCCCAGCAGGCATTCCAGCACCTCCCGGCACAGCCCGCTGTCCTCCATGACCTTGCCGAACATGAAATCGTCCGACA
>Ga0129313_1000980_pt1 | contig 20262 bp, 15 predicted proteins | sample O1105metagenome_FD_94436 | JGI IMG/M metagenome (GOLD analysis project Ga0129313, IMG submission 94436) | Orangutan group fecal microbial communities from fecal samples from Wisconsin, USA - O1105 metagenome | ecosystem: Host-associated > Mammals > Digestive system > Large intestine > Fecal...
CTGATACTGTTTACGCTTTGCCACCATCAACTCTTTCATGTAATCTTCCATGAATTGATAATCTGGTTCATCATTATCATCAACTGGAAGCATGACTTGTAACTTATTTGCTCTTGCAGTTCCAAGTTTTCTGCTGTAACTAAAAGATTTGCTTTGCATAGAAATAGCTGTAGAAATAAACAGTCCAACATAAATATTTTCATCAGCTTTGAGAATATGAATTTTTCTGCAATCATTCCCCATAACAGACCAGTACGGATGATAAAACGCCAATCCTACTGCTCCATTTCTATTAAAAGCTATATATCCCTTATCTAATGTTTTATTTTTATTTGCAACAAAATATCCAATGCCATTATTTTGGCTACCTGATGTTACATATGGAATGTCACCCTCTATCCGTTCCATTGCATAAATATCTTTTCCCGATTCTATCTTTCCCAATTCTGAAAGTTTACACGGTTTCCATTTTCTATCATTTAGCGTCATCTAGTTCCCCCCTGTAAACAAGTATTCTCGATTCTGCATCACCATAGAAAATTCAAAACTCAGATAATCTCCAATTGCTTTTTCGAAATCAGATTCTGTCGGAATTTCATCATTGAAATAATAAAAACTATGTAACCATTCATCATCTGGCTGTACAGTTGATTCAACACAGAATTTTGATGGAGCTTCAATACGTTCATTCCATACATCAAGAAGATGCTGTTTCTTATCCTTTGCACTATCACCTTCGACCAATCCAATATGTGCTCTTACTTCATATCCATCTTCTCTGAAATCAATAAATTTGCATACCTTATCTTCTGGATGCGGTTCGTGTGCTATAAATACGGCAATTACAGGATTTGTACCTACTCCATAGAAAGTATCTGTATTGCAAGTGATTACGCCTTCCAATGTATGATGTTTCATGATACTATCTTTAAATGCCTGCTCTGCTTTTGTCTTTCCAGTCATAGAAGACTGTGGAACAATCACAGCGGCTCTCGCACCAACTACCAACGAGTCAAGAAGATGTTCTACAAATGAAAGTTCATATTGTGAAGGGTCATCTTTCGTTCCCTGACTATATGGCGGATTCATCATACCAACAGTTGCACCTTTCAACTGCACTTGTGCCGGATTCTGCTTTAAAAAATCCTGGCACCCAATATTACTATTACCATCATCACGAAGAATCATATTTGTACAGGCAATCGCAAACATATTGCTCTGTAATTCATAGCCATGTAACTGCCTCTTTCTGATATTCCTTCTCTTTGTTTCATTTTCCGTAGCTGAAATCATATGATGCATTGCCGCAACAAGAAATCCTGCCGTTCCACATGTCGGGTCAAGAATAATATCATCAGGCTTTACTTTCAATAAATCACAAAACAATTCACAGATATGAGCAGGTGTAAGAACAATACCGAGGGTTTGCCCATCTCCTCCTGAATAGCTCATAAACTCCCCATAAAACCGACCAATAAAATCCTCAGCCGATGATTTGTATTTGATATTATCAAACACATTCGTCTTCAAAAATTCTGCATAATATTTCAATGGTGTCTTTTTCAGCTTATCATCAACTTCATTCAGCCTTGCACTGGTTTTAATAATTGCAAACTCGCTCATAAGTTTGTCACGCTTTATATCTGGTCCGACATTAGAACGTTTCAAACGCTTTTGAATAGCATTATAAATTTTTTCACCATCTGTATAAAGATTATCGCCTGTCAATGAATCAATAGAAAAACTACCACTTTCTATTTCATCCAGCGCAAGCAATATTCCAGATACAACCAGTGGCTTATCTTGGTCTTTCAATGAGCCGTATGTACGAAGATATTCATGAAGTGTAGACGCATCTTTCAAAATCTGCTCTGTTGTCTTTTCAACATCTGTCTTTTCCTTCAGAACATTTCTCAAATAATACTCATAAATATTCAGTCTGCTAAACATTGTAAAGGATTCAACATTTTCCAGCTTAATATATCCTTCTCTGTCATCAACATATAAAGGTGTAATCTTATGGTGCTTTTCATCACCTGATACACCAATAGCAAACACCTTCTTAAATGAGCTATTCTGTGCAATATGCTTTGCATAGAAGTATGCACCGTTCACCGCATAATCGGTGATTGCTTTTGTTGTAGTTTCAATAAGTGCTGTATCAGTCAGTTTTTCATGTTTAGCTAAATCTGCTTTATCTTCAATAACAATCACAAAATCATTTACAACTGCCACATATTCAGGATAACCAGCATTTCCAGTTCCACGTTTGGAAGCTGTGGACAAAGCTTCGTTAATCTCTTTGACAGTACTCCCTTGTGGTGTATACTGAATTTCGCATTTATCTAACTGAGAAGCAACCCATAAATCAGTTTTTACTTCTTTCCTTGCCATACGATTCTCTCCTTAGCATCATGATTTCATGAATTTATTAAAATCAATTAATTGTATAATCTATGTCAGCAATATAATAATATTATTGCATAAATTTATAAACTTTTCTAGTGCTATTCCCTTTGATAATAATTGTGAACGCATGTGTTCACAATCTCATAGTCAGAAAAGAAAGGTTAATACGATTTGTTATACTCCTAGCCTCACAAGATAGAAAGTTACACATACGAAATGAATATGATATAATAAAATATAAAGAACCTATTGTAGAAACAAAATATTATATCATTCGAATACCAAATAAAATAACAGAAGGTGAATTTTATGTTACAGATTTCTAGGGACTATATTGATGATTTAATGGTGCGTATGGCTCATCACAGTACCGCCATAGAGGGAAACAGTCTTACTCAGGGTGAAACCAAAAGCATACTTATAGACAACTACTTACCTCGCGCTATGGATATGCGGGAAATGTATGAAGTTCTTAATTATAAACAGTTAATACCTTTTCTCGTAAATTCTATACAAAATAAGGCTCCCATATCTTTAGAATTATGCAAGAATATGCATCGTATTATATGCAAAAATGCTATTGAAGGAATCCCGGGAGAATTTAAAACCATTGCCAATTACGTAATAGGTGCTGATTGGGAACCTACACCACCATATAGAGTTATTACAGATTTGCAGAATTGGATTATGGATTTACAATGTCAAATTGAATATGCCAAAAACAATCTGGATATTACGGCTGCCATTTGCAGACAGCATATAAAATTCGAGCGAATACATCCTTTCTCCGATGGCAATGGACGAGTAGGACGAGCATTAATGGCTTATAGTTACCTACAAAACAAAATACCACCTATTGTTATTCCGGTAAATCAAAAACCAAAATATATTTCTTTCCTTAACAATTGCGATGAACAAGGTTTAACCCAGTTTGCCATAGAATTACAAAATACAGAATTACAGCGTATGCAAATGATTCATGGCGGCGAAAAAATAGACATTCAAATACAAACAAATATCCTTTCTTAAATCTAATAACTTAAGCAAAATAAAGGTTGTTTATATGAGCTATATCTCATATAATGTTATTGAGGTGATTTAATGAACTTTACAGTAGAGTTCTACTATACATCTGATGGCAACTCCCCTATTGAAGAATTTCTATCATCACTTGATATAAAAATGAGAGCCAAAATTGTTAGCTTGATGGAAGTATTGGAAGAAAAAGGAACTACCCTTAGAATGCCGTATAGCGAACGTCTATTGCATTAGCAAAACAATATCGAAAAGATTTCTTAGAAAGAGAGGGGAATTAAATGAAAACTCTTAGCCAATATAAAAATGAACAAATGAAGAATCCTGATTTTGCTGCTGCATATAATGAATTTCAACCAGAAATAGAGATTATTCGTGCCATAGTTGATGCCAGAGCCAATGCAAATATCAGTCAGAAAGAACTTGCTGAACGCACCGGTATAGCACAAGCAGAAATCAGCCGCATTGAAAATGGCAGTCGAAATCCCTCTATTAAGCTCCTACAGCGATTAGCGGCAGGCATGAATATGGATTTGAGGATTGCTTTTGTTCCACGCGCCTAACAATCTGGAAGATGTGGAAGTCTAACTTAATAATTACGCACGCAAAAAGCAGACAACCAACTTAATGATTGTCTGCTTTTACTTTATTTTTAGTTCTTTATCTCGGCTTCAACAACAGGATAAAATTTATTTAGACTGAGCAGTCAGTACCTCAACCGCCTTATCCAGTGCAGCCTGTACCCCCTCCGGCTTTTTACCGCCAGCCTGAGCCATATCTGGACGGCCGCCACCGCCACCGCCTACCAGCTGGGCAGCTTCCTTAATAACCTTGCCTGCATGAGCACCAGCAGCTACAGCAGCCTTGGATGCCTTTACAACCAGATTTACCTTGCCATCGTTTACAGCAGCCAGAACTACTACGCCGGTATCCAGCTTGTCACAGGACATATCTGCCATATCACGAAGATCGTCCATGCTCTGAGCATTAACCTGAGCAGCAATTACCTGGAATGCCCCGGCAGTCTTAACGCTGTCAGAGAGAGCTGCGGCATCAGCCTTAGCCTGCTCGGCATGAATTGCATTCAACTGCTGCTGCATTTCCTTGTTCTGAGCCAATACACCATCTACATGATGGAGAAGCTCATCCTCACGGCACTTCAGCTTGTCAGCAGCTTCCTTAACTACCGCCATTTTACCAAAGGCATAATCCAGAGCAGCCTTACCGGTAATAGCCTCAATACGGCGTACACCAGCAGCAACGCCAGTCTCGCTGACAATCTTGAACAGACCAATCTGGCCCACATTCTGTACATGGGAACCACCGCACAGCTCCATAGAGAAGCCTGGTACGCTGACAACCCGAACTATATCGCCATACTTCTCACCAAAGAGAGCCATAGCCCCCTTATCGGTAGCCTCATCCTTGGACATATGCTCAATAACTACATCAGTACCCTTGAGGATCTCCTGATTTACCAGCTCCTCTACATCAGCCAGCTGCTGAGCAGATACAGGCTCAAAGTTGGTAAAGTCAAAGCGGAGACGGTCTGCATTAACAGCAGAACCAGCCTGATTTACCTGATCGCCTACAACCTTCTTCAAGGCAGCCTGCAGAAGATGGGTAGCAGTATGATTGCGGGCAGAAGCCAGCTTGTTAGCCTCATCCAGCTGAATCTCAACCTGCTCGCCCTTTTTCAGCTGGCCTTCCTCAACGTAGCACTCATGATAAATAGTGCCATCAGGCAGCTTCTTGGCATTAACAGCCTGCAAACGGCCGAACTCGCTGACAAATACGCCCTTGTCGCCAACCTGTCCGCCACCCTCTGCATAGAATGGAGTATTGTCCAGAATAATGCCAGCTTCATCGCCGTCACTCAGCTCATCCACCAGCTGGCCATCCTTCCATATAGCTACAACCTTGGCAGACTTAGCCTCTGGATCATGCTTCAAGGCAGCAGTGTCAATACCCTGCAAATCGGGAATAGCATAACGCTCATTCTCAGCACGGGCAGCACGGGCACGATCCCGCTGAGCCTGCATTTCCTTGTCAAAGCCTTCCTTATCCAGTTCCATATCCTGCTCGTGAAGGATTTCCTCAGTCAGCTCCCAAGGGAAGCCAAAGGTATCATAAAGCTTGAAGCTCAGCTCACCAGACAGAACCTTGCTGCCAGCAGCCTTGGTATCGGCAATATAGCCATCCAACAGCTCAATACCCTGCTCCAGTGTTGCAGAGAAGCGATCCTCCTCCAGAGCGATAACCTTCTTGATATAATCCTTCTTCTGGCCCAAAGCGCCAAAATCACTGGCATCCTTGTAGATTTCATAAACAGCATCTACAGCACCCTCCAGGAACTTGTCCTTGATGCCCAGCATACGGCCATGACGAATAGCACGGCGAAGAATACGGCGCAGTACATAGCCTCTGCCCTCATTGGAAGGAAGAATGCCATCCATAATCATAATGGTCATGGAACGGGCATGGTCTGCAATAACCTTCAAGGAAACATCAGTCTCCTCGCTGGCACCATAAGCCACACCAGAAACCTTGGAAGCGTACTCAATAATAGGGAACAGCAAATCAGTCTCAAAGTTGTTACGTACTCCCTGAACAACAGAAGCAATACGCTCCAAACCCATACCGGTATCAATATTCTTGTGCTCCAGATCGTTGTACTTGCCATCCTCAGTTCTATCAAACTGGGTAAATACATTGTTCCAGATTTCCAGATAACGGTCGCAGTCACAGCCTACACCGCAGGTAGGGCTGCCACAGCCTCTTTCCTCACCCAAATCAATGAAAATCTCAGTATCAGGACCGCATGGACCAGGGCCGATTTCCCAGAAGTTATCATCCAGCTTTACCAGATGATCTGGATTAAAGCCAGGCTGAGCCTTCCAGAGAGCCTCTGCCTCAGTATCCTTTGGATAAATAGAAGCCCACAGCTTATCCTTTGGCAGCTCCAATACCTCAGTCAGGAACTCCCAGGACCAAGGAATAGCTTCCTTCTTGAAATAATCACCAAAGGAGAAATTACCCAGCATCTCAAAATAAGTCTGATGGCGGGCAGTACGGCCTACATTCTCAATATCACCGGTACGCACGCAGCGCTGGCTGGTGGTGATACGGCCACGAGGCGGCTTTACCTTGCCTGTAAAATATGCCTTAAATGGCGCCATGCCAGCACCAATCATTAACAAAGTAGGATCATTCTCTGGAATCAGAGAAGCACTTGGCAATCTAAGATGGCCCTTCTTTTCAGCAAAGAACTGAAGATAAGCCTCTCTCAATTCATTACCTGACATTTTCTTCAAAACACTCTACCCCCAAATATAAGGATTTTCTAAAAATACATTTTAACCATGTTATTATAGCATAGATTACCTATGTTGCACAAAGTTTTTAATCCTGCCTTAACAAAATTTTATCCACAGAAAAGGCAGGACACCTTCCTACAGCATCCTGCCTTTATTCCTGCCTATATTATTTCCGTTCTTTTTCTTTCAATTCCCCATAATCCCTATAATCCGAACATTTTTATATATAATTTACCTTGAAACCAAAATGAGACTTAGATTTCCTTAAGCCTGCTTCTGGAAACTTCCGTTGGAGATGCTGTAGGTGCCATTGCCAAACTGTACAGTATCAATACGGTCGGCAGCTGTATACCAGTCAGAAATGGTTACAGAGCTTTCAGTGGTCATACCAGTCTGCTGATAGGTAATAACCAGATCGTCATGCTTCTGGCTGATGGAATACTCCTGAGCATTGAAATCATTAACGAACCGGATAACATCTTCACTGCTGCTGCCTGCAATAGTATCATGACCAAAGCTGTTGCCAAAGACAAAGGTATCCTTGCCTGCACCGCCAATCATCAAGTCATTACCCTTGCCAGAATACAGCACATCATCACCCTGAGAGCCTACCAGCACCGTACCATTGTATTTCTCATTCTCATTAGCACGAATCTCCCCAGAGCCTGCCTGAACATTAAACATAACATCATCTACATAAAGTCTGCCATTGGTAAACTGCATATCAATCTTGCCACTATTGGCAGCAAAGGCATCAAAGCCATCCTTAAAGGTAACACTGGCTGACTCATTGCCCAGATTGTCAGTCATGATAATATCATTACCCTGCACAGACCAACGCATATCCTGCATTCTGATTTCATCAGCAAAATTCAACAAAAGACTGCTATCTGCACCCATAGCACCTTCCATAACCACCTGATCATGGCCGAAATTGGTATAGTTCCGCTCCCATTTAATCTGGGCCTGTCCCTGTACCCCATCGCGGACAATCAGAGTATCATTGCCCTCATTGCCGTTGAGAATATCATTGCCGGCAGACCATACAAGGGTATCATCACCCTCACCCCCAAAGAGCAAGTCATCCCCTTCGCTGCCATCCAGGTAGTCGTTGCCAGTACCGCCATAGAGAATATCATTGCCAGCGCCTCCCAGCAAAGTATCATTGCCTTCACCGCCAGCCAGATAATCATCACCAGCGCCGCCCATAATCAAATCATCACCAGCACCGCCATCCAGAATACTGCCTACATTACCGCCAATAATAACATCATTGCCAGCCCCAGCATAAACCTGAGTTGCCTTGTCCCCAACCGTAATATAATCATTCCCATCAGAGCCAAAAACTGTTGTCTCTGGCAAAGTAAGCGAGGAACCAGACCATACCTGACGAGGATCCAGATAAGCGCGGTACAACGCACTGCCAGTACCTACAATACTAGGATCCTTAAAGCCTACAGCTGTACCAGACCACAGAGCAATAGACTGGTCAGGCTCATGACGGTCAAAACGGGTAGCCCAGATACCGCCCAGACCAACTTTGTCCAGACTATCAGGAGTTACCAAATGCTTGGAGTTAGCCCCATCCAGCGTAGTATATTCCAAATCCTGCAAATCCTCTCTAGCTGTCAGCAGATAAGGAACAATCACATTGACACCTACATGGCCATCCTTGTTTGGATCTGCATTGTAGTTTACAGCACCAACAGGGTCCCCAATAGTAATCATATTGGTAACAAAGCTGAAATCCTGAGCCTTGAAGGTATCCACAATAGCCTTAGCCTCAGCAGCCTGTGCCTTACGGCTCCCCTTGCTCAGTCCAACCACCTGGCCAGTAGGCAGATGAATCTCCTTTCCTGCCAAAAGCTGTTCCTGAGCGTAGAGCTTCAACTGAGCCAGCATACCAGGGCCAGCCTCTGCCAGAGTTGGCAAAGCAATACCAGTATCAATATAATACATACCTGCCATCATCTGAGCCAGACCGCCCCCCAGAGAATGACCAGCTACAGAAATGCTATAGCCCTGAGTACCATAGGTATTTACTGCATCTGCCACCAGATTCTTAAACTCCTCATAACCCTCACGCATCTGAGGCGGAATTACCCCCAGACCAATCTCCAAATCTGCCAAGCCATCCTTACTAATCCACAAAGGACTCAAATCACTATTAGGCTGAGTACCCTCCAAGGTAATTACCAGCTGCTGTTCCCCTTTGTTTACATAGATACGGCTGTTAAATCCGTGGCTGGTTTCCACCTCTCTGTACTGAGTCCATTTGTCCTGCATAGCCTGATTAGAAACCAAACGGCCCTTGTAAATCAACCAGGACATATCTCCAATAGAAGCACCTGTAGTAAATTTGCTCTCAATAACAGCCCCATCAGCTTTGCTGACAGCGTTATCCAGACGCTCATACTCCTTAACAGTGCCATCCTTGGACAAAGCGTTGTACACCTTCAGAATATTATCCCTGGTAATACCAGCCAAGCCCTTGACAAAATTTGCCGCATCCTCTGCTGGATGTGGACCGTTATGGCCCCAGATGGCTACCTTGGTATCCTCCACGATACTATCCAATGTACCTTTAGGGTCATCAATAATTCTCCCGGTTACGGCAGCAATTGTATCTGCCACCTGGCTTACAGCCGCCTTTACCTTGGCTGCCTGCAAATCTGCCTGTGCATCGCTGGTTGCCCCTCCTGAAGCATCCTTCTCCAACAAACCTTCCAAATCATCCACAACAGTGCTTACCAATGCCATTTTTCTTTTCCCCCTCTAAAGAAATTTATGATACAACAGCAGTATTCTGCTGTTCCATCCACAGTGAATAATAGATACCCCTTTGCTCCATCAGCTGGCTATGGCTCCCTTTCTCTGCCACATTCCCCTGAGAAACAACATATATGTTATCGCAGGCCATTACTGTTGACAGCCTATGGGCTATCATAATAACCGTGCGTCCTTTTTTCAGTTTAGCAACGCTATCCATAATGATTCGCTCTGAGGCCAAATCCAAAGCACTGGTAGCCTCATCCAGAATCAACACCGGAGGCCTATTAATAATAGCTCTGGCAATAGCCACCCGCTGTCTTTGCCCTCCTGACAAACTGCCTCCCCGCTCTCCTACCAGAGTATCCAGCCCCTTGGGCATTTCTCTGGCAAATTCCATTACCCCTGCCAGATCTGCTGCCTGCTGAATCTCCTGCAAAGAGGCGCCCGGCTTAGCCATAGCTATATTCTCTGCAATGGTGCCGTTAAACAAAAAGCTTTCCTGCAGCACCACCCCCAGCTGGCGCCTAAGCCAGGCCGGCTCTATCTGCTTCATATCCATGCCATCTACCAGCACCCGGCCCTTATCCGGCTTGTAGAGAAGCTGCAGCAATCTGGTAATGGTACTTTTCCCTGAACCAGAAGGCCCTACAATGCCTATACACCCTCCTGCCGGAAAATCCATATTCAGCTGTCTTAGCACCTGCTGTCCCTGACCACCATAGCCAAAGGAAACATTCTCCAGACGCAGTTCTCCCCGCAGACGGGGCATAACTGTACGGTTGGGATTAAAAGCAGGCTCCACAGGACTGTTCAAAATATCCCCCAGCTTATCCCAGGAAACCTTGGCCTCCTGAAAGTTCTGCCACAGAGAAAAAATCCGCATTACCGGCCCTATCAGCATACCGGCAAACATCTGAAAGGCTATCAGCTGGCCCAAGGTCAGCTCCCCTGCCATAACCAGATAAGCTCCATACCACAATATAGCCAGCATAAATATCTGCTGATACATATTGCCTACACTGCCTGCCAGATTAGCCAGATTGGCAATACTTCTGGCAGAGCCGGTGGTACGGCCCAGAAGCTCCTGCCACCTCTGCTCCATACGGCTCTCCACCCCATGCTGTTTCACAGTTTCCACACCAGTAACAGTTTCGATAATATAGGCCTGACTATCTGCATTAGCATGAAAATTATCATTAAGCCGTCGGCGATAAATAGGGACTATAGCAAGATTTAGGAAAGTATACAGAGGCACCCCTATCAGCACAATCAGCCCCAGCTGTATGCTGTAGTGGAACATTACCACCAGATAGATAATGGCAAATATGCCATCCAAAACCAGCGTTACCCCTGTTCCTGTAATAAACTGGCGAATCTTCTCCAGCTCCCTGACTCTGGCTACAATATCACCAGCAGACATATGGCTGTAAAAGGAGCTAGGCAGATACATCATCCGCTTAAACAATTTACTGCTTAGCTCTGCATCCGCCCGATTGGCGCCGTGGGTAAAGATATAACTGCGAAATCCCCCGATAATCAACTGAAATATCATTACCAGAGCCATGCCCCCTACCATAACATCCAAGGTGGATACACTATGGTGCACCAGAACATTATCTATAATCACCTGGGTAAAAAGAGGACTGCACAAGCCAAACAGTTGAAGCAATAAGGACAAAAACATTACCTTTAGCAGTTGTACCTTATATTTCAGGATAATTTTACGAAACCAGCCAATACCTGTCCCAGCCTCAGCCGTCTTAGCCTCCTCCAGGGCAAAGAGGACACAGTGGCCGGTCCACCGCCCTTGAAACTCCTCCAGAGGCATAGCCTCCCGGCTATTTTGCCAAGGATTGTAGAAGATTACCTGGCCTTGACTACAGCCCAGCACCACCATGTATTTATGCTGTTCCTCCTCCATAATAGCCAGCAAAGGATGAGGCAGCACAGCCAGATGGTATTTGTCCACCTGCATACAGCCAGCCTTCAGACCCAGCTCACCGCTAATGCGTATCAGTGTATCCACATCAATGGCCTGGCCTGTATCATAGGCCCGCATCAACTGCTGTTCCTGTACCGGCCGTCCCTTGGCAGTAAGAACCACGGACAAGCATCTTATTAATACATTAACACTGTTCATGGTCTGCTACCTTTCTCGCAACGCTTCACTAGTATACTGTCTAAACGGATCCAGGAAGAACTCTATAATTCTCTTCTGACGAATCTTTATCTCTGCACTGGCTGTCATACCTACAGCCACATCGGCAGTTCTATCCAACAGCTGGAACTCCGGCTTGTCCAGAGCAATCACCACTCTGTAACGGCGCCCTTTCTCCTTGTCCTCCATAGCATCAGGACTAATCTGCACCACATGGCCTGACAAAGTGCCATATTTCTGGAAGCTAAAGGCCTCAATCTTCACCTCTGCCTCCTGTCCCTCCTGCACAAAGCCTATATCCTTATTCTGTACCCAGGCCTCCACCTCTGGTACAGCCTGATCCGGAACAATCTCCATAACCGCCTGAGCCGCTGTAACCACGCCTCCCACAGTATGAACAGAAAGGTGAGCCACCCGACCATCAATAGGCGCCCGCAGCATAGCCAGACGATTTTTTTCCTGAGCCTTTTTCAGCTCCTCCTGAGCCACAGCCAGCTGACGACGGCTTTCCACCAGTTGAGCCGTAATCTCATTGTGATGCTCCGCCTGAATCTGGGCTATTTCCTGCTGAGCCTGAGCCGTCCCCCAGATTGCCTGATCTATCTTATGCCTTTGGCCCTGAACATCCTCCTGCAGTTCCACTGTCTTGGCCTCATATTCCAGAACCGTAAAGGTGGAAATAGCGTTTTCATCAGCCAGACGGGCTACCCGCTGACTTTTCTCATAAGCAATATCATACAGCTTGGACAGCTTTTCGTAGCCAGCCTGCTCTGCTGCCAGATTTGCCTCCTGCTGTCGCAGACCATAGGCCGCAGCCGCCAAACGGGTGCGATAAGCCTCCATACGGCTATGATACAGATTCAACTGGAACTGCCTGTCCTGCTTATCCAGAGGACTATCCTCAGGAATAACAAAAGGACTCCCCTTTTCCTCTGCCAGCAATCTATCTATATCCGCCTGATAATAACCAACTCTTTGCTTCATGCTATCCAAATCCGCCTGAGTAACTGTGGTATCCAGCTCAATCAGCAAATCCCCCTGATGCACCAGCTGTCCCTCCTGAACACAGATGGACTTAATAACCCCCTTGTCCTCAGCCTGAACCACCTTGCTTTCACCATTAGGGATAACCTTTCCCTCAGCTACAGCCACCTCATCTACATGACCAAGGCATACCCATAACACCACTGCCGCCAGCAATCCCGCCAGCACCCACAGAAGTCTGCGGGAACCAGGAGCCACAGGCCTTTCCATAGTTTCCAGTACCCCAGGCAAAAACTCCCTTTCCTGGGGAGAAAGCTCTTTTTTGTTGTTTTCCCCCTGCTTACCTGCCTTGGCATCTATTCCTGTCAGTCTGTCTATATACCCCTGCAGACCTTTCCACATAGCTATACCCCCTGCTGCATCCACAGCCTATAATATTCGCCCTTTTGCTCTACCAGCTCCTGATGGGTTCCCTGCTCCACCAATCTCCCCTTGTGCATAACCAGAATCTTGTCACAATGCTTTACCCAGGACAGACGGTGAGCAATAATCACCATAGTTCTGCCACCGGCCATAGCTTTCATATTCTTCATCACAAGGCTTTCCGTATGATAGTCCAAGGCACTGGTGGCCTCGTCAAAAATCAAGATGCCAGGCTCCATCAGCAAGGCTCTGGCAATAGCTATGCGCTGTTTCTGTCCTCCAGACAGCCTGTCCCCCTGCTCTCCCACCTGAGTATCATATCCCTCTGGCAAATCCACAATAAATTCATGAGCACCGGCAATAACTGCTGCTCTAGCTACCGCCTCAATAGAAGCATTAGGCCGGCCAAAGGCTATATTATCCCGGATAGTGCCACGAAAAAGTATATTTTCCTGCTGTACTACCCCCAGCCTGCTGCGATACCAATGTCTATCCAATCTGTTCAAATCAATGCCATCCACAAGGACTTCCCCCTGAGCTGGCAGATACAGTTGTTCTATCAGCTTGCTAATGGTACTTTTGCCAGAGCCTGAACCACCTACAATCCCTATCTGCTTTCCCGGCTCTATACAGAAGCTTACATCATTTACTGCCGGAGGCTGACCTGCATCATAGGCAAAGCTTACATGGCGAAACTCTATAGCACCGGACAACTTAGGAAGCACAGCCCCCGAGGCTGTCTCCGGCCTGGTATTCATAATATCCCCCAGCCGCTTTACCGACAGCATAGCCTGCTGGGCCTTCTGCCACATGGAGGACAATCTCAGCAGTGGCTCGCTCCCCTGTCTAGCCAACATCTGAAAGGCAATCAACTGGCCTATAGTCAGCCTGCCATCCATAACCATATGACCTCCCACCAGAAGTATCAACAAGGTGGAAAAATTCTGCACTGCCGAGGTACCTGTATTCACCAGCATCCCCAGCTTGAAACTGCCAAAACTTCGGCTAAGGCTGGCCGCCAACAGCTCCTCCCATTGATTGATAAAACGATGTTCCAGAGCCAAAGCCTTTACGGTCTGTACCCCTGTAACAGTTTCTACCAGAAAGGCGTTACTGCGGGCACCTGCCTGCCAATATTCCTCCAATCTCTTGCGATATACCGGCGTAACCAGTATATTCTGCACCAGATACAGAGGCAGTGCCAATAGTGCCAGCAGAGTAAGCTGCCAGCTATAATAGGCCATCAGCCCAAAGAAAATAATGGAAAATACACCATCCAAAAGAGCTGTTATGGTAGAACCAGTAAGAAATTCCCGAATACTATTCAGAGCCGAAACCCTGGTGAGGGTATCTCCCACCCGTCTTACCTGAAAATATCTTAGAGGCAACGCCAGCAGATGATGCATCAGCTGACTGCCCAGAATAACATCTACCTTGGCTGCAATATCCGTTTCCAGCCTTTTGCGGGCTATGGACATCAAGCAGACAAATACCGCCGCAAATATTAAGCCGATTCCCAACACGGTCAAGGTTGCAATCCCCTGCTGACCTATAACCTTGTCAATAATCACCTGAGTAAATACTGGTGTCACAATCCCCAGAAGCTGCAGCAGAAAGGCTCCCAGCACCATTTCTCCCAAACAGCCTCTATAGCGGTTCAGCACTGGCAAAAACCAGCCCAGGCCAAAATTCCTGGATACACTATGGAGAGATAATCTTTCTGTCAACCGCAGGCACAATCCCTGACTGCTTTCCCTCAGAGCCTGCCAGATCACAGGCCCGGCTTTACCAGTAACTGGATCCAGCACCATAACCTGCTGCTGGTTGGCCTGCCCCAGCACCTGCCAATGATCATCCTTGCCCAAAAGCAATAATGGCTCCTTGGCCTCTGCCAGCTTTGCCATTTCCCCATGATATTTATATTCCTGTATTTTGATACCCAAGGCCTTACCGCTAGCCACAAGAGAGCCCCAATCTCCCCAGGCCTCTGCCTGCCATGCTGTCAGCCTATCCTGGGTTACAGGTATATTCTTTAGCTGCAGCACACAAAGTATGCCTTGTTGCAAATACTTTTTATCCCCTATATTCATACTTAACCCCTAGAACATTAGCAAACAATTTATATAGTAATGAATTGAGCACATTTTATCATCAATATTGCTACAAATCAATAGATTTATGCAACATTGTAAAAATAATTTTGAACAATTCGTACAAATAAATTAATATTTTCAATCTGACAGAAAATTTATTTTACCTTGGCAAAAACAATATTTCACTTTGTATTGTTAGCCTTTTTATGAAATTGTTGTATATAATGACAAAGCTTAGGCAAATTTAGTATAATATTTCTTATAAGATTTTATGAAAATAAAAGGAGAATTTACTATGCATATTCCAGAAAATTATCTTAGTCCCAGCACCTGTGGTGTGCTGGCTGTCGCTATGGCACCTATTTGGTATCTATCCATTCAGAAGGTAAAGGAAAAAATGCCTGCAGAAAAACTGCCTCTCTTGGGCATTGCTGCAGCCTTTTCCTTTGTAGCCATGATGTTTAACATTCCTCTGCCAGGAGGCACCACCGGCCATGCCGTAGGGGGTACTTTGGCCGCAATTATGCTGGGGCCTTGGGGAGCCTGTCTAGCCATAAGCACAACTCTACTGGTACAGGCCCTTTTCTTTGGGGACGGAGGTATTCTAGCTCTAGGGGCCAACTGCTTCAACATGGCCTTTGTCCTGCCAATGGCAGGCTATGGCCTCTACCAGATATTGCGCAAGCACCTGCCGGATTCCCTAGCTGCCGCTGTAGGAGGCTATGTGGGTATTAACGCAGCCGCCCTTGTGGCCGCTGTGGAATTTGGCCTGCAGCCTCTCCTCTTTACCAATGAATTGGAACAGGCTCTTTATTGCCCATATCCTTTGTCCATTTCCATTCCAGCCATGATGGCAGGCCATCTAACAATTTTCGGCTTGGCAGAAGCCATTTTCACCGGAGGACTGGTACTCTATATGTCCAAGGCCAAGTCAGGCCAGCAGATTGGCACCAACCCTGGCCAAACCCCTATTTCCGCCCTTTATGCCATCCTGATTGCCATGATTGTCCTGTGTCCTTTGGGCCTGCTGGCTGAAGGCACTGCCTGGGGAGAATGGGCACCAGAGGAAATAGCAGAACTAACCGAAACCGGCACTGCCCTAGGCTATACCCCTCAAGGACTTTTAGATGGTTTCAATCTGGAGGTATTCTTCCCAGATTACGCCATTAGTGGACTGCCAGATATTTTTGGCTATGTACTGTCTGCCATTATGGGTACAGCTATGGTCATTCTAGCCTTCAAGCTAATGTCCGCTGCCGTTGCCAAATAAACCAAAATGAAATTACCAGAATGGATTGTCAAAGAGGAAAATTACCTTCCTGCCACAGATAGAGAATATTTTCTAGCCAAATCCCTGCTGAAAATAACCAGCGTACTAAGGCGCTATCAGCCCAGCCTCCAGCAAAAGCCTCACAGCAGGCTGAAGCCATCCCCTATGGGAACTATGGCTTCCTGGCTGGTGGTACTGCTCATTTGCGCCCTAAGCCATCACAGCATTTTGCTCCACAGTATCTGCTGTATTCTGCTGTGCCTCCTTTGCCTTTATCAAGGCAAAACCATTTGGCAGATTCTCAGACCAGCCCTGCTGATGGGAATTTTTACTATGGTGCTGATACTGCCAGCCCTCTATCTCACTCCCAACCCTTTGCTGATGCTGCTGCCCTACAAAAGCTTTATTTCCTTGGTGGCTACAGGAATATTTATCCACAGCTACAGCTTTCAGCAGATAAGCTGTACCCTTAGCTGGCTGCACCTGCCCCATATGTTTATTTTTATTCTGGACACCACCCTTAGATATATTTATCTGCTGGGAGGTATTGCTCAGGATTCCCTTACCGCTCTGAGCCTCCGCTCCATTGGCCGGAATCCTCACAAAACCAGCATTACCCTGAATATTCTAGGTACTGTCTATCTCAAATCCCAGCAGATGTCCCTGGAAATGTATCAGGCCATGATCTGCCGAGGCTTCTCAGGCCAATATCCCCATCGGCATCAACAACCCTTTGGGCTGGCAGATATATGCCCCGCCATCATATGCATTCTGCTTATAGTATTGTATATATACTTGGAGCATTAACTCCCAAAGAGAAAATACGCAACAAAAGATTTAGTAGAGGTTTTGACTATGCTGCCTATAATTACATTAAAAAATATTACCCTTGGCTACGAGGGTGCCAGCCCCATATTGCAGGATTTCAGCTGTACAATTCAGGCTGGCGAAACAGTGCACCTGGTGGGCGATAACGGCTGTGGCAAAACCACCCTGCTAAAACTCCTTAACGGCCTGTTACTGCCCCTGCAGGGACAGTACATCTTTCAGGGCACAGAGGTAAGCATGAAGCTGTTGCATCAGCAAAGCTGGTCCAAAGCCTTTCACCAAAAAATCGGCTATCTCTGGCAAAAGCCAGAATCCCAGCTGTTTTGCAGTACCGTAGAAGAAGAGCTGGCCTTTGGCCCCCTGCAAATGGGGCTTACCAAGGAGGAAATCCAACAGCGGGTGCAGGATACCTTGGAGCTTCTAGGCATAGGCCATCTCAGAGAACGCACCCCCTACACCCTAAGTGGCGGGGAACAAAAAAAGACCGCCATAGGCGCCATCCTAACCATGAATCCCACTATCTGGATTCTGGATGAACCTATGAACGATCTTGACCGCCAGTCCCAAAGCTGGCTCATAGACTTCCTCACCAGCCTAAAAACAGCTGGCAAAACCATTATCTTCACCTCCCACCACCAACAGCTAAACCAAATCGCCGACAGAAGCATCACTTTGGAGTAAAAAATCAGCTATATGAAGCAATACAACCAGCAGAAACTAAATCAAAATATGGTGTCAGAAAATTTTTCTGCATCGTTAAGTTCTTTAATGCTATAATGTAATTAGGTGGTGATGTCTATGAGTAATAAGGCTAAAATTCGAGAGGATGCCATGAGTCTTAACCCCATGGATGATGCCTTATTTCAGAAAATGGCTGAAAATAAAGATTTTTGTCAGGAAATACTGCAGGTTATATTAAACAACAAGGAACTGGTTGTTTTAAGTACAAACTCTCAATTCTCAACCAAAAATTTACAAGGTCGTTCTTGTATGCTGGATGCCAAATGCCAGCTTGAAGATGGGAGAATTGTTAACATTGAGGTACAGAGAGCGGACGATGATGACCATCAACGCAGGGTGCGTTACAATGGAGCATTATTAACCACTAATTTGACAAACCCAAGTACAAAATTTGCAGAAATTCCTGATTTAATAGTTGTATTTATTTCAAAATTTGATGTTTTTAAATCCAGTAAAACACTCTATCACATAGATAGAGTTATCAGAGAAACTGGCAAAGCTGTTGATAATGGCTTTGAGGAAATCTATGTAAATGCTGAAATTGATGATGATTCTGATGTTGCCAGACTTATGAATGTATTTAATACTGATACAGCTTATGATGATGATAAATTCCCTGTAACATCAGCATACAAGCGCAGGTACAAAACCACAGAGGAAGGTGTGAGAGAAATGTGCGAAGTTATTGAACGCAATAGAGCTGAAGGACGTGCCGAAGGACGTGCCGAATTGATTATCAATATGCTAAAGAATCATATGAAACCGGAACATATTGCAAAAATCGCCAATATGACCGTTGAGCAGATTATCTCTATTGGCAAAAAGGCAGCTGTACTATAGCATTAATATTATGACAGATTACCTACAAAATAACAAAAGAAAGATTATAGATATGTATGATTTTGAATGGAATGAACAAGAAGAGCTAGAAACTCTCTTTAGTCTTGGCGTAGGTCGAACCAAATACCGGGAAGAAATATTGGCTACAGCCATTGGTATCAAAAATGTTATGAAAAACCTGAATCTCTCTAAAGAGGAGGCTATGAAAGCATTGGGCATTCCTAATGAACAATACCCTCTTTACAATGCCATGCTTAAAATGGATCTAGAAAAGATGTTAAAAATTTAGTTGTAGTGAGGTATTTCTCTGGCAACCCGTCTATTCCCTCACTTCGAACCTGTCGGAAATTCAGACAGATTGAAATTTACTGTTCATGTATAAACAAAAATTGGAAATTGACCATGCTGTCGACGCAGTCGTTAAATACTGTCTTGAGAATAATGTTATGGTTGACTATCTAAAAAACAACCAAAAGGAGGTTATTGATATGTTCGGATTTGAGTGGAATGAAAAAGAAGAACGGGAAACGCTCCTCGAGATTGGCGAGGAACGGGGTAAAATCAAATCAATAAAGGAATTGATGCGTAATTTAAACTTATCTCCAGAGAAGGCTATGACCGCTCTGGGCATTGCTCCTTCGGAATTTAGCCGTTATCTTACTATGCTCTAATGAATAATATTGAAAATCCCCCTAGCTAGACCTATACCGACCACAAAAAGTTATACCTAAAATTGTACCGCCCCCCAAAAGTTAGACCTAAAAATTCTAATTTCTGGAGGTCGGTTTTCTTTTGGCAAAAACAATGAGGATATTTTTATTATACTGCATTTAAGCAAAAATATTAACCATGTTGAAATATTACACCATCCCTTACAATCTTTTTTCTATCTGCGAAACAGACTCCTTCACATTCTATAGATTCGCAATCTAAATGCTCGAAGGCGCAAGATTTGCACCATTTTTGCCAATCAGGGAATGTTTCTCGACTGTTTTTACATAAACAGCTACTAGGACAATGAGAGCAAATCTTTATCTCTACACCGCAATGATTGCATATCCCTGTAAGATTTTCGTCACAAAATCCGTATGCTTCTTTACCACATTCTGGACACAACTCATAATATTCTAGTTCTATTTTTTCTGTTTTATCCATTTTGTCCGCTGACACCCCTTTCTTGAATTTCACTATTTATTATATTTCAAAGTTTTATTTCCCGCAAAAAATAAAACTTCTACAACATATTGTTACCACCAACAAGAACTACCAGAAAACTGACCTGCCTTATAGGCAACAATTCTGCCAGCTTTCTCTACAGCCACCGCCGTATTCTTATTGAGCTGGAATATATTCAGATACGGCAATCAGGAAGCCTCCGCAACAGGCTTACAG
>Ga0129313_1000982_pt1 | contig 20239 bp, 22 predicted proteins | sample O1105metagenome_FD_94436 | JGI IMG/M metagenome (GOLD analysis project Ga0129313, IMG submission 94436) | Orangutan group fecal microbial communities from fecal samples from Wisconsin, USA - O1105 metagenome | ecosystem: Host-associated > Mammals > Digestive system > Large intestine > Fecal...
CCAGCCGGAGTACACCTCGGGGTCGATGCCGCTCATCTCCAGCACACGGGGATGGATCATGCCGGCGCCCAGCACCTCGATCCAGCCCTCGCCCTTGCAGGTGGGGCAGCCCTTGCCGCCGCACTTGTGGCACTGCACGTCCATCTCGCAGGAGGGCTCGGTAAAGGGGAAGTGGTGGGGGCGGAAACGGGTGACGGTGCCCTTGCCGAACAGCTGCTCCATCACGGCGTTCAGGGTGCCCTTCAGGTCGGCCATGGTCACGTTCTTGTCGATGACCATACCCTCGATCTGGTGGAACATGGGGGAGTGGGTGGCGTCCACCTCGTCCTTGCGGTACACCCGGCCGGGAGCCACAATGCGGATGGGCGGCTTCATGGTCTCCATGGCGTGTACCTGCATGGGGCTGGTCTGGCTGCGCAGCATCACCCGGCTGTCGTTGTCGAAATAGAAGGTGTCCGACCAGTCGCGGGAGGGGTGGCCCTCCTCGGCGTTCAGCCGGTCGAAGTTGTAATAGGCCAGCTCGATCTCCGGGCCGTCCAGAATGGTGAAGCCCATGCCCACAAAGATGTCCTTGATCTCGTCCAGGGCGATATACATGGGGTGCTTGTGGCCCAGCTTTACCTCCTGCCCGGGGACGGTCACGTCCACGGCCTCCGCCTTCAGGCGGGCGTCCATGGCGGCCTGCTCCACCTTGACGGCGGCGTTGTCGATGGCCTGCTCCAGAGCGGAGCGCACCTCGTTGGCCAGCTGGCCCATGGCGGGGCGCTCCTCGGCGGAGAGCTTGCCCATCTGCTTGAGCACAGCGGTCAGCTCGCCCTTTTTGCCCAGATACTTTACCCGCAGCTCGTCCAGCTGGGCGCGGTCGCTGACCTGCTCCAGGGCGGACAGAGCCTGAGCCCGAATGTTCGCTAACTGTTCTTTCATCTGTAAAACTCCTTTATATGGATATGGTTCAACAAAATAAAGGGGATGGGCCGGCAGTTTGCTGCCGAGGCAGCAAAAAAGCCTTCCGTCCCCATGCAGGGACGAAAGGCAAACCTTCCGCGGTACCACCCGTATTCGCGCCGGCGGCGCGCACTCGTACTCCGGTAACGGTGGAGTGACCGTCCCGCTCTCGCGGACCGCTCCCGGGCGAACCAAGCTGATCTCACTCCCGGGGCGGTTTTCAGCCGGCGGCCGCCCCTCTCTGATGGAGAAAAAAGCTATTTTCCCGTTCTTCACATTTCAGTACCTCTATTTATATCATAAAATATCTTGAAATGCAAGGGGAAATAGGGTATCATAGCATTAGTTTTGTAAAAAATGCGTGGGCAGGGGACAGGCTGACTGGTAGATATGTCTGAATTTTTGATGCGGCCGCCTGACCGCCGCACCCCAAAGCGGACGGAGCCCTTACTGAACGTATATGGAGGAGAAACAATGATCGAGTTACAGCACATCGGCTACGAGGTGGAGCAGGACGGTGAACACAAGCAGATCCTGAAGGACATCGACCTGACCATCGACGAGCGTTTTGTGGCCATTACCGGCCCCAACGGGGGCGGCAAGTCTACTCTGGCCAAGGTGATCGCGGGCATCCTGCCCCCTACCCAGGGCCGTATCCTCTTCGACGGGGAGGATATTACCGACCTGTCCATTACCGACCGAGCCAAGCGGGGCATCAGCTTTGCGTTTCAGCAGCCGGTGCGCTTCAAAGGGCTGACGGTAAAGGACCTGATCACCCTGGCCGCCGGGCGGCCCATCGGGGTGGCGGAGGCCTGCTCCTACTTGTCTGAGGTGGGCCTGTGCGCCAAGGATTATATTGACAGAGAACTGGACACCTCCCTGTCCGGCGGCGAGGCCAAGCGGATCGAAATTGCCATGATCATGGCGCGGGCCACCAAGCTGTCCCTGTTTGACGAGCCGGAGGCGGGGATCGATCTGTGGTCCTTCAGCAACCTGATCAAGGTGTTTGAGCACCTGCATGAAAAAATCAATGGCTCCATTATCATTATCTCCCATCAGGAGCGTATCCTGAATATTGCCGACCGGGTCATCGTGCTGGCCGACGGGCAGGTAAAGCAGGACGGTAAGCGGGAGCAGATCCTGCCTGAGCTGCTGGCGGCCCCCACCGTGTGCAGCGCGCTGGCAGATAAGATCCAGTGAGAAGGGAGAAAGTGCAATGATCGACGCCATTCAGAAGAGCCTGCTGGAGAAGGTGGCAGAGCTCCACGATGTGCCCGAAGGGGCCTATAATATCCGGGCCAACGGCAAGAAGGCTGCCCGCGGCACCACCGCTAATATCGATATCGTCACCAAGGGTGATAAGGACGGCATTGATATTTTCATCAAGCCGGGTACGAAGAACGAATCGGTCCATATCCCCGTGGTCCTCAGCGAGAGCGGCCTGCAGGACATGGTGTACAACGACTTTTTTATAGGCGAGGGCAGCGATGTGACCATCGTAGCCGGCTGCGGTATCCACAACTGCGGTGTACAGGAGTCCCGTCACGACGGCATCCACACCTTCTATGTGGGCAAAAATGCCCGGGTGCGCTACGTGGAGCGCCACTACGGCGAGGGCGACGGACGGGGGGAGAACGTGATGAACCCCACCACCGTAGTCCACATGGAGGAAGGCTCTTATATGGAGATGGAGACCACCCAGATCAAGGGTGTGGACTCCACCCTGCGGTGCACCCAGGCCGATCTGGGCCCCGATGCAACGCTGATCATTAAAGAGAAGGTCATGACTCACGGTAAGCAGGAAGCCAAGTCCGACTTTACCGTAGACCTGAACGGCAAGGGCTGCCGCACCAACGTGATCTCCCGGTCTGTGGCCCGGGGGGACTCCAAGCAGACCTTTATGGCCCGCATCAACGGCAACAGTGAGTGCTACGGCCACTCCGAGTGCGACGCCATCATCATGGACAACGGCGTGGTGGCCGCCATTCCGGAGGTCACCGCCTACTGCGTGGACGCCCAGCTGGTGCACGAGGCCGCCATCGGCAAGATCGCTGGGGAGCAGCTGATCAAGCTGCAGACCCTGGGCCTGACCGAGCGGGAGGCCGAGGAGCAGATCGTAAACGGATTCCTCAAGTAAAGAAATTTAATCATATAGCATAAGGGGACGCATTGCGTCCAATGTCGCTAAGTTATGGGCCTGTCATTGCGCGCCAGTTCGCAAACTGGCGCGGCAATCCCTTTTCTCGCACTACGGATTCCCACGGCAGTGACGTCGGTCACTGCCTCGGAATGACAGATTCCACTTAACGAAATGACATTGGAGGGGCGTCCCCTTATTTTTCTAGGAGGGAAAGCGATGAACAGTGCGGATACGCTTCAGTTTCGTCTTCCGCGTCGTCCCCGTCAGGCCCACAAGGGGGATTTTGGCCGGGTGCTGATCCTGGCGGGGAGCGAGGGCTACACCGGCGCACCGGTGCTGGCCGCCCGGGCGGCCCTGCGTACGGGGGCTGGGCTGGTGTTCCTGGGGGTGCCCCGGGACATCTACCCCATTGCGGCGGTGAAGTGTGACGAGGCCATGCCCTTCCCCCTGCCGGAGGATCACGGGGCGATCCTCGACCGGGCCGCGGGGTGTGACGCGGTGCTGATCGGCCCCGGATTGGGACGAAAACCGGAGACGGAAGCGCTAATTCTGCGTCTGCTGGAGAAACTGGAGGTCCCGGTGGTACTGGATGCCGACGGCATAAATGCCCTGGCCGGACATATAGATGTCTTGGACGGGCGGAAGGCCCCCACAGTGCTCACCCCCCATGAGGGGGAGTTTGCCCGGCTGACCGGGTGCGGCTTGCCGGTGAGAGGGCGGGTGGAAGCGGCGCAAAGGTTTGCCGCCGCTCACCGCTGCACCATGGTGCTGAAGGGACACGGAACAGTGACCGCCGCCCCGGATGGCCGGGTGTGGGTCAACCCCACGGGCAACCCCGGTATGGCCAAGGGGGGCAGCGGCGACGTGCTGGCGGGGATGACCGCCGCCCTGTGGGGGCAGAAGCTGCTGCGCCGGGAGGAAAACGACCTGCCCCGCCTGGCCGCGGCGGCGGTGTATTACCACGGCCTGGTCGGGGACCTGTGCGCCCGGCGTTTGGGGGAATACGCCATGCTCCCCGGGGATATGATCGAGGCCCTGCCTGAAGTTTTGAAGGGGCAGGAGGATTAGGAGGAAATGCCGTGCGCAAGGGGCTGCTTTGCGTACTAATGATGGGGCTGCTGTTTCTGCCTGCCTGCAGCGGGGCGGGGAGCGTCAGTCCGGAGGAGGAACTGGCCCTGACCATCCGGGGGGAATATCTGGCCATGACCAAGTGCACAGCCCAGCTGTCTGTCACCGCCGATTATGGCCAGCGGGTGTATGAGTTTGAGTTGGACGCCGCCGTGAACGGGGAGGAGACTGTGCTGACCGTGACGGCGCCGGAATTGATCGCGGGGGTGACGGCCCGGACGGCGGGGAAAGAGGGCGCACTGGAGTATGACGGCGTGATTTTAGAGACCGGAGCGCTGAGCCGCGGCGGACTGTCCCCCATGTCTGCCTTTCCGGCCCTGCTGGCGGCGGCGCGAAGCGGCTTTATCACGGCATGTTCCGCAGAGGAGCGGGAGGGGGAGACCCGCTTGCGGGTCGCCTGCGGCCAGCCGGAGGCCGGCGAGGACCAAGCGGTGGAGACAGCGCTCTGGTTCCACCCGGACACCCACGCTTTGACGGAGGGGGAGATCCTGGTAGATGGGCTGCGGGTGATCCGATGCCGGTGCAAAAATTTCCTGTTCACAGCCTGAAACACAGCTTTACGGCGGGGGCGGGATGTGGTAAAGTAAAACAATAGAGACGACGCCTCTGCTGCGTTTGCGGCGGAGAGAATGACAGAACAAGGAGCGGGAGAAGCCGCAATGACCGATACAACTTTCATGCGTACATGGGCGGAGATCGATCTGGACGCCCTGGACCATAATTACAAGACCCTTCGGGGAGAGACGGAGGCGGGCTGCCGCTTTCTGGGCCTGTGCAAAGCCAATGCCTACGGCCACGGGGCGGCCCATATCGGGCCGGAGCTCCAGCGGCTGGGGGCGGAGATGCTGGCGGTGGCCTGCATCGACGAGGCGGCGGAGCTGCGCCGCGCCGGCGTGACCATTCCGATCCTGTGCCTGGGGCAGGTGCCCGCCCAGCTGGCCCCTATGCTGGCGGAGTACCGGGTGACCCAGATGGTGGAGGATCTGGACAGCGGAAAGATCCTGTCCGCCGCCGCTGTGGCTGCGGGCTATACCATCACAGTACATGTGAAGCTGGACACCGGGATGAGCCGCCTTGGGTTCCTCTGGCGGCAGGGGGAGGATAACAGCCGGGTGCTGGATGACATTGCGGCCCTGCTGGCCCTGCCGGGAATCCGGGTGGAGGGTCTGTTCACCCACCTGGCCAATGCCGACGGGGACGAAGCGTATACCATGGCCCAGTTCACTAAGTTTTTAGAGGCCCGGGATGCCCTGAAGGCCCGGGGGATCGAATTTGAGATCTGCCACTGCGCCTCCAGCGCGGCAGTTTTGAAGTATCCCTGTACCCATCTGGATATGATCCGGCCCGGACTGGCCCTGTACGGCTTTTCCCCCATGGGGGAGGGCGATGAGCCCGAGCTGAAGCCGGTGCTCACCCTGAAAAGCCGGGTGGCCGCGGTGCGCGCCCTGCCCAAAGGGACGCCGGTGAGTTACGGCTGCACCCAGGTCCTCCAGCGGGACAGTAAGCTGGCCGTGGTACCCATCGGCTATGGAGACGGGTACCCGAGGGCGCTGTCTGGGCGCATGGAAATGCGCATCAGGGGGCAGCTGTGCCCCGTTGTGGGCCGGGTGTGTATGGATATGTGCATGGTAGATGTTACAGATCTGCCCGATGCGGCCGCAGGGGATGTGGCCACGGTGTATGACGGTCATCTGCTGGAGCGGGCCGCCGCCCTGGCGGGTACGATCCCCTATGAGCTGATGTGCGACGTGAATCCCCGGGTGCCCCGGGTATATCTGCGGAACGGGCAGCGGGTGTGACCGCTGCCGCGCTGCGGGCATAGGATGGTGTGGAGCACCGGACGCCGGTCCGGGGGCGGAAAGGTACGGCAGAGTTTTGCACGGCTGGTATAAACTCCGCCGCCCCGTGGGACAATCATAGTGCAGCGTTACATAGCCCCGGGGAGGAGCTGTAACGCCGCGCTATCTTCCTGCGGAGTGTGAGCAACGTGGAAAACATGGTAAAGCGGGGCGACATTTTTTATGCCGACCTCAGTCCGGTAGTGGGCAGCGAGCAGGGGGGCGTGCGGCCTGTGCTCATCGTGCAGAACGATACGGGCAACCGCCACAGCCCAACTGTGATCGCCGCCGCCATTACCTCGCAGACGGGGAAAGCCCGTCTGCCCACCCATATCTCCTTGGCGCCGGCCAGCTGCGGCCTGCCCAAGGAGTCGATCATCCTGCTGGAACAGATCAGGACCTTGGATAAGCGCCGTCTGCGGGAGCACATGGGGCACCTGGACGAGGGGCAGATGCGGCAGGTAGACACCGCCATTGCGGTGAGCTTCGGCCTGCCCACCCAGGGGATGGTATGAACGGCAGAGGGTCCGGTATTCCGGGCCCTACATAAGAAGGCCAGACCACAGGGAAAAGGAGTATACCAATGAAAAAAAACAAGAAAAAATGGACCGGACTGATGGCGGCTGCCCTGGCGGTGACCTGCGTGGCCGGTGGGACGGTACTGGCGGCCGGAGATAAGAACGACCCGCTGGTAACGCTGAGCTATTTAGAGGAGACGGTGCTGCCTGCGATCCTGAAGCAGGCGGAGAAGACCGCCGACAGCAAAAAGACAGAACTGGCCGGACAGTTTGACCAGAAGCTGGAGGCCTATCAAAAGCAGCTGAACCAGGGGGCGGCCGGAGGGAGCGACACCGCGACCTACTCTGTGGTCACCCTGAGCAAGAACCAGCAGCTGAAGCTGGGGGTAGGGTGCGAGGTCATGCTGCGAGTGGGGACGGCCACAGTGGTATCGAACACGGAGCCGGGGCTGATCGACGTGACCACCGGTGGCACCCTTGGCAACGGCAAGGGGCTGGAGAAGAACCACCTGTATATGGCGACCATTGCTGACCGGGCGGTAAAAGCGGGGGCCGACACAGTGAAGCTGTTGGTCCGGGGCGGCTATACCCTGGGTTGATTTCAATACAAGACGTAATATTAAGATGAAAAAGCACGGAATGTTTTGAACTTCCGTGCTTTTTTGCGCCTTGAGAGAGAAAACAACCAGGGAGAGCGACCGGCAGAGATTTATTTCTCGGTCGACAGAGAGCGGCAAGATGCGCCGCCGGAGCACATTATAATGGGAATACAGACCGGCCTGGAGCCGGAACAGTAACCTGCCGGACAGGAAAAAAGGAGCGGGAGCAATGCCAGTGGACTGCACACAAGAGGGACGGGTCCTTCGGGCCAGGGTGATGGGGGAGCTGGACCACCACCGAGCCAAGGAGGTCATGGCGGCCTTGGACCGACAGATCGATCTGGTGCTGCCGGTGCGGCTGACGGTGGATCTGTCTGAACTGACGTTTACGGACAGCTCCGGCATTGCTGTGCTGCTGCGCACCTGGCGGCATGTACAGGAGATCGGCGGGCGGATGTTGGTGACCGGCGCGCCCGACCAGGCCCGCCGAGTATTTCAGGCAGCAGGGCTGGACAAGCTGATCCCGTTTGCCTGAGGAGGAGAAGAGTATGACGGTACATAACCAAGTGATATTGGAGTTTCCCAGCCGATCCGCCAACGAGGGCTTTGCCCGGACGACAGCGGCCTGCTTTGCCGCCCAGCTGGACCCCACGCTGGAGGAGGTCAACGATATCAAAACCGCAGTGAGTGAGGCGGTGACCAACGCCATCGTCCACGCCTACCCGGACACCATCGGCAAGGTGCGGATGCGCCTGCGCCTGCGGGAGGAAGGAATGCTGGAGATCCTGGTGCGGGATTGGGGGGTGGGCATCCCCGATGTGGAGCAGGCCAGGGCCCCCCTCTATACCACCGGCGGGGCGGAGCGGGCCGGTATGGGCTTTACGATTATGGAGAGCTTCATGGACCGGGTGAAGGTGCGCTCTCAGCCCGGAAAAGGTACCAGCGTAACGCTGACCCGGCGCATCCGCCGCCGGGAAGGGCGGTGAATGGAGCGCCCTCGGCTCCGGAACTGCTGCGGGCGGCCCGGGAAGGGGATGACGGGGCCTGCCAGCAGGTACTGGAGGAGAACCAGGGGCTGATCTGGTCGGTGGTGCGCCGGTACTGCGGCCGGGGCGTGGAGATGGATGACCTGTATCAACTGGGCTGCCTGGGCTTTGTAAAGGCGGTACAGGGGTTTGATCCTGGGTTCGGAACCCAGTTTTCCACCTATGCCGTACCTAAAATTGCCGGGGAGATCCGCCGCTTCTTGCGGGATGACGGACCGGTAAAGGTGAGCCGGGGGATGAAGGAGCGGGCCGGACTGATTCGGGCTGCACAGGTCCGGCTGGAGGAGCGCCTGGGCCGGGAGCCGACGCTGTCCCAGTTGGCGGAGGAGACGGGGCTGGAGCCCGAGGAGGTAGCTGCCGCCCAGCTGTCGGCGGAGCCGGTCCTGTCTCTTCAGGGTGAGACGGGAGAGAGCGGACTGATTCTGGAGGGACTGCTGGGAGACGATGGACTGGAAGAGAAAACGGTGGAACGCCTGGCCCTGGAGCGCGCGCTGGAACTGCTGCCCCAGCGGGAGCGTACAGTGATACAGCTGCGCTATTACAAGGGCTTGACTCAGTCCCAGTGCGCCCGGGTGATCGGCGTGTCGCAGGTACAAATCTCGCGGTTGGAGCGCCGGGCGCTGCATGGCCTGAGGACACAGCTGGCAGATTGAATCAAAAAGAACGCCGCACTCACAAAAATGAGTGCGGCGTCAGTAATGTTCGGATGCTTCCATGGGAGATGTACACGACCTTTCTTCTGTGGTTCTGCAACTTCAGTCTTTCATTTTGCTCAAAGCGAAGCAAAGTCCGACCAGGACGACAGAGCCAATAATGATGATGCCGGCAACGACCATAAGTACCCTCCTTTCTCAGAGACTTGGGGCCACGGAAAAGAAGTAAGCGGAACCGGAGGAAACGGAAAGGAGAGGAGGTGGAACCGTTTCCTCCGGCCCCGCAATACGGACGGGACAGTCAGGAGAAATACTGTAAAAGCTGGTCAGGGTGGGGAATGTGGAAAAACAACAGACCGTCGATCTGGTTTTCCTCTGTCAGATGGGGGATGCCGGTGACGGCATCGGTCAAAGTGCGGCGGGTGTCCCACTGGGCGTTGGAGCCGATGAACAGGGTGCCGCAGTCGCCGCGGCGCTGGCCAACACTGGCGTTGGTGCTGCTGCGCAGCGGCAGAGAGAGCACCTGTCCGTCAACCATGGTGATTGCCCGCAGATTGGTGATGGCGTACAGGACACTTGTCTCCAGCTTATACTTATCGGAAAAGGGCTGCAGAGACAAGATGGCAGGGATGGAGAGAAGAATCACCAAGATAATAAGGGTGTTGCCCAAAGAGCGCTGTCCGGACAGCAGAGGCGGCAAAAGAAAAAGCAGCGCCATAGCGGCTGCCGCCGCAGAGATCAGCCAGAGCAGGTAGAGGGAGGAGCGGAAGGGCAGCTCCCGCAGTTTGAACGGAGAGGTACGGCCGCTCCAGAGGACGGTCTCTCCATCTAATAAATAAGGGTGCAGCTGCTGTTCCATAGAAATCTCCTCCTTGTGTTCTGAATTCATTATATCGGCCGTGGAGTAAAATGTGTGTGAAACCCAGGAACTTGCTGTCAAGAATATGTTAGACGACAGAGACATGCAGCCCGGGGAATCACCGAATACAGGGGAAGTGGGGACCATTTTTCACCGGATTTGCCGGATTTCCTCTTTCTTTTTTGGCGCCGATATGATAAAATAAAAATGTTTGATTCTGCCCTTTTAAGAAAAAAGAGGGACTATATCCCGTGAGGAATGATCCTGTGAACAATATCACGTTGATCGGTATGCCGGGCTCCGGCAAGAGCACCGTAGGTGTGCTGCTGGCCAAAACGCTTGGTTATGGCTTTTTGGATGTTGACCTGCTGATTCAGCAGCGGGAAGGGGCTTTGCTCCAGGAGATTTTGGACAGCCGGGGCGTGGACGCGTTTTTGGAAGCGGAGGAGCGCGCGGTGTGCTCTGTCCGGTGTGACCGCTGCGTTATCGCTCCGGGGGGAAGTGCCGTGTGCCGGGAGGGAGCGGCCCTCCACCTGAAAGAATTGGGGCCTGTGGTATATCTCCGCGTACCCCTGGAGGAGCTGACCCGGCGGATCCGGAATTTATCTACCCGGGGAATCGCAATGGGGCCGGGTCAGACTTTGGCCGATGTGATGGCCGTCCGGGCGCCGCTCTATGAGCGGTATGCCGATCTGGTATTCGACTGCCCCGGCGGCGTCTCGCTGATTGAGACGGCCCAGCAGATTCAAAAGCAGCTGGAGCGGGCGGGGCTGATCGCGCTGCCCCGGTGAATCCCTTTGGGCCAGACTCGAAAACACCCCAGCCTGCGGGGATCAGAAAGCAGCAGGCCCGCGGGGCGGCTTGTCCCGCCGGAATGAGAAAAGGAAGTTCGATATGACATTTAAGCAGTTGGGGCTGAGCGCCCCTATTTTGAAGGCCCTGGAGGAGCAGGGCTATGTAAAACCATCCCCGATTCAGGAGAAAGCCATTCCCCCCGCACTGACCGGGCGGGATGTTCTGGGCTGTGCCCAGACCGGCACAGGCAAGACCTGCGCCTTTGCCACACCTATTTTGCAGCAGCTGGATCAGCGCCCCGCCCAGGGACATCCCATTCGTGCCCTGATCCTTACCCCCACCCGGGAGCTGGCCATCCAGATCGGCGAGAGCTTTGACGCCTATGGCAAGTATCTGAAGCTGCGGCACACCGTGATTTTTGGCGGCGTGGGGCAGAATCCCCAGGTGGAGGCGATCAAGCGTGGGGTGGACGTCCTGGTGGCGACCCCCGGACGGCTGATGGATCTGTATCAACAGGGCTTTGTGGAGCTGGATAAGCTGGAGATCTTTGTGCTGGATGAGGCTGACCGGATGCTGGATATGGGCTTTATTCACGACGTAAAGAAAATTTTGAAGTGGCTGCCCGCCAAGAAGCAGACCATGCTTTTTTCCGCCACCATGCCCGGCGAGGTGATGGAGCTGGTGAATTCCCTGCTCCACGATCCGGCCCGGGTGGAGGTGGACCCTGTATCCTCCCCGGTGGAGGCCATCGAGCAGAAGATCTGCTTTGTGGATAAGGGGAACAAGACCCGCCTGCTGGCCTGGCTGCTGGAGCGGGAGGGGGCCAAGAGCGCCCTGGTGTTCACCCGCACCAAACACGGGGCCAACAAGGTGGCCCGGGATCTGGTGAAAGAGGGAATCTCCGCCGCAGCCATCCACGGCAACAAGAGCCAAACGGCCCGTCAGCAGGCATTGAGCGACTTTAAGGCGGGCAAGCTCCGCTGCCTGGTGGCCACGGACATCGCGGCCCGGGGATTGGACATCGAGGACCTCTCCCATGTGTTCAACTACAACCTGCCCGAGGTGCCCGAGACCTATGTCCACCGCATCGGACGTACCGGCAGGGCCGGACGGGGAGGGGAGGCCATCTCCTTCTGCGATTTCGGCGAGAAACCGCTGTTGAAGGACATTGAGAAGCTGATCGGCCGGAAAGTGCCCGTGCTGGAGGATCACCCCTTCCCCATGCAGGTGTTTGAGGCCCCCAAGCGGGATAAAAACGGCAAGATCATCAACGAGGAGGACGCCGAGGCCCGGGCCGCCGCCCGCCAGCTGAAGCGGGAGCGCGACCAGGCCCGCCAGGCGGTGGAAAAGGAGAAGCGGCAGAAGGAGCTGGAGTGCCAGCAGGCTGCCGCCCAGGTGCTGGAGCAGCAGGAGCCCGCCCATAAGTCCAGAAGGAGACGGAGAAAGAAACCGGCAGAAGCGGAGAATACCGCCGGGGTGCAGGCGGCGGAGCGGGAGGAGCAGAAGGCGGAAGAATATCTGCCCCAGCGGCCCAAGCTCACCCGGCCGGGGACTCTGATGGACACCGGGGACGCTATGCCGAACACGGAGTTTAGCCGCCCCAACCCCTTTGACAGTGATATTATTATGGACGCAACGGCCCGACTGCTGGCCCCGCGCCGTCCGGTGTACGGCGCGTCGGAAGCTGCGCGGCCCCAGAAGGGGGAGCGCGGCAGACAGAAAAAGTCCGGAGCGCAGCAGCCCAAGCATCGGGAAGAGCCCGCTCCGGCACAGGAGAAAACCCCTTCCGGCAAGAAGCACAAGGGCGGGAAGAAGCCCCATCAGGCACAACGAGAGCGGACCGAAACCCAGAAGGAGGCTCCGGCTAAGGGCGGCGCGCCGCGGCAGAAGCAGAAGAACAATCGGCGTTCCAATGCCGGGCGGAGCCCGGTGGAACCCTTCCGCTCCGGCCAGACCAAGGACTCCACCGAGCAGGCCAGCTTGATCAAGCCCTTCTATATCAATGTGGGCCGATAAAGGCAATGCAGACAAAGCGTACTCCCCTTTGCGGGCAGCATAAAAATCATACAGAATTTTAGATACGGAGGAGATCATCATGGATTACAGCGCAATGTATCAGCAGAAGTTGACCACCGCAGCTGAAGCGGTGAAGGTTGTCAAGAGCGGGGACTGGGTGGACTATGGTTGGTGCACCAACCACCCCATTGCTCTGGATAAGGCTCTGGCCGCCCGGCAGAACGAGCTTCGGGACGTAAAGGTCCGGGGCGGCGTCACCATGTGGATGCCCGAGATCTGCAAGGCGGAGGACGCCGGCGAGCACTTCACCTGGAACAGCTGGCACTGCAGCGGCGTCGACCGCAAGGTGATCAGCAAGGGTATGGGATACTTCATTCCCATGCGCTACTCCGAGCTGCCCCGGTTCTACCGCGACGGCAACGCCGCCGTGGATGTGGCTATGATCCAGGTGGCCCCCATGGATAAGCACGGCAACTTCAGCTTTGCGCTGGCCGCCTCCCATCTGGCGGACATGCTCGCCTGCGCCAAGAAGGTCATCGTCGAGGTCAACGAGAATATGCCCGTGGTATACAGCCTGAACGGCGGCGAGATCAATATCGCCGATGTGGATATGGTGGTGGAGGGGGAAAATCCCCCCGTGGCCCAGTTGGGCGCCGGCGGCGCCGCCAGCGAGGTGGACAAGGCCGTGGCCAACCTGGTTGTGCCCCAGATCCCAAACGGCGCCTGCCTGCAGCTGGGCATCGGGGCCATGCCCAGCACCATCGGCAGCCTGATTGCCCAGTCCGACCTGAAGGACCTGTCTGTCCACACCGAGATGTATGTGGACGGCTTCGTGGATATTGCTGAGGCCGGCAAGATCACCGGTCGGCATAAGGCGCTGGATAAGGGCCGCCAGGTATATGCCTTCGCCGCCGGCAGCCAGCGGATGTACGACTACATGGACCGTAATGCCGACGTGATGGGCGCTCCTGTGGACTACACCAACGACGTTCATGTCATCAGCCAGATCGACAACTTCATCTCCATCAATAACGCCATCGACCTGGACCTGTTCGGCCAGGTAAACGCCGAGTCCGCGGGCATCAAGCACATCTCCGGCACCGGAGGACAGCTGGACTTTGCCATGGGTGCTTATCTGTCCAAGGGGGGCAAGAGCTTTATCTGCCTGGCTTCCACCGTCACCGGCAAGGACGGCACGGTGAAGAGCCGGATCGTCCCCACCCTGACCCCGGGCTCTATCGCCACCGACCCCCGCTCCTGCGTCCACTATATCGTCACCGAGTACGGTATGGCCAACCTGAAGGGCCTGTCCACCTGGCAGCGGGCCGAGGCGCTGATCAACATCGCCCACCCCGACTTCCGTGAGCAGCTCATCGCTGACGCCGAGAAGATGCACATCTGGCGCCGCTCCAACAAGTAATTGATTCGACAAAAAATCCCCTCTGTTATCAAACAGAGGGGACTTTTTATCGTTTGCTTCACCTTTCATTTTGTCAGGAAGCACTGCTCCCTGTAGTATCCGTCTCCCCAGCGGGCCACCACGGCGTACAGATAGCCGGGCTCGGCCCGGAAGGAATAGCTGTGCTCCGGCAAGGCAAAGGTCTCCGGCGTATCACAGGGAGCAAAGTCCACCCCCTGCCCCGCCGTCCGGATCTGCTCCGTCCCCAGCCGCGCCGCAGGCCAGCGATACAGGCTGAGTTCCATCTCTGTCTTTGGATTCTGCAGGGAGAAGAACAGCGTCTCCTCTCCGTCCAGGTCAATGACCGGGACATGCAGAGCCGCCAGTTCCTCCCGGGACTTCCCCTCATACGGCTCCGTCTCCGAGATCCCCCCGCTCACCCGGGGTATCCGCTGCCCGCCGGACAGAAGCGAGATGTCTATGGACAGGGCCGCGTCCCGGTAGTGAACGCTCACCGCCGCCGGAGTGGTGTCCAGATCAAAATACGCCTGATCCCTGCGCTGCTGCCAGCTCCGCCGCAGCCAGGGCCACAGGGACAGCGCCAGGGCCGCCGCCAGCACCGCCGCGATCCACCTGTATTTCCTGCCGCCCCGCTCCTTCTTCTGGGCAAGGGTCACCGTGTCGCTCACCATCTGCTCCAGCTGAGAGACGGTGGGGGGCTCCCGTTCCCCCCGCAGCAGCTCCGTGACCGTGATATCCAGCTCCCGGCACAGGGGCTGAAACAGCGCCGCGTCGGGCAGGTTCAGCCCCCGCTCCCACTTGCTCACCGCCCGGTCGGACACATGCAGCCGCTGCCCCAGTTCCTTCTGGGTCAGCTCCATCTCTTTTCGCTGCGCGGCGATCAGGCCGCCGATCTTTTTGTTGTCCACAGCCGCACCTCCTTGTCTGTCCCTAGCGTACCAGACCCCGCCCATTTTTGCAATCGACCTGAGGTCGAGTTGGCACAAAAGTCCGTTTTATAGGACAGTCTGTCCTGTATTCTATGCTCACAAAGAGAGGGACGCACAGGCGCCCCGATGAAAGGAGCAGGACTTATGGAATACGATTTTGTTTGGGTGAGAGGACATATTGAGGTATTCGACGCGGCGGGACGGTTCTGCTTCTCCGCTGACAGCGAGCGGGAGGCCATGGAGGAGCTGAACGCCGCCTGATGGCATAAGCGGCCCCTCTGTCCCATACAATGACAGTAAAAGGGAGAAAGGGGGGCGGACGATGGCATACGAGGAAAGCCGGGCCGCCGGGGACGGGGAGCACCGCCTGGTGCTGGAAGGACGGGAGCAGCTGACCGTTACCGGAGTAGAAGAGGTGGAGAGCTTTGACGAGAACTCCATCGTGATGGGGACAAGTAAAGGGGTGCTGGTGGTCCGCGGGGAGCAGCTGCACATCGAGCAGCTGTCTCTGGACGGAGGTGCGCTGAAGGTGGAGGGATATGTGGATTCCATCACCTATGAGGAAGAACGCACAGCCAGAGGCGGCGGGCTGCTGGCCCGGCTGTTAGGCGGATGAGCCAGGATATTGCGGCCCAGCTGACGGCACTGTGGCAGGGGGTGCTTTTGGGGGCGGCTATGGGTCTGCTGTATGATTTCTTTCGGGTGCTGCGCGCCCGGATCAAGCTGCCTTTCCTTGGCCCGGCACTGGATATCCTTTTCTGGTGTGCGGTCACTGCGGCCCTGTTCGTGTGGTCCCAGTGGATCTGGGGCGGAGTGGTGCGCCTGTACGGTGCGGTTTTGTGCTTTGGGGGCGGCGCGGTTTATTTCTGGCTTTTCAGCCCATGGTTCCTGCGTTTGGGCTGGCTTTGCGCTGATTTGACCGCTATCTTTTGGCGGATACTCACAATGCCCTGGAAAGCCGGAGTGCTCCTATTACAAAAATGTAAAGAATTTTTGATTTCTCTCTTCCTTTTCCGGCGGAAATGGTATAAAATAAAACGAATAACCCAGGAGATGGAGCAAGTTGACCGCCGTCGTAAGCAACGGGAAGGGAGAGGACGGAAGCATGAAGCTGAAACGGGCCAGTTTTTTAACTAAAATTGTGATTCTGGTGCTTTTGGTGTATATGGCGACCTCTTTGTTGGACCTGCGCAGTAAGATCGAAAGCGCACAGAGCCAGCTGACCGACTTGACCGGCCAGGCAGAGACCCAGCGTCTGAAAAATCAGGAGTTGGCCGACGCGATCGAGCGCAAGGACGACCCTGAGATGCTGGAGCAGATGGCCCGAGATAAGGGCTATGTAAAACAGGGGGAGACCCTGTATATCGATGTGGCCAACTGAAGCGCCCGCCGCGGGAGGGAGAACTGCGGTGTCCGTGGGAATTACACAAGGAGGACAATTCAGGCAATATGGAGTTTGGTGTTGGGTCCATTCTGGACGGGAAGGTTACGGGAATTACTAAGTTTGGAGCATTCGTGGCACTGCCGGAGGGGAAATCCGGTCTGGTGCATATCTCTGAGATCGCATATTCTTATGTCAATGAGGTCTCTGACCACCTGCATGAGGGACAGGAGGTCAAGGTAAAGGTCATCAGCATCGACCAAGCCAACCGGATCAACCTGTCCATCAAACAGGTGACACCGCCCCCTCAGCGCAATCAGACGGGCCGTCCCCACCAGGGCTTTCAGAATGGCGGGCGTCCGCCCCGCCCCCAGGGGGAGCGCCGGAGTGCGCCGAATACCTATGTGCCCCGGCCCGCACCCAAGGAGCCTACGGATTTTGAGGATAAGCTGAAGCAGTTCATGCAGTCCTCTGACAGTAAACTGTCTGAGCTGCGCTACATGGAGAAGAAGAACAACCGCCGCAGCGGCGGAAATCGTCGGGGCTAAGGCTGCCGAAAGAACTTTTCCAGCGATGTAAGACCGCCGTGTATTAACGGCGGTCTTTTTTGCAGACTGTGAAAGGAAGATAAAAAGGCCGCCCCGGAAGGGACGGCCAGTGAAGGGAGACCTCATCGATTGCGTGCAGACGCAGCGGTGAGCTGCCAGATTAGAATAGCAGATGGGATATGGATGGTCAAGGGGAAGGGTGTCGAGGACGAGTTTGGGCAGTGTGTGAACAACGGAAAAATAAATCGGGAATAAATTGTGAAAAAACACAAAAAGGTCTGGCTTTTTTGAAAATAGTTTGGTATAATACAGACACAGAGGGGGGACTCTTCCCCCTCCGGAATTGACCCAGGAACGAAAGGAGCGGAACATAATGAAGTATGTGTTTACGGACAAAAAGGTGACCCTGCCCGCCAAGATCCATGACTATGCGGAGAAGAAAGTGGGGAAGCTGGACCGTTTCTTTAAGGAGGATGCTACCGCCGCCATCACGTTCAGCGTAGAGAAGGAGCGGTTGAATAAGGTGGAGATCACCATTCGCTCCAGCGGCACCATCTTCCGTGTGTCCGAAAGCACCTCTGATATGCGGGCGTCCATCGACGCGGCCGTGGCCACGCTGGAGCGCCAGATCCGGAAGAACAAGACCCGCTTGGAAAAGCGCCTGCGCCAGGGGGCGTTCGAGCGTTCTCTGGATGCGGAGGTTACCACCTTTGCTCCGGAGGAGCCGGAGGAGGGGGAGTACACCATCGTCCGCAGCAAGAAATTCCCCCTGAAGCCCATGACCCGGGAGGAGGCCATCCTGCAGATGAATCTGCTGGATCACAGCTTCTTCGCATTCCGGGATGAAGAGAACGACGGCAAGTTTGCCGTGGTTTACCACCGGAATGACGGCGGGTATGGCATCATCGAGGACGAGGGATGACGATCTGATCCCTAACAGCTCAATCAATTATTGGGCCCCACACCAAACGGTGTGGGGCCTCAGCTTGTCAAAAAAGTGGTTTTACCACTTTTTTGACAAGCTGCAAACATTTTAACTGCGTTAAAATGTTGTTGATTTCAAGGAAAGGGAACCCTGGCGGTTCCCTTTCCAACTATCCTTCCCTCCGAATCCTTTGGCTGGAAGGACTTTTTCCACAGCATGGGGCCTTTCGTTTCATTAAGAAAAAATGCCGCCGCCTCGGATGTTAGCCGGGGCGGCGGCTGAATGTTTCTGCGATTATTTACCGGCGGGAATGAACAGGGACTGACCAATATAGATCAAGCTGGGGTTCTTGATGGTGTCCTTGTTGGCCTGATAGATCTCGGTCCACTTCTGGCCGGAACCCAGCTGCTTCTGGGCAATCTTCCACAGGCTGTCGCCACGGATGACGATGTAAGTGGTGCTCTCGGTGGGGGTGGGCAGGACCTCGGGCTTCTGAGTGGGCTCGGGCTGAGGCTCAGGCTTGGTGTCGGCCACGGTCTTGATGGTGATGCGGCCGGCGGGCTGAGCGTAGCCGGTGACCTTGCCCTCGGGGAAGGACTTGACATAGTCGGCCAGAACCATGTAGTCAGTCTTCACATAGTCCAGCACGTTTACAGCGCCGTCAAACATGGCGAAGCCGTCGCCCAGGTCGCGCAGGGTGTAGTTATAGCCGGCCAGGTTGTATTTGCCGTCCAGCTTCAAAGGCTCATAGGCGCCGGTCTTCTTGTTCAGAACCTGAACGTCCTTGACCCGGTACGCCCCGGTGGGGCCGCCGGTCCACACGCCCTTGTCGTCCTTCTGTACGGTGCAGGGGATGGTGGCGTCGATGGTGTATTTCAGTCCGGCGGGGTGCAGGAAGCCGCCGCACTCCTTGGAGCCGTCCACGGCTACATCCTTAGCGCCCCACTCCAGAGCGTCCAGCATCTGCTGGCCGGTGACGGTGAGCAGGCAGGCCACGTTGCCGAAGGTGTGGATCTCTTTGCAGGTCTTATAAGTTACCTCGCCGGTGGCCTGCTTGTTGCGGATGCCGCCGCCGTTCATTACGGCGAAGTCTACATCCAGATCCATGCTGTCGAACAGATAGTACAGGGCGTCGGCGCAGAAGTCGCCCACGTTGGTCTCTTCCTTGCGCACCAGGCGGGTGCCATCGGCGTCATAGTTGGTCATTACATCGGTAAAGGAGCCGATGACTTCACCCAGCTGGGTGTCAACGGCATTGATCCACTGATCTTCAATTGCCTTGACCTGGGCATTGGGGGTGACGGAGGCCAGATCGGCGGCGGTGAGCAGCTTGGAGGTGATCTTGCCGTCGGCGGTAATGGTTATTTGACCAAGAGCATCCAAATAGGAGCCGGTCTGAGTGAGGATCACGGTGCTGCCGGACTTATCCGCAACTTCCTTCATGGGAACCGTGGAGTGAGAGTGGCCGTCGATGAAGGCATCCAGTCCGGTGGTGTTGGCGATCACGTCTTCGGAATTCCAGGGGTCGGAGGCGGGGTCGTCACCCAGATGGCCAAGGGCGATAATGTAGTCGGACTTGGAAGCGACCTCGTCAATGGCTTTCTGAACTGCGGAGTACAGGGCCTTGCCGTCGTCGCCGCCAGCGATGCCGTAGATGTAGTTGCCGGCGTCATCCTGGAAGTACTTGGGGGTAGATTTGGTGAAGGACTCCGGCGTGGTGACGCCGATGAAAGCCAGCTTCTTGCCGCCTACCTCGAAGATCTTATAGGGATCCAGTACGCTCTTGCCGGGCACGCCGTTCTTCTCATGATAGAAGTTGCAGGACACATAGGGCACCTTGCCGCCGGTGCAGACCGCCAGAGCCCGGGCCATGCCGTAGTCGAACTCGTGGTTGCCCGGGGTGGCCAGGTCGTAGTTGGCAGCTTCCATCAGCTGGACGATGGTAGCGCCCTCGTCCATAGAGCCGTAGGCTGTGCCCTGGACATGGTCACCGGCGTCCACCAGCAGCACGTTGGTCAGGCTGTCTCGATAGCCGGCCACGGTGGAGTAACGCAGGTCTTTGTCGATATAGGTGTGTACGTCGTTGGTATACAGAATGGTGATCTCATCCGCCGAGGGGGCGGGGGAGATCAGGGCCTCTTCGGCCATCACGGGGGCGGCCAAGCTGAAGACCGCAGTGACGGCCAGCAGCAGGGCAAGGAACTTCTTTTTCATAGAATACCGCCTTTCTTCCATTCAGAATTTTTGTGCCCGGCGCACAGGATGATAACTCTATGATAGCGGAAGCTGGAGAAAATTTCAAGTGATTTGCGGTAAAGTCGGGGGATAGAAAAAGGAAAAATTGTGTAAAACAACAAAAACAGGAGAGGGACAGCCCTGTCAACCGAAGACTTTTTTGGTTGACGGTCCGGCACAGGCCGTTTTATAATAAAAAAGATGAAAAGGCAGCCGGCCGCAAATGTGTGCGGCGGAGCAAAAACTGGTTTGGAGGATGTGCCA
>Ga0129313_1000986_pt1 | contig 20215 bp, 23 predicted proteins | sample O1105metagenome_FD_94436 | JGI IMG/M metagenome (GOLD analysis project Ga0129313, IMG submission 94436) | Orangutan group fecal microbial communities from fecal samples from Wisconsin, USA - O1105 metagenome | ecosystem: Host-associated > Mammals > Digestive system > Large intestine > Fecal...
CGTGGGCAGGGTACGCACTGCCCTCTGCGATGGCACCGTTTGCAGGACTCGGACCTGCGGCATCCGGTTTTGGAGACCGGCGCTCTGCCAACTGAGCTAAAACGGTATAAAAAAGCACGGTGCGTGTGCATCGTGCTAAAAATGGGCAAACAAAAACCACGGTGCGGAGTGCATCGTGGTTTAACGGTCATTCAACTCCCGGCGGGAGTTTTCCAAGTTCTTTCAGAACGTCATAATAACCTCGTGCAGCCAGCTGACGTGGCGGAACGTCATCCCCATCATAGATATCTTGGGCGCATAGTTCGTCGTATTTATGGTCGATAGGATGGTCTATCAGATACTGCTGCATTTTCTTTATGCGTTCCGGGGTAAAGAACTTTTCATTCGTAGAACTGGACACCGTATCCCTCCAATTCTGACAGACAGCTGCGAACAAGAAAATTCAACGATTCGGCGGCTTCCTGATAGGAGATTTCCTTCCGATCATATTGGTCTGCAATACCGTTGACAGATTCTCCGAGATCAGCAACCAATGTTTTTACGGCTTTTGCGTCAAACGAAGCTGATTTTTCAACCGCATAAACGTGCCCATCATGACCAACAGCAGTAAGCATTTTCAGGTTTACGTTATTTGCAAAGTTACTCAAATCCCGTTGTGAGAAAATGTTACTGTCAGGGTGTGTATGGATAACAATATACGGAACATTTTGTTTTGGAACTGACACCGTTGAGCGTTCTGCTGCTCCCGTTAACTCTTTTGTGAGCGGTTTCATGTTCAAATCGTATGCTCTACCGACTTCAACGCCAAGAGGTTGCTTTGAAGCTGCCACCAACAGACGCTTGTGCGCATTTTTGAGCTGTTTTTGTCCGGTTTCATCCAATGTTTCACACTCGAATGCCTTTACTGAGAGAACTGTCTGTATTGTAGCAGGCTTCGGTTCGAGATTCAAGCTAGAATAAACCTGTTTGCCAGCCTTTCTTGCCTGTGCACTTGCCCTACTGCCCTCGCTCCTGCCAAACCCCGGCACGCCGGTGCGGGCGGTGTCCACCCTGCCGCCGGTGGCTCTTGCAAAGTCTGCAAGGCTCTGCCTGGCGGCTTTCAGCCGCACAGCGCTTTCGGTGGTGTCCAGCCCGGCGGCATCCTCGGCAAGGTACCGCTTTTTCCAGCGGCGGACGTTGCGTTCCCGTGCCCGCTGCATCTGGCTGATCTCGTAGGCGGTGTATTTTTTGCCCTTCCACGGGATGTCCCGGCGGTCCAGTGCCGCAAGCGCCTCCCGGGTCCACGCAGGGCTGTCCCCCAGCTCCGGGTAGCAGGCATAAAAGCTGTGGCGGCAGTTCCAGCCGCACAGCCCCTCGCCGGTGCCGTAGCCGGTGGCGGCTTCAAAGTCCGGGTAATGCCTGCCCTTGTAGTCCACCGCTCCGCCCCGGTGGAACCGCTGCCCCTGCCACGCTGCGTGGCTGGGACGTGCCCCGCCGTGGGCGGTGGTCTCCACGAACCGGCAGCCCATTTCGTCCATCCGGGCGATCTGCAATTTACCGGCGGTCTGGTTGACCCCGGTAAGGATGGCACGCCGTGCCGCCACTTCCAACGTGTCGGTGTGCCCGCCGGGGTAGGTGACAAAGGGCATCTCGTCTGCAAGGCTGTCCACGCAGCGTTTGACGGCAGTCTTGTAGTCAAAGGCTCCGGTGGTCACCTGCGCCCATGCCCGGTCCAGCTGCCGCTCAAACGCCCCGGCAACGGTGTTGGCGGTGGTGGCGGTCAGATTCTGCCATGTGCCCCCGGTCTGCTTTGCCCCGGCGGTAAGGATGTTGGCAAGAGCCTCGCTGTCCGCAAAGGGGGGCGGGCTTTTGCCGTAGTGGTAGTAGATGGCGTCCTCCCGTTCCATTGCCTCGGTGGCGGCGGCTTTGAGCAGGCGGCGGATGGTGCTTTCGCTTTTGCCGCTGTACTTTGTCAGCAGCCGGACCACGTTCTCCCGCACTGCCTCGGTCTGCTGGTACCGCCACAGCTGCCAGTTGGCGGTGGGGGGCAGCTGCCCGGTCCTGGCAATGCGCCGTGCCACGTCCCGCAGGATGTCGTCTTCCACCCCCTTCCACAACGCCACAAAGGCGTCCGGCATCCGGTCCAGCACTTCCGGCGGCAGCATCAGGCACCCCCAAAGGTGAGGGGATCCTCTGCTCTGCCGTCCGCAGCGGCTTCCTGCACCCAGCGGTGCGCCTCTGCCTCGCTGATGCCGTACCGGGCACTGAGGTACCGGTACCGGGGCACCAGCCCCGCAAGGGCGTCCTCCCGCATCTGATTCACCCGGGTCTCGGCGTCGGTGATGTAGCTGTCGTCCCAGTTTACCGAGATGCTGGTATCCGGGTCCACCGGCGCTCCCAGCAGGTTCTTTGCCGCCCACAGGATGGCACGGAGAATGCCGATGAGCGCCGTCTCGATGGGAGTCTGGTTCTTGTTGGCGCTCTGGATCAGATCCTGCCGGCTGCCGTTGTACTCGGTGGCGGTGGTGACCTTGCCGTTCTCAAAGCTGTAATAGTGGCAGCCCAGCCCGCACCGGAAGCTGAGCAGGTCCAGCATATCCTGCACCGCCCGGCGGTTCTGCTCGCAGCGCAGGTCCGGGTTGTACTCGTGCCACTCCGGGGCGGCGTCCATGCTGCCCTCCCGTTCCGGCAGGGCGTAGAACTGCTGTACGCTCACATCGTCCGGGGGGATGTAGTGGGCGTTGCCCTCCTCGTCCACCACGGTCCGGCAGAGGCTGCGGTCGTAGAAGATCTTTTTGCCTCCCAGATACAGGTCCTGCCGGTAGTTGTCAAAGGCAAGGTCGACGCCCTGGGCAATGTCCAGCGCCTCGGCAAAGACGCTCATGCCCAGCCCCATACCGGCGTCGATGTTCTTGAGGGCAGCGGGGGAAAACAGACTGAACCACGCCGGGCTGCCCTCCACGGTCAGCTCGGTCACGGTGCCCGGCGGAGCGGAGCGGGGGGTAAACCGGGGTGCGCCGTCTGCCTCGCTGCCCACCTCAAACCATTCGTTGCGGATGGTGCGGCAGTTGTCACTGCCGGTGTGGGTCTGCAGATAGGCACAGGGCTTGCCCTCCACCAAGCACTCGGAGACAAAGGCGGCTGACGTGACGACGCCCCGCTCCACCCGCAAAGGCAGGATACAGGACGCCGGGTCGTAGTCCAGCCGGATGCGCCCCGCCGGGTCCGGCTGCACCACCCCATCGGTGCCCTTGATGCCTTCCACGCTGAGCACAAAGGCGCCGGTGCCGGACCAGTACGCCTTTTCCACCAGTTCGTTGGCGTTCTCCCAGAAGTGCAGCTGCCGCAAAAGACCCCCGGTCTGCTGCTCATCGGTGCCCAGCAGGTAGGCGGCAGTGGCTTCGTCTCCGATCTGAAAGGTGGTGCGGTCGTTGAGCAGCAGGTTTGCCCAGTCCTCGCAGACCCGCTTGGGCATCCGCAGGGAGGCACGGCGGCGCTGATGCTCGCCGTCTGCCATCCGGTACCGGACCCGGTGGACGTCGGGCACGCTGCCCTTCCACCACTGCCGCCAGGTCTCGATCTGCCCATAGTAGGCGGCGTCCAGATGCAGCCGGCGGGTCTCGTTGAGATAGGCAATAAATGCGGTAATGTTCATCGGTTGGTAAACCTCTTATAGTCTCGCTCGATGGTATACTCAAAGGCGTCCAGTGTGTCGATGTCGGTGGTGCCGTCGTCCAGCCGCTCATCCACGCCGGGATGTTTGCCGCTCCACAGGGCGCTGGCAAGGGCATCCCGGAGGGTGGCGGCTTCCGGCATGTAACAAAACCGCCCGCCGCCCATGAGGATGGAGGTCAGACGGATGCGGTCGTTGATGGGGATCTTGGCGCTGTTTGCCACCCGGGCGGCAAGCCAGCTCAGGTTTGAGCGGCGCAGCCGGGTGCGGATGTGGTTGATCAGGGTCTGCTCGGCGCTGTCGCAAAAGATGCAGTGGATCTCGCCGTAGCGGCTGAACACAGCGGTGCAGAACTCTATGAGCCGGTCCGCCAGAAAGTCTGCGTCCTGTCCCCGGGGGTCCACCCGCAGGGAGGCAAGCGCCACGATGCCCCCATACAGCGGCAGCACCCCGGTGGCAACAAAGGCGTGGCGGGAGCCGTTGCCCCCAAAGTCCACCCCGATGTAGATGCGCCAGGGACGCACCGGCTTGTCCGCCGGGCAGGCAAAGCGCCCGTCCCCGGCGGCGATGCTGTCCGCAAAGGGGCGGTAGATGATGCCGTTTGCCGCCGCCCACTGCCCCAGAATGAACCGGTTGTAGTACACCGTGCCGGCATATTCCTTTTTGAGCTGTGCCACGAACCGGGGCGGCAGGGTGGGGTTGTCGTCGATGGTGTACGCCTGACAGTAGATGTCGGCGTCGCTGTCCGGAAACTGCTTGAACCAGTGGGTGGGGCTTTCCGGGTTGCAGGTGCCGTCAAAGTGGCTGTGGGGGCAGGAAAGGCGGCTTTTGAGCATCTGGAACACCCCCTGGTCCCAGGTGGTGATCTCGTCCCCGTAGGCGTACTCAAAGGCGGCACCCTGGATGCGGGCAATGTGCTTTTTGTTGTCGGCACCCAGGACATAGACCTTTTTGCCAAACAGCCGCACCACGTTGCCGGAGGCACAGGTGCGCACCACCCCCACAAGGTCCGGACCCCAGATGCTGCGCATAGGCTCCAGCACATTGCGCTCCAACGTGCCCAGAGTGTTGCCCAGCATCACCAGCAGCCCCTCGTCCCGGGCGGCACAGATCCGCTGGGGGATGGTGACGGCACAGTCCAGATAGGTCTTGCCGGAGCGGGTGGCGCCGGTCTTGATGTTCCACCGGTGGCTGCAGTTGCGCAAAAACTGCTGCTGATGCTCAGTCAATGGCACTGTCTACACCCTCCAGCAGCTGCCGGGCGGCGGCAAGCGCCTCCGCTGCCGGGTCCTCCTGCACCGCATCCTCCCCCAGCATCTTCAGCAGCAGACCGGCGGCACGGGAGTCCCCGTGCTTGGCGGCATCGGTGATGCCCACCACCACCGCCATCTGGTTGTCCATGTCCTCCGGGTCGATCTGGTCCCGCAGCATCTTGTTGACGGTGCGGCGGTCGGTCTCCGGCAGGCTCAGGTAGTAGTCCGCTGCCTCCTTCATGCTGCGCCTGCGGCGGCGTGCCGCCCCGGAGGCAATGCCGCCCTGCTGGGCGATCTGTCTCTGTTCGCTCTCTGTTCGCTGGCTGAAGGGGATCAGATTTTTTTCGTTGGGCACGTCACCACCTCTCTTGTGGGCAAAATAAAAGCCGCCCCTTGCGGACGGCGGAACTATGCAAAAGATACCCGGCAGGACCATGCAGGCAATGTGATGGTATGTGTGCTCCTCTGTGTCTGCCGGGCAGCACAAAGCCCGCAGGGGGGTCGGAGGAGGTCCGGTCCCTGCGGGCTTTGCGGGGGTATCGGGGAGCCTTTACGGCTTTGCCGATGGTATCAGTTTAGCACAACGTAGAGTGACATAAAATGACTTCTTAGTGACATTGGGTGACATTACAGTTCCAGCTCATCCACGGCATGGCGATGGCGGCGGTAGACCTGCCGGAGGCAGAGCTGCATTTCCGCCGCAATGGACTCCCATGTCTTAAAGTGGAGATACCGCAGATTCAACACCTCCCAGTCGTCCGGGTCTCCCAGACAGAACAGGGTCGCCATGATCTCTGCATGAAGGTCGTCACACAACAGCAGCTGCGCCTCCAGAGTCTGCCGGGCTTTTTCCACCCGCTCCACCGCCCGGGGCAGTGCCTGTCCGTCTCCGCCCCCTCCCGGCACCGAGGAGAGCGTCCGGGTCATGCGACCATAGTCAAGCTCTGCTTCCTTGAGCTCGCAGGTCAGATACAGTTCTTTTTTTCTGGCACGCCGGTACCGCCAGAGCCACGCCTTTTTTTCTTCGTAGGTCATTCCAGCTCCTCCACCCGGACAAAGACCCCGCAGGGGTCCGACCAGAACTTTTCCACGATCTCGCTGCACACCTGTGCATCGTCCGCCCAGAAGTGCAGTCGGGTCATCTCGTCCTTCAGCGCCTTTTCCAGGTTGTCGGTGTCGGGCTTGGAGGTGCGCCAGCTGCCGTTTTTGCGTCCATCGGCTGCAAAGCACCACTTGACCAGCAGCCGCACCGGCTTGCCCGCCGGGATGGGCTTTGCAGGAGCGTGGGGCGCAAGGTGTGCGTGGAGTTTGGCACGGGCAGCTTTGAGTTCCGGGCTGTCGTGGAGCACCGCACAGGGCTTGCCGCCCTTCATGTAGGCGTGGAGCTGCTTTGCATTGTGGGTGGTGGTGGGGGGCTGCATGGGGATAAAAAATTGTGTGTACATAGGGTTCACCTCGTTTTTGTTTTTGTTGTGCCCTTGGGATGGGCAGGGTCCCCGGAGGGATGGGGGCTGTTACGCCCCATCCTCTGGGGTACCCATCCCCTGCGGACGGATCATGCTATTATATATAGGCTATAAATCCGTCCGGAATCGGGAAAAATAGCGGCATTTTTCCGATATTCGGAAGCGGACGCTCCGGAATCATAGCGGCTATTTTTCCGGCAATGTCAACCGGCGCATCCCGGTTCACGTCTTCCTACATCGGTTCCGTCTATCCAATAATTTCCATCAGCTTTCAACCGGCGGCGCACCGTGTCCGGCTTCAGGCTCAGATATTCCGATAAAGCATACACGGTTACTTTACCGTCCATCATACACGCCTCAAAAGCATTGGACAGTTCCAGACGGTTCTTTTCCTGACTTTGTTTTTGCCGGTCCGCTGGGCTGGCGCTCCACCGTTTTGCAGCGCCACGGCTGCCGAGGGTGCGGAAGTCGTTTTCCGGCTTCAGGTCCTGCAGCAGACCGCTGTCCGGCTTGTGGATGGGGTAGTCGAACCACAGATCCACCGGATCAAGGCGGGCAAACTCCCGCAACGTGCCCTCGATGCGCCAGGCGGTCATGCCATCGGCGTGCTTTTCGGCAGCGGCGATCCGGGCATCCAGCCCCCGCAGGTCTGCAAGCCCCAGATGCTCTTTGGCAAGTGCCAGCATCCGGCTTTTGCTGAGGGTGTCATCCGGTCCGTACACATCGGCAAAGCCCCGCTTGTCCAGCAGTGCCCGGATCTCCCGGCAGGCTGCCTTGTGGTGCAGCTGGGTGCGGATGGCATCGGTGGGCACCAGCTCGGTCATATCCAGCAGGGCGTCCGGGTCCCGGGCAAACACGCCGGAGCCGGACGCACGGTCCATGCTGCGCTTGCCGCCCTGGGCGCCTTTGCTGTGGTGGTGGCAGTAGATGACGGCGCAGTCCAGTGCACGGCACACAAGGTCGAACTGGTTGCAGAACTTTGCCATCTGGTCGGCGCTGTTCTCGTCGCCGGTGATGACCTTGTAGATGGGGTCCAGAATGACGGCGGTGTAGCCCTTTTTGTTTGCCCGACGGATCAGCTTGGGGGCAAGCTTGTCCATGGGCACCGAGGCTCCCCGCAGGTTCCAGATGTCAATGTTGGCGAGGTTTGTCGGGGCAAGACCCAGTGCGTCGTACACATCCTTAAAGCGGTGGAGGCAGGAGGCACGGTCCAGCTCCAGATTGATGTACAGCACCTTGCCCTGAGCGCAGCGGAACTGTCCCAGCCATGGCTTGCCCTCGGCGATGGCGATGCACAGCTCAATAAGAGCAAAGCTCTTGCCCGCCTTGCTGGGACCGGCAAGCAGCATCTTGTGCCCCTTGCGCAGCACCCCGGCGATCAGCGGATCCGCCAGAGGCGGCAGCCGGTCCCAGTCGGCGGCAAGGTTTTCGGTATCCGGCAGCTCGTCGGTCTCTGCCTCCAGCCAGTCTTGCCACTCCTCCCAGCAGCTTTTGCCGGTGTTGGTGTCCAGCAGGGTCTGCCGCTGGCTGCCACGCAGGATGCCGGGCATCCGGGACAGGCGGCTGGGGTTGCGGTTCTGCTGGTCCAGAGTCAGACCGTTTTTCCGGCAGGTCTCGTAGAGACGATCTACCCGGCGGCGGTACTCGGCATAGTCCGGGGCGTCCACCCGGACGATGGCGTGGATGCTTTTGCCGCCGGAGTACACCAGCGCAGCGCAGGGCAGCTCCAGCTGCCGGATGATCGCCTGCTGCTTGCCCAGCTCCATGTTGTCGCACTCCACAAGGGCGTAGCGGTAGGCAGTGATGTTGGCGTCCTTGCGCCCGGTGCCGTCCACGGGGTTTGCGCAGATCCACGCCCCCACCTCCGGGTCACAGTCCCCCACCACCTTGCCGATGTCTCCGCCGCAGGCATCCAGCTCGGCGATGAGCTGCCCGGCGGTGCGGTCCCAGCAGCCCTTTGTGGGGCGGCGGCGGTCGTCTGCCATAAAGCTCTCGGTGACGTATGCCACATGTTCGTCCGGCTCAAACAATGCCTGCAGATACCGCTTGAGCTGGTCCGCCGGGTCCCACTGCGGGGGCAGGTCCAGCTGGTGATCCTCCACCCAGCGGGGGTCCACCACACACCCGTCCTCCGGCGGGGCGGCGGAGATGGTGTCGTTCCAGTCCAGCCCGTGCCCGGCGGACCAGCCCCGGGCGTACGCCAGCCGGAAGATGCTGCTGGCGGTGACAGGCTTTGCCCCGCCGTGGAAGCTCTCCCACTTGCGGATGCACTCGCCCTTGTGGTACCGCCCGCCGTCCCGGGCGCTCCACTGCTCCCAGACCTCCGCCGACAGCCCGGCGTCCTTCAGCGCCATGCCCACCATGACCCACTCCTCATAGGTCAGGGCGGCGGGGCTGAGAAAGTCCAGTGCTTCTTTGAGTTCATTTGCATTATCCATTCCACGTTACCATCCAACAAAAGGGCTATCCGCTGCGGCAGGCGGCTCTGCAGCGGGGGTGTAGGTCCTGGGGTCCACCCCCTTGGGCACGCCCCGCCAGCCCCCGGCAGCGATCCGGTCGATCATGTGGCGGGCGGCTTCAAAGCTCCAGGTGCCCACATGGGCAAACCCGTATTTTTCCAGACAGCGGATCTGCTTGGGGGTGGTGAGCCCCTCGTCCCGGCGCTTGTGGAGCCGGTCCAGCAAAAGGCTTGCCTTGCCGGCACTTTCCACAGCGTCCGGCAGGATGCCCAGCTTTTCCAGCGCAGCGGTCTGCTGGGCGCTGGGGGGTCCCGCCTCCCAGCCAAAGGCGGGCACATAGCCGGACAGGTCCTCTGCCTGAATGCTCATCTCGTACTGCAGCGGGTCCACCAGCTTTGCCTTTTTGCGGCGCTGCTCCTCCAGCTGCTTTGCAAGGGCTTCTTCCCGCTGCGCCACCACGTCTTCCTCTGCCTGCCGGGCGGCTTCTTCCAGCTCCTCCGGGCAGCCGGATGCGGCAAGGGTGTCGGTCATCCGCTGCGCCACGGCACGGTCCTGACAGACAAGGTCCGCCGGGCGGCACAGCTCGTGCTTTTCGGTCATCCACAAAAAGTCCAAAAGCAGCAGGTCGGTCTTGCCCTCCGCAAGGCGGGTGCCCCGCCCCACCATCTGGCTGTAGAGGCTGCGGACCTTGGTGGGGCGCAGCACCACCACGCAGTCCACGGCAGGACAGTCCCAGCCCTCGGTGAGCAGCATGGAGTTGCACAGCACGTTGTACCTGCCTGCGGCAAAGTCCTCCAGCACCTGTGCACGGTCGGGACTTTGTCCGTTGACCTCCGCCGCCCGGAAGCCGTGGGCGTTCAGCAGGTCCCGGAACTTCTGGCTGGTCCGGATCAGGGGCAAAAACACCACCGTCCTGCGGTCGGCGCACCGTGCCGCCATCTCGGCGGCGATCTGGTCCAGATAGGGGTCCAGCGCCGTGCCCAGATCCCCCACGGCATAGTCCCCGCCGCTGAGGGTCACGCCGGAGATGTCCAGCTGCAGGGGAATGGTCTGGGCGAGGATGCGGCACAGGTAGCCCTCCCGGATGGCGTCCGTCAGCTTGTACTCAAAGGCAAGGCTGTCAAACACCTCCCCCAGGTTGCGCATATCGCCCCGGTCCGGGGTGGCGGTGACCCCCAGAACCTTTGCATCCGCAAAGTAGTCCAGAATGCGGCGGTAGCCGTCGGTGATGGCGTGGTGTGCCTCGTCGATGATGATGGTGCCGAAGTAATCGGGGGGGAACCGTTCCAGCCGGGCGGGGCGCTGCAGGGTCTGCACCGACCCCACCACCACCCGGAACCAGCTGTCCAGGCAGCTGCTCTCCGCTTTTTCCACCGCACAGACCAGTCCGGTGGAGCGGCGGAGCTTGTCCGCTGCCTGCTGGAGCAGTTCGCCCCGGTGTGCCAGGATCAGCACCCGGTCCCCGGCACGGACCCGGTCCGCCGCAACCGAGGCGAACACGATGGTCTTGCCGGTGCCGGTGGGCAGCACCAGCAGGGTGCGGCTGCGCCCCGCCTCCCACTGGGCGGCAATGCACCGTTTTGCTTCGCTCTGGTAGGGGCGCAGGCTTTGTGCTGCCATTTAAAACGCCCCCTGTGTCCAGCCCTGGGAGGGTGCTGCCTTGGGCTGGGGCGGCGGCAGAAAGCGCACCACCTCGTTGCCCTCGCCGGGGTCTCCGCTCTTTCTGGTGTAGCTGTGGATGCCCAGATGGCAGATGCCCTTTGCGCCCACCACCTCGTTCCACCGGGGGCGGAAGGTCTCCCCCCGCTTGCACTGCCCGATGCTCTCAAAGAATGCCCCCAGCAGCCCCTGGGTCCGGGTGTGGAGGTACAGGCGGTGGGTGACGGTGGTGTCCCCCTTTGCGCCGCCGCATACCTTGAGGGTGAGCTTTGCCATGGAGCAGGGGGGCAGCTTGGCGCTGCCCTCATAGCGGGCACGCTCCATGCCGGTGACTTCAAAGGGATAGTCGCCCTCCGGCAGCAGCACAAACTCCTTCTGCTCGTTGGTAACTTCGTCGTCCCAGCCAAATGCAAAACCTTCGGTGTTGTTCATGTCGTTCATAAGTAAAAACTCCTTTGTAATAATTCCTTGATTCTTGGCTCCCCCTTCGGGGGAGCTCCGGGGCTGCGCCGCCGCAAGGCGGACGGACCCGGTGAGAGGGTGGCTCCCCCTTCGGGGGAGCTCTGCGAGGCGCTGGCGCAAGCCAGACCGAAGCGGTGAGAGGGTGGTTCCCCCTTCGGGGCCTAACTCCTTCAGTCAGCGCCTGCAGCGCTGACAGCTCCCTCAGCGAGGGAGCCTGTCAAAACGGAATGTCCCGGTTGTCCAGCACCAGCTGCAGCACCTGCTGCCACGCCGCCACAAGACAGCCCTCCACAAAATCGGCGGGATAGTCTTTGATGGGCATATCCTGCGGGAAGTAGCCCCGCTGCCCTACCACGGTCTGCAGCTCCTCCGGAGTCACATTGTTGGCGCTCATGAGGGGGGCAAGCTTTTCCGGCACTCCCAGTGCCAGCAGGTCGGGGACCAGCAGTGCCTTGGGCACCGACTCCCGCACCGGATCCGGCTGGGGTGTGGGCAGGATGTCGGCGTCTGCGCTCGGTGCGGGAACTCCCTCAGTCACCTGCGGTGACAGCTCCCTCCGAGAGGGAGCCTTTGGGGCGCTGCTTCCGGGGATGCAGTGGGCAATTGCCTCATAGGTAAAGGGGATCTCTTCCGGCAGGTCAAAGCGGTTCTTGGCGTCCCAGCAGGCATGGTGGGTGGTGTACAGCACCCGCTTGCCGCCGGATGCCTTGTTTTTGGCGTTGGGACCGCTGCCGGACTTTTCGATGACCGTCTTGTAGTTGGCAAACAGCAGCATATCGCACCACTCCCGCAGCAGCGGTGCCACCTGCTTGGAGGTCTTCATGGTCCAGCGGTCGTAGTTGCCCACGGCATCCGGCTGCTCAAACTTGGTGATGGCGGCGTGTGCCAGCACCACCACGTTGTGCCCTGCCTGCAGGGTCTCTTCCAGCCCATCCAGCAGCCGCCCAAATTCCTCCTTCAGGTAGGTGTAGCCCTTGCCGTAGCCAAAATCTTCGATGCCCTTGACCTTGGCACGGGCGCACACTGCCTGGGCGCAAAGGCGCTCTGCCCAGTCGGCGGTGTCCAGCACCAGCGTACCGCAGGGCACGTTGCCTTTGGTCACCTCCGCCACCTCGTCCAGCAGCATCGCCCAGCTGGTGGGCTGGGGCAGGCGTGCCACGTCCAGACGCTTGGTGCCGCCCTCGGTGTCGATGAACACCGGCTGCGGAAACTGGGCGGCAAAGGTGGATTTGCCGATGCCTTCGGGACCGTACAGCACGGTCTTGACCGGGGCAGACTGGACCCCGGTGGTAACGGAATACTTGCTCATTTAAAACGCTCCTTTCGTCCAGCTGCGGGGCTGGGGCTTTTCCTGCAGGACGGGCAGCTGGGCACCCTGCACCATGCCGTCCTCAATGATGATCTGACATTCGCTGCCGGTGGAGACCCGGGTGGCGATCGCCTGCAGCCCTTCGGCTTCCAGCCAGCTGCCAAACCGGGTCAGGGTGGCAAGGTCCATCTGCTCCAGCTTGTCCAGCAGCACAAAGCCGCAGTCCGGGTTCAGACGGCGGACGATGGCAGCCGCCACCCGCAGCTGGTCGCTGCCGGACATATCACGCCAGTGCTTACCGTTGTAAGTAAGAGTGCCGTCCTCCACCCCCAAACCCGGCAGGGGCAGGTCCGCCCCCTCCAGCAGCGCCATGCGGTCGGCACGCTTTTGGGTGATCTGTTCGGTCAGACGTTTGTACTCCTGAGCGTATTGCTCGGCTTCATCTTCGGCACGGGATTTTTCCAGGTTGGCACGGACTTTGCGGTTGGTCTCTTCGATGTCCCGGATGGATGCCTCCAGCTGGGCGGTGGATTCGTCCCGAAGTTGGGCAACGGTCTTTCTTGCGGTTTCCCGCTGATTGAACAGCTTGGTGTGCCTGGCGTCCAATTCATTTCGCTGCTGTTCCAGTGCGGCAATGCGCTCCCGAGTGCGCTTCAGCTCGTCTACGCACTGTTGCACCTGCTGATCAAGCTCTGCGTACTGCGCCCGCAGGCGCTGGTTTTCGCCATTGCGTGCCAGAATATCCTGCTGTCGGCGGATCAGGTCCGAGGCGCTCACCGGCTCTTCCGGAGCGTCCGGATAGCTGCTCAGCTCCTGGGCGTAGTTCTTTTTCTGCTGTGCCAGCTGCCCGGTAAAGGTGCGCTTGTCGTACAATGCCTTGATCTCCAGATCCCGGGTGTGCAGCTGGGCGCCGATGCCGATGATCTGCAGCAGGATGTCCGCCTTTTCTTTATCGGACGCTTCCATGAACCGGGGCAGGTCCAGCGCCAGCGGCTCCACAAAGGCGTTGAGCAGCTGCTGCCCTCTGCGGCGTCCGGTGGGGTCGGTGACGGTCAGGCTGCTGTTCTTGCCCTTGCGCTCCACGACGACCCCGTTGGACAGGGTCACTTTAAGGTGCGCCGGGGCAATTGCTCCGTCCCGCTGGGCAGCGTCCGGGCGGAAGCGGTCCCCGCCCAGCGCCCATGCCAGTGCGTCCAGCACACTGGTCTTGCCCTGGTTGTTGTTGCCCCCCACAAGGGTCAGCCCGGTGGGGGCAGGAGTGAGCGCAACTGCCTTGATGCGCTTGACGTTTTCCGCCTCCAGCGCCGTGATCTTTATAGACATGAGGATGCTCCTTTCTCTCAGATGCGGATCCGGAACTCTTTCAGCCGGTCCAGCATTTCGTTTGCAAGGTCGCCGGACAGGGGCTTGATGTCCCCGCCACGCCAACCGTAGCACAGGATGGGACCGCAGAGGGTGCGGTCCTGACAGAACCGATTTACCCCCTGCCCGGTGTAGCTGTACACCAGCACCGCCGGGGTCCGGGGAAAGACGTACTGCATCACATGCCCGCCCAGCAGCTTTTCCATGCCCTGCAGCGTGTCCGGCAGGGCGGTGATCGCCGGAGCCTTGCCCGGCTGGATGAGGATACCTTTCATTTGTAAAACCTCCGATTTTGTGATATCATCGGGGTGATGGGCGTCAAAACCATCACCCTTTGGAGCTCGTCGGTGCCCCCGCACCGGCGGGCTTTTTGTTTTTGGTCAGCATGTACTTGCCGTAGCTCACGCCTGCCTGCCGGGCAGCAAGGGCGTCGGCGTGGAGCTGGCGGCGGCTCTCGGCAGTCTGCGCCTCCCGCCTGCGGCAGGTCTCCCGCTGGGCATAGGCGGCACGCTGCCGGCTGCTCAGCAGGCGGGAGTGCTTTGCCGCACAGGCGGGGCACCGCTTGCAGGTGGGACCCACCTGCTCCATCACCCTGCCGCAGTCCACGCAGGTGTGGGTGTAGATCTTGCGGTCCTTTTGCATGCTCCTCACTCCTCCCGATCCGGGTACTCCGGGTTCCGGGCGTGGGTGCGGCGGATGCGGCGGCACCTTGCTGCACGCTGCTCTCGGTCCTGTGCGGCAAAGCCCAGCCGGACAAACGTGATGTGGGCAGCGTCCATCACCAGTATGGCGATAAAGCCCCGGACCCAGACATCATTGGGGATCACCGCCATGCTGTCCAGCCCGATGCAGGTGCCCAGCGCCCCCGCAAGGCATCCGGCGGACAGCCAGAACCAGACCGTAGACTTAATACGCATGGGGCACCTCCTTTGCCACCTCCGGGAAGAAATACTCCCCGATCTTCTCCTGAGGGATCTGCAGCACCCTGCAGGCGGCAGCGATCTCATCGCTCCGCCAGGGAAAGCTGCCGTTGAATCGTGTGGTCATGGTGTTGGAGCAGATGCCCAGCCGTGCTGCCAGCTCTCCCAGCTCCATGTCCCGGTCCTCCACCAGACGGCGGAGCTTTAAATAGGGTCGTTTTGCCATAGGTCAGTCCTCCTTTAATAACATTTGAGGGTCAGATGCATAGCAGACGGAACGTCTCACGTCCCTTGGGAGTCACCAGCGTCTGGGTGCCGCTCCACTGAGTCTTTTCGTTGAAGCACTCCTTCACTTCAAACAGACCGTTATTCTTCTCGGCGTAGGGCATCAGCTTGCCTTTTTTGTCCCGATAGATGTACTTCTTATCCAACAGAAACTGAATGAGCTGCTTTTCCTTGACCTCCAGCTGCTTGGCGGTGTCCCGGAAACTGGTAAGCAGGTTGCGATCTACCAGCTCGTCAAAATAATCCGCCTTGGGCTGCATGATCTGCTTGTCCACGGTCAGTTGGCTGTTCTGGGCAGTCAGCTCGCAAATGCGGGCTTCCCGGTCTGCAAGGGTCTTGTTTGCCACAAGCAGCGCCTTTGCCATCAGCTCCTCCGGGGTAAGCTGCTCCTGCCCGGCAATGTACCCGCCGTGTTTGCGGATGGAGGGCAGTACCTCGGTGGTGACCCAGTCGGTAAACTTTTCTGCGGTGGGCAGCTTGGAGCTGAATACCAGCCGGTAAAGGTCGGACTCAGGAATGAAGATTGTATCCTGTGTTCTGCCGAGGGCATCAGTGATGGGGTAACGTTTCGTTAGGTCACCCTTGCAATGGTCATTCAGTGCCTTGCTGGGGTTGCTGTAGCCCAGCGCCTTGGCGATGTCTGCACCGCAGAACAGGGTGCAGGTGCCGTCATCCAGCGTCCGGACGGTGCTGAACTCCGGGTTGTTGAAAATCTGGATGTCTGTCATAGGATTTGTACCTCCTTGTGTGCACCTCACTTCTGCGATACAATAGAAAAACAGGAAGGAGGTGGTAAAATGGATATGGATTTCAAAATTAACATCGACAAAGCTGCCATCGAGAACAAAGTAAAACAGGCAGCCACGGACAAAGTTATGTGCGGGGTCTATCAGGTTGTATGTCCGCACTGCCATGCGAAAATCAACGTGATGCCCGGAAAATGCTATTGTCCGGTTTGTCGGAATCCTGTGAAATTAACCATGAATATTAACTTCAAGTGATTCCACAAGAGAAGTCAGGTCGCCTGCCAGCGTCTTGGCTTCTTTTATTTTTTCGCACAGAAGTTCAACGAGCTGGGTGGCTTCCTGAACGCCTGCGATGTTGACCGTGATATTGACCACGGGCTTCTCGTTCTCCATCATCGCCCAGCGTTCCTCTTCCACAGGTTCGCTGGGCTTTTTGTTGTCTGTCATCTTTTCACCTCCTTTGGAATGAATTTTAATATCTACTTTAAGTAGATATACTGGCGAAAAAAATTTGGTCGATGGGAATGCCTACGACCTCACTGATCTTCTTCGCTGTTGCCACAGTGGCATCTTCGGGAAATTGCTCGATCTTTCTGTAGGTATCCCGAGAAACACCGAGCTTTTCCGCCATTTCACGCTGCGTGAAGCCAGCGTACTGGCGAGCTTGTTTTACAGTGAATCCCAAACTTTCAACCTCCTTTCGTCTGGGTCTGAGAATACTATACTCTACTTTTGGTGGAATGTCAAGAACTTAAAGTAGAAAGATTTCAGAAAGATGTTGACAACTCTCTACTTTTGGTGTAATCTCTACATATAAGGAGTGATTCAATTGAGTATCGCTGAAAATATTAAAAAAATCCGCCAGGAGCACGGTCTGTCTCAGGCAGAACTCGGCAAAATCGCCGGGGTCAGTGACAAGGCGGTATCTACTTGGGAGCTGGGCATTAAGACGCCTCGCATGGGAGCAGTTGAAAAGATGGCGGTCTACTTTGGCATCCCCAAGAGTGCGATCATCGATGATGTGCAGTCTGCCCCTCAGCTCATCCCTCCGGGGTTTGACCCGGTGCCGGAGATGGACTGGGTGCCCCTTGTGGGGCGGATCGCCTGCGGCACCCCCATCACGGCAGAAGAGAATATCGAGCAAATGGTCTGCGTGCCCTCCCGCTGGCACTCCACCTTTACTCTGACCTGCAAGGGCAGCAGCATGGAACCCTGGATCCACGACGGCGATCTGGTAGCCATTCGCAGCCAGCCCACGGTGGAAAACGGCGAGATCGCCGCCGTGCGCATCGGGGAGGAAGCCACCCTGAAGCACGTCTACCTCCACGAAAATTTTATCGAGCTCCGCCCGGAAAACCCGGCGTTTGAAAGCATCATCCTTACCAAAGAGGAGATGAACACCGTTGTGATCGAAGGCAAAGCCGTGGGCTTCTGCCGGGATATCTGAAAATTGCGCAAGTCGCCCTTCCGGCGGAAACGCAAACAGAACCGTGGTACCATCCTCCGCAAAGAGGTTGGATATAAAAAGTAAAGGAGAATCATCATGAAAAAAAAGACCCTGACCCTGCTGCTGACCCTGTTGCTGTGCTTTGCACTTGCGGTGCCGGCGTTTGCAGCAAACTACAGCAAATGGACCGCTACGGAATTCTCAGGTCAGACAGACTTCGGATATTTCTACACCTATGAAGGAAAAGATTACTCGATCTATCCTTATCCGGCAGCAAATTACAAATGTTTCTCGGTTGTGTCCGCAGATGGACAGCGTTTTTATGCAGCAATTAAGGACTCCCAGTATGAGTACGCAAAGGCGGTACTCGATCACCAGCAGGTTACTCTGAAGGGAATGTATCAGCAAACAGCAGGCGATGGTTCTCCTGTTTTCCTGACCAGCGAGGTTGTTACAACGAATGAAGCGGGTGAAAAAGTGAGCACTCCGTTTGGGAATGTTGTATGGGCAGCTGTAGATCACGGCAAAACGAATGCCGAAACTTTCAAGAAATTCTATGAAGTGTATTCAGATTGCATGATCACCATCGCTGATGACGATTCCTATCTTATGATCGACACAAATCCGTCTAACTACAAGGGCGGAGACTCGAGCTTGATCAAGACAGGTCTCGACCATATTGAAACGCTTAACAAGGCACTGGGCTTGCCTGACTGGCTCTATGAAGAAATGCTGAAAACTCGAGCTTTGGACGGGCGTCAAAAGGAGCCCTTTGACAATGTAACTGTGACCTGGTCTTATCATCCGGATCAGGGCATGGAAGTTATCTACCGCACAAACAACTAAACAAAAATCCCTCCACCGGTGTTACCAGCACCAGTGGAGGGATCCCGAACCGCTTGCCCGATGGCGTCACGGTCCTACAGAATTGCAGCTCTGTATAGACTATGATACCACCTCCGGGCAGGCTTTGCAAGCTATACCCATTTGTAGAGGTGTATTTTTATGGGACAACGAACCAATACCGCCCAGTGGCTGCCCAACCAGAACCGCTGGCAGATCAAGGTGCAAAAGGACGGTGTGCGCCGGACCTTTACCAGCGCAAAGCCCGGGCGCACCGGGCAGCGGGAAGCAAACCGCAAGGCGGACGCATGGCTGGACGAGGGCATTACCGACACCGCCAAGCGCTGCGCTGCCGTGTGGGAGGAGTACCTGGTCTCTGCCAGAGCCACCGCCGGCACCAGCTACGGCAGCCAGATCGAAAAGTTTGGCAAAAACTACATCCTGCCGGTGATCGGCAAGCAGCGCATCGGGGATCTGACCGCCGGAATGCTGCAGGACGTGCTGAACCGTGCCTATCGGGAGGGCTGCCTTGCCCCGGACAACCCCCGCCCCCGCCGGGGCGAGCTGTCCCGGAAGACCCTGCAGGGCATCCGTGGAGTGGAGATGTCCTTTGTCAAGTGGGCACGGCTGCACCAGTACACCACTCTGCGCCCGGAGGACGAGGTCATCGTCCCCAAGGGTGCCCGATGCCGGGGCAGAAAGGTGTTGCAGCCGGACAGCCTGCGGCTGCTTTTGACCACCGACACCCGGGTGGTCCGTGGAAAAGTGGAGCCGGACCCCTGCATCCACGCCTACCGCCTTGCGGTCATCACCGGCTTGCGCCCCGGGGAGCTGCTGGGGCTACGGGTGGGTGACGTGGAAGGCGACCGCATCCACATCACCCGTGCCATCAACCGCCAGAACGAGGAGACCCGGGGCAAAAACGACAACGCCGTCCGCACGGTGCTGCTGCCGCCCCTTGCAGCGGCAGAGCTCCGTACCCAGCTGCAGCAGCGTGCCTTGGAAGAGGACGGCATCCTGCCGGAGGACGCCCCGGTGTTCCCCCTTAAAAACCAGCAGAGCCTGTACCATTACTGGCAGTTCTACCAGCACTCCAACGGCATGGACCCGCCCATCAGCCTCTACGAGCTGCGGCACACCTTTGTCAGCGTCGCCAAGACCCTGCCGCCAGGCATGGTCCGGGAAATCGTAGGGCACAGCCGCAACATGGACACCTTCGGCGTCTACGCCCACGCCCTGCGGGGCGACGCCGAGACCACTGCACAGGCTGTCAGCGGTGCCTTTGCCCAGCTGCTGTCCCCGGCAGAGAAGTAACCCACTTTGCAACCCACTTCTGCTCCCAAGCTCCTGCGTTCTCCCCTCGCCGTTTCCCCGCCAGCAGCGACAAAACCCGCATAAAAGCAGGATTTTCCGCTCGAAAAAACCTCCGTTCGTGACGTCTGCGCTTGTTCGAATCCACCCGCGCCCACCAAAAAAGCTCAACGTGCTAAGGTGCGTTGAGCTTTTTGTTCATCCACCAGCCTTCAGCAATGCAGGCGGGTGGATTCGAACAGCTGCGGCGACGTCGCTGAAGACGGTGCAAAAACAGCCCAGTGGGCAACGGCGACGACCGCCGCCTAAAGGCGGAAACAGGGAGGAGCCGTTGGGGCTGCGGTCAGCAGGACGCCCGTGCCGCCCAAGGCACGAGGCGGACGCTGGGAACCGCAACCCGGGTTCCCTGCCTTTATGCGGCTTGCGCAATCCACCCGCGCCCACCAAGAACTCCAGCATCTTCGTGATGCTGGAGTTTCTATTTTATCTAAAACCTTACAAAGCGCAACCAAGGGTGGATTCGAACAACATCGACCCGCCGAAAAGTCCGGCGGGCAACGGCGACGACCGCCGCCCAAAGGCGGAAACAGGGAGGAGCCGTTGGGGCTGCGGTCAGCAGCGCCCGGACCGCCGGCACGCTGCGCCCCTTTGCCCCCAGGATGGCGGCATTCAGGGCGTTGTCAAAGGCAAAGCCGTCGGACTGCGCCTCCATGTCCGCCTGCAATTTGGTCACCTGTGCCTGGGCACTGTCCAGCCGGGTCTGCAGGGCTGCGGCGGCGGACTTCTCCCGGTTGATGTCGCTGCCGTTCTCGGTCATGAGCCAGTCCAGCTGCTCCTCGGTGATGCCGGGGATCCTGTTCTTCACGTCTTCACGTTTCATAGTGGAAAACTCCTTTCTGTGGGTAGACCTCGGTTTGATAACGCAGTTCTCCGTCTGCATCCGGTCGTGGGCAGGGTACGCACTGCCCTCTGCGATGGCACCGTTTGCAGGACTCGGACCTGCGGCATCCGGTTTTGGAGACCGGCGCTCTGCCAACTGAG
>Ga0129313_1000987_pt1 | contig 20192 bp, 19 predicted proteins | sample O1105metagenome_FD_94436 | JGI IMG/M metagenome (GOLD analysis project Ga0129313, IMG submission 94436) | Orangutan group fecal microbial communities from fecal samples from Wisconsin, USA - O1105 metagenome | ecosystem: Host-associated > Mammals > Digestive system > Large intestine > Fecal...
AAATATGTATTATGCAATAAATATGTATAATCATGCAGAATAAAATTTTAGGAGGACAGGGTTATGAAAATGAAAAAATTAACCAGCGTACTTTTGGTTGCAGCATGTGCGCTTTCATTAGTAGCATGTGGCGGATCAGGAGACAAAAAGGACAGCTCCAAGGGCGGTTCATCATCAAAAACAGCAAAGGTTATCGATATTGACCTTACAAATGAAGAGTATGCATTTGGAGTAGATAAGACTCAGCCAGAGCTTCTTGAGAAGACAAATGCATTTATTGAGAAAATTAAAGGTGACGGAACATTAGATAAGATCTGTGACAAATATTTTGGAAGCGGAGAGCCAGAGGCAGTTGAATCTGCAAAACTCGACAGCTCCAAAGATCAGCTTGTAGTTGCTACAAATGCAGCATTTGAACCATTTGAGTATACAAAGGGAGACAGCTACTACGGAATCGATATGGAAATCGCTAAGCTTCTCGCTGACGAGCTTGGAAAAGAGCTTGTAATTGAGAACATGGATTTCGATGCAGTATGTCTGTCTGTAAGCCAGCAGAAATGTGATATTGCTATGGCGGGTCTTACAATCAATGAAGAGAGAGAAGAGTATGTAACATTTACAGATTCTTACTATTCAGCATCACAGAGACTGATCGTACCAAGCGACAACACTACATTTGATGATTGCAAGAGCGCAGACGATGTAGCAGCACTTCTGGCTAAGACAGAGAAATCTGACAAGATTGGTGTTCAGGCTGGAACAACAGGTCAGTATTATGTAGAAGGAAGCGAGGATTGGGATTTCCCTGGACTTCCTGCAGAGTGTGTAACATATAAGAGTGGTTCCCTTGCAGTTCAGGATATGCTCAATGGAAACATCACATATGTAATCATCGATGCAGCACCTGCATCAGCTATTACAGAATCTATCAACGAGATGCAGTAATTCTCAAGTGATAGATTAGAAGAAGAGAGAGATTATGGGTAATTTTGATCAGAAAGTAAACAAGTTTATAGAGATTTTTGTGGAACAGAATGGTTATGCAAAAGTAATTCAGGGTCTGCAGAATACACTGTTAATTGCAGTGACAGGTTTGATCATTGGTATCATTGTTGGAACTTTGATTGCAACAGTGCGTGTACTTCCAAAGTATAAAACATTGCCAAAAGTATTGAATGGCATCTGCAGCTTTTATGTAGCACTGTTTCGTGGAACACCTATGGTAGTTCAGTTGTTGGTATTTTATTATGTACTTCTTCCGATCATCGGACTGAAAATTACAGGAGTACAGGTAGCCATGCTTGTATTCGGACTCAACAGTGGTGCGTATATATCAGAGATTATGCGAAGTGGAATTCAGTCTGTGGATTCTGGACAGATGGAGGCCGGTCGTGCAGTTGGCTTAAGCTTTGGGACAAGCATGATGAAAATCGTGATTCCGCAGGCAGTAAAAAATATTCTCCCGACTCTTGGAAATGAGTTTATTTCCCTGATCAAGGAGACTTCAGTTGTAAGTTTTGTAGGAGCAGCAGATCTCTATGTTGCATTTAACTATATTGGAAGTAACAGCTATGAATTCATGGTTCCGTACCTGGTAATGGCACTGATTTATATTGCACTGGTATTGATTATTTCCTTACTGATAAAATTGATGGAAAGGAGCCTGAAGAAGAGTGATAGACGTAATTAATCTGAAAAAAAGCTTCGGTGATGTCGAAGTGTTAAAAGGCATCGATATAACCATCAATAAAGGGGACATCGTAGCAATTATCGGACCGTCTGGTTCCGGTAAGAGTACATTCCTAAGATGTCTGAACTGTATGGAAGATCCGACGTCCGGACAGATTATTTTTAACGGTGTAGACATTGCGGATATGAAAGTTGATATCAATATCCACCGCCGTAACATGGGAATGGTATTTCAGCATTTTAATTTGTTCAATAACAAGACAGTCATTGAGAATATTATGCTTGCACCGGTTTACACAAGATGCCAGGATCTTAAAAAAGCAAAGAGAAAGAAATTATTTGGAAAAGGTGGGGCAGATGCATCACTTGCAAGTCTGACAAAAGAGCAGATCAAGAAAGAAGAGAAGGAAAAGGCAATGTCACTTCTTAAGAGAATTGGTCTGGAAGATAAGGCAGATGTATATCCGTCGACGTTATCAGGTGGACAGAAACAGCGTATTGCAATTGTCCGCGCACTTGCTATGGATCCGGATGTCATTCTTTTTGATGAGCCAACATCAGCACTTGATCCAGAGATGGTAGGTGAAGTACTGGAACTGATGAAGCAGCTTGCAAGCGAAGGAATGACCATGGTAGTTGTAACACATGAGATGGGATTTGCAAAAGAGGTGGCTTCCAGAGTTGTATTTATCGACGAGGGAGTTATCAAAGAAGAAGCGGCTCCGAAAGAGTTCTTTGAAAATCCGAAAGATGCGAGATTAAAAGAATTTTTATCAAAAGTATTATAAGAGATTATAAAAAAGCTATATCAGCTGGGAGTCAATCTCCCAGCTGATATAGCCTCCGGCAGGATTGCAGAGGTGCGCAGTAGAAGTATGTCATGCAATAGCATGACGCGCACCTCGCAGCAAGAATGCCGAGGCATTCTTGAAAAAGAGACAGAGTGGAAAGAAATCCATCCTGTCTCTTTTTGCGTATGTGAAAATGTGGTATAGTAGAAACAACAAAGTTATCACAGATAAAAATGCCTGTTAGACATAGAAAGAGGCAGCAGAAAAGAATAATATTGACACTAAGGAGGAAATAATTATGGCTTTTTTTGACAGAATGAAAGATTCACTTACAACAGCAGGACAGGAAGTGTCTCAGAAGGCGAAGAATGCAACGGAGAATGTCAGATTGGGAAATTTGATCAAAAACAATGATAAGATGGTAGATAAATTGCTTTACCAGGTTGGTCTGAAATATTATGAAGCACACGGACAGGAAGAGGGAACAGAATATCAGGAGTTATTTGCAGAGATTAATCGTCTGAAATCAGAAAATGCGGGATATCAGCAGGAGTTGGATAATCTGGCGGCTACAAACAAATGTCCGCAGTGTGGATTTGGTAATAACGCAGGTGCAAAATTCTGCATCAGTTGTGGAGCTCCATTGAATCAGACTCCGGTTGCACCGGCACAGACAGCACCTGGAAAATGTTGTGACAAATGTGGAGCTTTGAATGACGCGGAAGCCTTATTCTGTACGGAGTGTGGGAATCGATTAAATACACAGCCGGCACAGCCAATGACTTATACAGTGCCGGAAGCAGACAAGGTAGTTGAAACGACAGTAGCAGAGGCTATACCAGAGGAATCTGAATCCGAGAAAGTTGACTCAAAGGAAGTTGACTCAGAGGAAACAGTGACTGAAGTCTCAGAGGAAACAGTGACTGAAGTAGACGATACGCAAGAGCCGGTAACAGAAAAAAATCCGGCATGCTGTGCAAAATGTGGAGCACCATTGGAAGAAGATGCGTTATTCTGTACATCATGTGGAGCAAGAGTTTAGAGGAGTTCTAAAGAAGCTGAAATTCGGTTGAAAGAGACTGTCGGAGGCATTCTTGAAAAAGAAGATAAGGAAGAGAGTAAGGAGGAACAGCTATGGCAAAATTTTGTTCAAAATGTGGCAATGAGCTGAAAGAAGGAGCAAGGTTCTGTTCTGTGTGTGGAAACCCGGTAAAGCAGGTACAGAGCGCACAGAGTGAGGCAACAGCAGGAACTAATGAAGAGAGGCAAGGAGTGTTTTCACAGCAGCAGGGATTTACTGCCCAGGATATGCAGTATCAGCAGATGGCAGGATCTGCTGCACCAGTGAAGAAAAATAAAAATTTATGGCTGCTTGCAATCCCGGCAGCGATTCTTGTAATTTTGCTTGTGATTTTCGGAATCAAAGCCGTTCTGTCACCGGCATATTTAAAACCTGTCAAATACATGGAAAAAGCATTCAATAAGCAGGATATTGATCTGATGAAAAAAGCAGTGCCAGATGAGTATGCAGAATGGATGACGGATGATATTGTAGATTATATGTTTGATTTGGACAGTGATTATAAAATTAAGATCAAAGTTACTGATAAAGAAAAAATTGCAAAAAAAGATCTGGAAGAGACTTTGATTGATGATTATTATGTTCTGGACAGTATTGCTGAAGATGCAAAGGCGGGATATATTCTGGAAGCAGAGGCGACATTAAAACAAGACGGAGAAAAAGATACACAGGATATTACACTTGTAGTGGTCAAAGTAGATGGAAAATGGGTGATTGTCTCCGGATTATAAAAATAATGAAAAGAAAGACGAGAACAAAAGTTATGCAGGAACAGACAAAGGAAAACAAATTGCCAGTAGTGTTACTGACGGTCATAATTGTAGTATTATTTGTAGGAAGCATTGTAATAGGAATATTTGGCGGTGGAGGAAAGAAAGTTGAGACTGCTGTTTCAAAGAAGGATATTAAAGCTGCAAGAGAGGCAGCAGAGCTTTCAGATGAGGGGGAAGTTCAGACGATTGCAATCGACAAAGATATTATTGTGAATGCTGGTGGGACTGGAAGTGCAGATGAGAAGAGCGAAATGCAGGATTCACAGACAACAGAGGATTCCCAGACAGTACAGAATACGGAAGATTACATTTTCCCGAATAGCTCCTCAGTACTTCTAACAGATGCAGAGGTGTCCGGAATATCAAAAGACCAGCTCAGAATTGGAAGAAATGAAATTCTTGCCAGACATGGAAGACGTTTCAACGACCAGGCACTGCAGCAGTATTTTGACAGCAAGAGCTGGTATAACGGAACCATTAGTCCGGACGAGTTCGATGCAAATTTAGATTCCAGATTGAATGATGTGGAACGTGCCAACATCGAAATCATCAAGAAGTATGAGTAACAGGGGGGATGAGAAATGTTTTGTCCAGAATGTGGATATAAGAATGTAGAGGGTGCGGCTTTCTGTGAGAACTGCGGAATGAAACTTACAGGAATGCCGGGAAGTATAAATCAAAAGGAAACCTCTTATGAAAAAACAGGAGAAAAAACAACAAAGAAAAGTGTGCCGTTTGGGAAGATAAATAAGATGCTTCTGCTAGAGATACCAATCGCAATGATCAGTCTGTTAATATTCATTATGGTCTTCCAGGCAAAATTCAGCGTCAAAAGTGTGGTAGAGCGTTATGTGGAAGGGATGGATGACGGAAACTGGAATCAGGTTTATGATACACTTTATCTTAATGATTCCGGAGACTTTATGTCAAAGCAGGCATTTGTTACTTCCCAGACTATCAATGGAATAAAATGGGATGAGGATCTGGAAGTTCAGAAGATCCGCAAAAAGACAAGCAACACATATCGTGTAAAATACGAAGGCGATAATGGCGTCCAGAGAATCGATGTAAAGGTAAAAAGAAGAGGTCTTACATGGAAAGTTGATGAAGCGGATACATTTCTTTCAAAAAACTTTTCTGTAGCGGTTCCGAAAGGTGCAGAGATTAAAATTGATGGAATTACACCAGATTCAAAACTGAAATCCCAGGATGAGATTGAAGGAATGGATACCTATACCATTAAGAAGATATTTGGAACAAGTCATTATGTAGAAATCAGCGGTTCTGACATTGAGACTACAAGTGCTGTACTTGAGTCATACGATGAACCTACTGTTATGACAGCCGGATACAGTAAGGCTACGGTGGAACAGATGGCAGATCAGGCAGTAAAAGATCTGAACAACATTTTCCAGGGAGCTGCCGCAAACAAACGTTTCAGTGATCTCGATATTTTGAATAATATGTATGCGGATGAAAAAGATTCTGCAATCAGAAAATATGAGAGTGCGAGGGACGATTATTTTGAAAATGGAAATAACAGCTGGGAGTTTCTGAACTATACAATAACGAATTGTGAGGCTCAGGCACAGATGATCACAAGAGATCAGAAACAATTGATTGAGGTGACAATCAAAGGTGACGCTCAGTGGGAAAAGAATTATGTCTACTATGATGGAGACAAGGAGAGAGAGACAGAGACAGAAGATGCAGAACATACATTGTATTACATTGATGATGGTGGAACATGGAAATTGTATGATTTAGATCTTTGGACCTGGTAAAATATGAACTGGAAAAGGAAGAGACAAAAATGTTTTGCGAAAAATGTGGAAAGAAACTGGAAGATGGAGTGAAATTTTGTCCAAGCTGTGGAAACCGGGTAGAAATATCGGAAAATCAGACTGATACAGTCTATGAACAGCCGGAAAAAAGTAAGAAATTCAGAAAAAAAAGTAAATTACCACTTGTTCTGATTGCGGTGCTGGCAATTATTTTGATTGTAGGCGGAATTTTATACGGAACGGTCGGCCTTAATCTGCAGAAAGATAAGCTGGCTGTGAAAATAAAAAAGGCTGGAATCCCGCAGTACACGGAAGAAATGAACGAAATTGTGGATGAATGGGATGATTTTGGAATATTCAGCATTTCTGATAAAAGAAATGATCTTCATAAGTTGAAAAAGATTGTAAATTATTTGGATGAATACAATGCGGCAGCGGATGAGTACAAATCCATGAATAAAGAAAAAGAGCAGTATGCGTTAGATGAGGATAGTTACAAAGAATATGAAAACGCACTTCATGACTGTAGCGATGCGATTGAGCAGAAAAATCCGGAGTCACTTATAAATGCAGTCGAGATTGCAAAAGAAACACTGAAGGATTTGAAAAAAGCAGATGATAGCTATGTAGAAGACCGGGTAAAGATGTATGAGGGACTGGATCTTAAAGATGCCGGGGACGATGTTGTCTCCGGATATAAAAAGAATCTGAAAGAGATTCAGGATTTGACTGGAAAAGGGAAAAAAGATTACAAAGCTATTAAGGAAGCATTTTCCAAGATGGATCAGATCGTGTACCAGTACATAGAGCCAAAGAATCAAGCAGTCGTATCCATCCAGCAGATTGATGCCAGTGAATTTCCAACTGTAAAACTATATATGAGTATCAAAGATAAGACAACCGGAAATGTAATTGAAAATCTGGATGATGCATTTTTCTATATCAATAAGCAGGATGCAAATGCAAAGTATGTAAAACAGGTCGTGAAATCAGCGAACCAGTTGAACGAAAAAGAAGCGTTGAAAGTAGATATGGTAGCTGATGTCAGTGGAAGTATGGATGGTTCACCGCTAAACGAGGCAAAACAGGTAATGTCGGATTTTGTCGGAAGCGTGCAGTTTGATGCAGGAGATCTCGTGGAATTGACATCATTTTCAACCGGAGTATGTCTGGAACAGGAATTCAGTGATGATGCTGCAACATTGAACAATGATATCAATAATCTTGTTACAGGTGATATGACAAGTCTTTACGATGCACTTTACACAGCTGTTGAACGTGTAGCAGCACAGAACGGTGCAAGATGTGTGATTGCATTTACTGATGGAAATGACAATTACAGTAACTGTACAAAAGAAGATGTGGTAAATGTTGCAAATCGCTATCATGTACCGGTATTTATTATTGGAATCGGTTCCATTGATTATGCCGATGTAAATGATATTGCAACTCAGACCGGAGGTATGTATTATAACGTCAGCGATGTAACTTCCATGGATAAGATCTACGAAGAAATCTATCAGATGGAAAAACAGCTCTATCTGGTGGAATTTGAAGATAATACAGGTGCAACTGTCGGGGATACCGCAAATATTCAAGCCGGATACCACAGTATCGATTATGGCGGAGAATGTGAATACACATATACTCCGAACGTTCTTATGAGTGCCCAGAGTAGGGATATATACACAGACGGTCCTCAGGCAGCAGTAGAAGGCTATCTGAAGAACTTCGACAGCGCCATGAATAAATCCGATTTTTCTCTGATATCCGGATATTTGAAAAATGGAAGCCCGATATACACAGAACAAGAAAAATATGTTCTGCGTGATATTACAGAACGATTGGATTCCTATGAACTGACAGACGTATCATATGCAGACGCCAATAACTGCGTCATATCCACAAGAGAAACTTACTATGTACAAGTAAAAGGAAAACCATTACAACTTATGACCCAGGAATGTAAGTATAACGTAGAAAACCAGGGCGATAAGTGGCAGCTTACATCATTCGCGGATATTAAAGTCGTATCAAGAATCAAACAATAAAACAATCTTGGCATGGATGCTTTCCTGTAATTTACAGGAGGCATCCATTTTCTGTTATACAAAAAGCCTCCGGCAGAAAAATTTGATGAAACGTATTATTTCTTCAAATCAAATTCCTTGCTAAGATCTTCAGATATTTTTGCGATAGTACCAGGTTCAAAAATATTGTTCAGTCCTGCAATTGTGAGAGCTTCCTGATATTTTGTCCCGGCAGGAACTGTGGTGAGAGTCATATATTTGGCAACACCGGAATGAAAATCAACCCGCGATTCTAAAAACAGTTCGAAAGAAGCGAGGGCAGAGGTGGCATAACCTATATAATAAAATGGCTCTTCAAAAACATGATCTATATAAGTCCAGGATGTGTCATCGCTGATGAAATTGTTATATTCATCACTGACATTTTCCCAAATCTGATCCAGTTTTTTAATATCCAGATCCGGAGTCGTATAGGAACGATATTCCGCTTCATTTATTGTAAATCCATCTGCAACAGAAGCCATCATATCAAAAATAACAAAGGAAGCCAGGGCATCGCCACATTCCGGATAATAGGTATCATAATAATCATAGCAGATTAATTCTAATCCTTGCGACATGATCTCTGAGACATCGGTTATATCGCGAGAATCAAATGGATGAGCAGGATTGTGGTAATAATAATTGTAGTGTCCGAATTCATGCAGGAGGGTTGAATAATCGGAGACGGTCTCATATGGAGAACTGTAAATATAAGCATCATTGTAGGCAGGCAGTGGTGCAGAAAAACTTAAGGCCGGATATTTCAGAGAAGATGCCTCGACATCATACAAAGTATTTTTTTGCAAATGAATCAAGGATTCCTCCAGTGCAGGACAGACTTTTTGAATACATTTGCGAAGCCGGTGGATTTTTTCCTCTCCACGGTCATGGTTTTCGTCATATACAACATAAATAGAATCATCCTCAGTGACGGAAGATACATATTCGTGAAATACAGGTATGAAATTATCTTTCACTTCATTTTCGATTTTCTTTAGATCGGTCATTGTGTAATCACGACCATATTCAACGGCATAGACAAAATCAGGGTAATTGGCATAACCGAAAGACCGGGCAAAAGCATTGTTCGTATTTACAAGGTCAATGTAGAGCTGTTTGAGTTCTTGTTCTTTGGCGCCCTGTGTGATCAGAGCCTCATAACGTTGGATTAATTCGTTTTTTTGTTGCTTCAGTGCAATTGCTTCATCAGAATAGATCAGTGAATTTTCTATCCGGGAGGCTTTATCTTCTCCAATGTAAGAACGAAAGACATCGCTGTATTGGGAAGATAAGGCACGCTGAAACAGACTGGAAGTTTTTTCAAAACTATCAGTATAGGCAGATTCTTTGCTATGATAACGTTCCGCTTTTTCCTGACTTTCGGTATCCAGATAATACGCATATTGAGCTAAAGTCGCATCAGTCAAAAGCATGTTCAGTTGTTCACATAACTGATCATAGAGACCGAGAATCCGTTCTTCATTACCGTCACTGTCAAGAGCGGTATGAAATTCATTAAAGGTAGATTTAAAGGTATCGATATCGATAGAATCCATAGAACGGTCAGTCAGGGAAAGGTTGGAACGCCTGAAATGATCCGTATACTTGAAGTCTGAATAAGGTTTGACCGTTTCTTTTGCAGATGTATGATTCTTGACGTCGGTATGCTTTTGAGACGAGTCACGGTTATTACAACCGGAGCATATAAATGCAGCCAACAGGCAGGAACAACATACTGTTAAGAGTAATAAATATTTTCTTTTCATAAGGCAACCTCCCTTTAAAATATTGGATGATTTGTCTTTTTTAGTTGAAATAGTATAACAGGTTTGTAAGGCATCCACAAGGATAGAAAGATCTAATTTTCAGGAAAATGATTGACGAAATTTGAGGCAAAAATCTGTGTATTTTTGAAGGTGGATTTTGCTTTTGTGGGAGTAGTTCTTCATGATACAATGAAAAAAACAATACTTGGCTTATCACAAGAAAAAAGATTCATGGCAGGTAAATCATATAGGAGAGGAGGAAAGGGTCATGGTAAAAAGAATATTAGGTGGAATTTTATTTATATGTATTGGATTTTTTTTGATGATTGCTTCAATAAAAATGATTTTTGTGGATGATCCAAAGGCAAAGAAGCTTTTAAGTGAAGCCGTCTATGTCACGACAGATACGGTAGATCCGGCAAATGATGGAAAAGCCGTTATCGTATCGGCGCCTTTTAAGCTCGTTGAACCGGCGTATGATGATGAAATGGGGCTTACCTTAGACAGTATTCGTATTTCACGCAAGAAAGAGAGGACGGAGTATGAAAGAAAACAAAATGATGAGGATGGTTGGAAGGAAAAGTTAGTGTGGAATCAAGAGGGGGCTTCGGAGGAATATATAGGAGAAGGAATGGTTGGTGGATACACGCTTTCCGAGGATTTTATCCATATGATCCGAATGACCGGCACCTGGAAAGACTATGATGAACAGGTATTAAAAGAACTTGGTTACGCCTTTGTATCGGATCCATCATATAGTCAGGGATATTTTATAGAACCACTGGATCAGACAGAAAGATCTTACCAATATTATCTAGAAAATGATATCCGTTATTCTTATAGTTATGCAGATTTCAAGGATGGCGATAAGGTGACGGCTATCGGTATTCAAGACGGACAAACGTTAAAAAAAGCACCTGGAATGACGGAATATTTGATGAAAGGTGAAATGGATATGGAAACTGCAATAAAAGAAGGTGGTGTCGCAGGAATTGGATTGAAGATTTTTAGTATTGCGATTTCGTTGATCTTTATGCTTGGCGGTGTACTGATGTTTGTAATAAAGAGGTGATTCTATGTCAATAATATGGGCTGGGGCAGTTGAAATCGCACTTGCATGGGCGGTTATACTGGGCGTAAAAATTGCAAGTAATGCATTTGAATGGAAATTCGAGCATCTATTGCCGAATTACTGGTATCCGGTTGTAAAAAGAAAATTAGCAAAACCAGAGACAGCAACTTTAAAAGATAAGGGAATACCAAAAAAAATATCCGATGAACTGGAAGGTCTGCTGGCATTTATGCAAGGCGGCAGTTTGCAAAATAGCAGAATTCGAATGGATCGTACTTTTCAGGATAAGATAGAGCACGAGACAAAGCAACTGAAAAAAAGAGGTCTGGCAAGACAATTTCATGTTACAAATTTAAAATTGTCGGAGAAGAATGAAAAAAAGAAAGATTTCAGACATTGGAGCGATGCTGGACGTGAATGGAGAGAAGTTATCGTAGAAGCGTCTGTTTCGGACAAATATCTAAGCAAAGATAAGAAAAAAGTACTTCATGAAACAATCTATCCTTACGGTGCGATATTACTTCGTCAGTCACGTCACATTCGACATACAGATAAGGCAGATAAGGACAGAAAAAAGGAACAGACATTTTACAGTGAATATTCACAGATGACCTGCCCAAGCTGTGGTGCGCAGTTAAATTTGAAAGGAAACGAAACGAATTGTCCTTATTGTGGCGCCTTTATACAGAGCCAATTTTACGATTGGCAGACAGAAGATTTTCGAATCTATCACCTTCCAGATCCGAATGCAAGGAATCTGTTATACACAGGCGGACTGATCCTGGCACTATTTTTACCTGCAGTTCCATGTATACGCTTCATCTCAAATATGTATCTTGCATTTGGTCTTGCATTTGTATTGACCATTTTAGTAGCTTTCGGAATGCTCTCTTTCATAACTCCGAAATTAGAGAAAGAGGAAAAGTTGAAAGAACAGATTATCCGATATGACGAAAGCTGGCTGGCAAGTAACATCAATGAAGCATTGTATAAATCCGTACTCACACCGGAACTACTTACATATATTGTTGACGACATAAGGATAAAAAGCGTAGGAAATACAGAAGATACAACGACAATTTCAGTGAGTGCAAAACTGCGCAGGACTATTTTGGAAAATGATCAGCATATTGTCGTGAAAAACGAAAAAGAAAATTGGACGCTTTCAAGAGCACTACATCCTAATCGATTAAAATCAAAAGGACAGGACATTGTAATAGAAAAAGAATGCCCAAGCTGTGGCGCCAATTATGTTCCGGATGAGAAAGGCTGCTGTTCCTATTGTGGATATAGTTTGAAAGTTGATAACTCAAAGTGGAAAATTAATGCCAGTGAGAAAAGAAATATGTCTACTATAGTATAGTTGAAAGTAATATATTAATAAAATGTTTGACATAGAATAAGCAGACTGTTAATATAATATTAGAAAAGGTGCTACTGATGACGGTTCGCCTGATTTGTTAATTAAAAAAATAACCGCTTAACTTGTCAGGTTAGGGGCGGTTATTTTTGCGTCTTGGAATCATGCTTTCCATGCATGTAACCAAGACTATAAAAAGTCGCACACAGCGAAATCACTGTGATAAGGTCACCAATGGTCAGCATAGGCATATTTCTCCTTTCCTAGATTTTCCTTTCGGAATTGATCTATGTAATCGGAGCTATGTTTTACTCTCCGTGCAAAGCGAACCGCCATCAACACGTCAACGTGTAGTAGCACCTAAAAATATTTTAACAAAATAAATATATTTTATCAATATAATATTTCTGAAATAATAAGTATTGTTTTGATAGAATGGAAATATCATAAAATGCTTTGAAAAGCAGTAGAAGTCGTAGTGTAATATAAGAGAGCATGCATCGATCTGACTACTGTGCAATGAAGATGAGACATAAAAAACGTGCTAGTTCATACTGGCACGTTTTCGCACTTACTATTTATTAATAAAATGCTTTGAAAAGAGCGATAAATGAAGTGTATAAATAAAAAAGTCCCAAACAATCAAGGAGATTTCCGAAATATCAGCGAGCATAGCCAGTATGATTATGTATTGTCTGAGCCGTTTCTCAGGCGAGTTTACATAATCATACTGAGATAAGCGGCGCAACTGATATCGGAAATACCTTGTGTTTGTGACTTTTTTTATTTATAAACACATTCCCGACTACTTTACAAACATTTTACAATCCCGCCGTTTTTGATTTTACATTCTCCTTTTATGATAATAACTGTCGACGAGGTAAATAATAAAAAAAGAATTATTGTACAAGACAAAAGGAGATTACGAAAATGAAATTGAAAAAGTTTATTGCAATGGCAGCAGTAGTTGGAATGGTAGCCGGACTGGCAACTGGATGTGGTGGATCAAATTCTGATTCAAGTGCTGACTCTACAGGAAGTGATGCCAAGACAGAAGCAAGTGCAGATTTTGACACATCATCAGATATCACAATCGTTTCCAGAGAAGACGGTTCAGGAACAAGAGGAGCATTTATCGAGCTGTTCGGTATAGAAGAGAAAGATGCAAGCGGACAGAAAGTAGATAACACAACAGCAGAGGCACAGATTACAAACAGCACATCTGTTATGCTGACAACAGTAGCAGGTGATGATTATGCAATCGGTTATGTATCTTTAGGATCTCTTGATGATAGTGTTAAAGCTCTTAAAATCGACGGAGCAGAGGCTACAGCAGACAATATCAAATCTGGAGATTATAAAGTAGCAAGACCATTCAACATTGCTACAAAAAAAGGTTCTGATAATGAACTTTCAAAAGACTTTATCAGCTTTATCATGAGCAAAGAAGGACAGCAGGTTGTATCTGAGAATGGTTACATCGGAGATGACAGCGCAGCAGCATTTTCCGGAAGCAATCCTTCAGGTAAAATTGTAGTTGGTGGTTCTTCTTCTGTATCACCGGTTATGGAGAAACTGATCGAGGCTTACAAAGCAGTGAATAAAAATGCAGAGATCGAGCTTCAGACAACAGATTCTACAACAGGTATGACGTCAACAATCGACGGAAGTTACGATATCGGTATGGCATCTCGTGAGTTGAAAGATGATGAGGCAGCAGAACTTGACAATCAGGTAATTGCTACAGATGGTATTGCAGTAATCGTAAACAAAAACAATACAGCAGATGAGCTTTCAAGTGATCAGGTAAAAGCAATCTATACAGGTGAAGCTCTTACATGGGATGAGGTATTGAACTAATATGAAATCAAAAGCATGGACGGAAAAATTCATGCAGGGAGTGTTCTTGATAGCCGCCTGCGCTTCGGTGCTGGCGGTTGCACTCATTTGTATTTTTCTTTTTGCAAATGGTGTCCCTGCAATGAAAGAAATTGGATTTGGCAGATTTCTCTCGGGAGTGATCTGGAGACCGAACAACGATATATATGGAATTCTTCCTATGATCGTAGGAAGTCTGTATGTTACAGCAGGAGCAATCATCATCGGAGTTCCGATTGGAATTCTCACAGCAGTATTTATGGCATTTTATTGTCCGAAACGGATTTACAGACCATTAAAAGCGGCAACAGAATTACTGGCAGGTATTCCCTCTGTTGTATATGGTTTCTTTGGACTGGTTGTTCTTGTACCGGCGATCCGCACATTTGGAAAAAGTTTACATCATGCAGGGCTGATTCGGTCAGCCGGAAACGGAAGCAGTATTTTAACCGCTTCACTGTTACTTGGAATGATGATACTGCCTACAATCATCGGACTGACAGAGTCTTCCCTTCATGCAGTTCCGACACAGTATTATGAAGGTGCGGTAGCACTTGGGGCAACACATGAACGTGCAATTTTCCGTGTTGTCATTCCGGCAGCAAAATCTGGTGTAATTGCAGCACTGGTGCTTGGAGTGGGACGTGCGATTGGAGAGACGATGGCAGTTATCATGGTAGCCGGAAACCAGGCAAGAATGCCGGGAAGTATCTTCAAAGGTGTTCGTACACTGACGGCAAATATTGTAATTGAAATGGGATATGCAGCAGGACTTCACGGAGAAGCGCTGATTGCGACAGGTGTAGTACTTTTTGTATTCATTCTGATCATCAACTTCTGCGTAGCGTTATTGAACAGGGGGAACAGTCGTGAGTAGTAATGAAATAACATTAAAACAAAAAGCAAAATCATATTTAAAGACACCGGGATCACTTTTGGTCATGCTTCTGGTCATGTTCTCGGCGATCATTACATTTACAGTGTTGATATTTTTGATCGTGTATATTCTTGTACATGGCGTTCCGTATCTGAAGCCTTCCCTTTTTTCATTACATTATAATTCGGAAAATGCTTCTTTAATGCCGGCGCTTATTAATACGGTGATCATGACATTTTTCTCACTGCTCATTGCGGTGCCACTTGGTATTTTTTCCGCGATTTTTCTTGTAGAATATGCAAAGCGTGGAAATAGATTTGTAAATGTCATCAGACTGACAACAGAGACACTGCAGGGAATCCCTTCTATTGTATATGGTCTGTTTGGAATGTTATTTTTCGTAACAACCTGTCACTGGGGATTTTCTATTTTAGCCGGTGCATTTACACTGGCAATTATGATTCTTCCGCTGATCATGAGAAGTACTGAAGAAGCGTTAAAGGCTGTTCCGGATTCCTACAGAGAAGGAAGCTTTGGACTGGGTGCCGGAAAGCTCCGTACCGTATTTCGCATTGTACTTCCGTCTGCAATTCCCGGAATTCTGGCCGGTGTCATTCTTGCAATCGGACGAATTGTAGGAGAGACAGCAGCACTGATCTACACAGCAGGTACGGTTGCAAAAGTTCCAGGCAGCCTTCTTGGTTCAGGTAGAACTCTTGCAGTCCACATGTACAATCTGGCAAGTGAGGGACTGTATATGGATCAGGCTTATGCGACAGCAGTTATTCTGCTTGTACTGGTTGTGCTGATCAATACATTATCCGGAGTCGTAGCGAAAAAACTTACAAAGTCATAATTGGAGAGAAAAATATGAGCAAAATCAGTATAAAAAATATGAATTTATATTATGGCGATTTTCATGCACTGAAGGATGTCAATCTGGAGATTGAACCGAATAAGATCACTGCATTTATCGGACCTTCCGGTTGTGGAAAATCAACATTATTAAAATCTCTGAACCGGATGAATGATCTGGTGGAGGGGTGCAAGATCCAGGGAGATATCCGTCTGGACGGCAAAGACATTTTCAAAGAAATCGACGTAAACCTTTTGAGAAAACGTGTTGGAATGGTATTCCAGAAACCGAATCCATTTCCAATGAGTATTTATGATAATATCGCATACGGACCGAGAACTCACGGAATTCATTCCAAGGCAAAACTAGATGATATCGTAGAAAAATCATTGCGGGATGCAGCAATCTGGGATGAGTGTAAGGACCGGCTGAAGACAAGTGCTCTTGGGATGTCAGGTGGACAACAGCAGAGACTTTGTATTGCGAGAGCCCTTGCGGTGCAGCCAGAAGTTCTTCTCATGGACGAACCAACTTCTGCACTGGATCCGATTTCAACATCGAAGATTGAAGACCTTGCGATGGAACTGAAAAAAGATTATACTATTGTCATGGTAACTCACAATATGCAGCAGGCTGTCCGTGTATCTGACAATACTGCATTCTTCCTGTTGGGCGAAGTGATCGAGTATAACGATACAGAAAAATTATTCTCTATTCCTTCTGACAAGCGTACAGAAGACTATATTACAGGGAGGTTCGGTTAAGATATGCGTAATAAGTTTGATATGCAGCTGGAACGTCTCAACAGCCAGCTGACCCATATGGGAGAGATGTGTGAGATTGCAATTACCAGAGCAACGAAGGCCTTGGAAGATGGTAAGGTTGACGAGGCGAAAGCTGTCCAGGAGGCAGATGAAGAGATTGATCAGTTAGAAAAAGATATCGAACGTCTTTGTCTGAAGCTACTGTTACAGCAGCAGCCGGTAGCAAGAGATCTTCGCCAGATTTCAGCGGCACTTAAGATGATCACAGACATGGAACGAATCGGAGATCAGGCATCTGATATTGCGGAGATTATTATTTCCGAGAAGAAGGCTGAGGCAGCAGATATTCCGGTTATTGTGAAGATGTCTGAGGCAGCCGCAAAGATGGTTCGGGACAGTGTGAACGCTTATGTAGAAAAAGACCTGGAGCTGTCACGTTCCGTTATCCAATACGATGATGTTGTAGATGAGATGTTCGAAGAAAATAAAAAACAGCTGATTGATTACATTTCCAAGAATGGTGGAGAAGGTGGAAGAGAAGCCATTGACCTCATCATGGTTGCAAAATACCTGGAGAGAATTGCAGATCATGCGACCAATATTGCAGAGTGGGTAGAATTTTCTATTACAGGAATCCACAAGGAGAGCAAAGTATGATATTTTGTGTAGAAGACGATAGTAACATTCGAGAATTAGTCATATATACACTTGAGACCACGGGCTTTAAAGCGCGTGGTTTTGAAGATGGAAAGGAATTTTTAGAAGCGCTGGCACTGGAGACACCGGAATTGATCTTATTAGATATTATGCTTCCGGGAATGGATGGGCTGGAGCTCTTAAACAAATTAAAAGCGTCACCGAAGAACCGCGATATTCCGGTCATTATGTTGACAGCGAAAGGTGCAGAATATGATAAAGTAAAAGCACTGGATGCCGGGGCAGACGATTACGTGACCAAACCATTTGGAATGATGGAGCTTGTATCTAGGATCAAAGCAGTCCTTCGAAGAACACAGAAAGATACACAGGATCCACAGGACGTTATTGTTCTTGGTGACATTGAGATGAATACGAAAAAACATGAAGTAACTGCAGATGGAGAAGTTGTGACATTGACGCTCAAAGAGTATGAACTTTTGAAGCGCCTTATGAAGAACCCGAACATTGTCATGACACGAGACTGTCTGCTGGAAGACATCTGGGGATACGATTTCGACGGTGAGACAAGAACTGTCGATGTACATGTAAGAACACTCAGACAAAAACTTGGCAAAAGCGGAGAGAAGATTGAAACTGTCCGTGGCGTCGGATACCGCATGAGTGAATAACAGGGGACGGGAAGGGGACGGGAGCAACGGAGCCGGGGCGAGTATGCCCCGTCCCCAAAGCGAGGCGCAAGCCCGCTCAAGAGGCTCCCCCGTCCCCAAAGCGAGGCGCAAGCCCGCTTGGAAAGGTACGCATATGAAACTTAGAAGCAAAATTCAACATAGTATGATCATGGTCATCACAGTGACGCTTCTGGCGGCATATGCGCTGACCACACTGGTTATCTACAGACAGAATGTAGGTTTAATGGAGCGGGAGACGCGTCAGGAAGCGGATTATATTGTAAAGGCAATCGAGATATCCGGAACAGATTACTTAAAGCAGATGGACGAGGTAGAAAAGAATACAAGAATTACCTTGATTGATCCGGCAGGCGATGTTCTGTACGATTCTACGGAAGACGCGGTGACTTTACAGAACCACAAGAATCGTCCGGAAATCAAGGCTGCCCATAAGAATGGTACTGGTCAGGAAGTCAGAAGATCCATGACGATGAGCAAGGAAATGTTCTATTATGCAAAGCTTCTTCCGGATGGAAATGTACTTCGTGTATCCAAAACTATGAACACAGCGCTTCACACAGCAATTTCAATCCTGCCGATTATGGGATTGATCGCAGTTGTGGCTCTTGCATTTGCATATCTGCTTTCCAGACAGCAGGTGGCAAAGCTGATTCGACCAATTAATGAACTGGATCTGGAGGAACCTCTGGAAAACGAAGTCTATGAAGAGCTGACACCGCTTCTGGAGAGCATTGATAAGCAGAACAAAGAAAAAGAAGCCATTGCCAATATGCGAAAAGAATTTTCGGCAAATGTGTCTCATGAACTGAAAACGCCGCTTACCTCAATTTCAGGTTATGCCGAGATCATGAAGAGCGGAATTGTGAAACCCGAAGATATGCCACGTTTCTCAGAGAAAATTTACAACGAGGCAAGGCGATTGATTACATTAGTAGAAGATATCATCAAGTTATCGCATCTGGACGAAGGAAAAGTCGAATTAGAGAGACAAGATGTAGATCTTTATGAACTAACGAGAGAAATTATAAGCCGTCTGTCACCACAGGCTTCGGCGAAGAAAGTCCACATGGAGTTGACCGGAGAATCTGTTATTTACAATGGAGTTCGACAGATTCTGGATGAGATGGTCTACAATATTTGCGAAAATGCTATCAAATATAACAAAGAAGGCGGAGAAATCCGTGTCTGGGTCGGAAACACACTGAATGGAAAGAAGATTATCGTGACAGATACAGGAATCGGAATTCCTAAAAATCAACAAGAACGGATCTTCGAGCGGTTTTATCGCGTAGATAAGAGCCACTCAAAAGAAATTGGCGGAACCGGACTGGGACTATCCATCGTAAAACATGGCGCAATATTACACAATGCAAAGATTCATGTAGACAGTGAATTAGGAAAAGGAACGAGGATGGAATTGACATTTTAACAACAGGGGATGTAGTCAACTGGCGATTGACTATGTCCCTAATTGCGTTTAAGAATTGAAAATGATACAATGATAAAAAATGATGAATTAAGGAAGTATCAAATGGATAGACAGGATGTAAAATTTTCAATTCGAAAGAAAATACTAGGGGTAACGCTTGTGGCGGCGTTGCCTTTTCTTGCTATATCTATATATTTGCTCATTTCCATGTCAAACTACAATCATACATATAATAAGATTGTACAGAATCTTACTATTGCAAATAATTATAATCTGGATTTTAAAGATGAGATGGATGAAAGTCTTTATAAAATGGTTGTTGGATATGTTACAGTAGATGACTTTGACGATGCGGAAGAATTAAAAAGTCCCTATGTCCTGATTAAGAATCTGCGCAAGGAATTTAGAAATTTGAAGAAAATTACAACGGATACCGAAAGTAAATTATGGCTGGATAGTCTGCTCCGAAATATTGACACGCTGGAGAATCGGGTCGATGATCTGGTGCAGAATATTCATGTGGGTGGTACTTATGACAGTAACATCAAAGAACTGGATGATAATATTTATATTTTAACTGAATTGATTCAGGATGACATTCAGTATTATATTTATTATCAAATAGAAAGTATGGAAAAGGTGACGGATACG
>Ga0129313_1000991_pt1 | contig 20115 bp, 9 predicted proteins | sample O1105metagenome_FD_94436 | JGI IMG/M metagenome (GOLD analysis project Ga0129313, IMG submission 94436) | Orangutan group fecal microbial communities from fecal samples from Wisconsin, USA - O1105 metagenome | ecosystem: Host-associated > Mammals > Digestive system > Large intestine > Fecal...
AGAAGTGCTGCAGGAATTGGAAGCTTAACAGTAATCTTACCATTGAACTGGCTGATTACTTCGTTTCCTGATTTAACAGTTAACTTGTAAACAGTTGTGTTTTCACCTGTAAGCTTCTTCTGTTCTTCAGTCGCAGTCTTCATCTTAGAAATAATAACTGTAATAGCTGTTCCCTTAGCATCCTTAGAAATCTGAGCTAAAGTTTCCTTATCAATTGTTAATTCACCCTGTTCTGACTTAACAGTTACAGTAGCTTCTGTTTCCTTAACAATTGAGTTTATCATATCCTTAGGAAGTTCTAACTGGATGTTATCAGCGCCCTTTGAGTCAGATGCTTCAACATTTAGAACGATATCCTTGGATTTATTCTCCTTAGCCTGCTTGATGATTTCTTCCTGGTTTTCCTTCTTAACAGTTACTGTAGCAGTTGACTCTACGGTTCCGTCTGCGTTGGTTTTGGTAGAAACTGCTACTTCCGTAGGTGAAGATGTTGCTTCTGACTTATTGTCTGTAGTAACTTTCTTGTCTTCTTTCTCTACGCCAGTCGTTGGTGTGTCTGCCGTTGGATCGACGTCAGGCACCTTTAACCACGGATCCCAAGTGGACTCATCACCAAGGTTTGGATAATCTGCATCACCCTTAAACCAGTCGGAGCATTCGTATCTATAGTCGTTAATGTAATGCCAAATAACTGTATCGCTATTCTTCAGTATGTAAGCATTCAGCGCAATACTTGGATGCTTTCCGTTAACGGTATACATCCAGCCTGAATATTTTCCGTTAGTAAACTCTCCGAGATAATAATTCCCAAGAATGCTAGGTGCGTAAACTGCAGATACATATCCGTTTTCCGCTCCTATGGTTTTCATACCCGAATTCTTGGCCGCTGTCTCTAGCAAGTCATTAACTGTGCTTCCTTTTTCCAGCGAATAGCTACGAGTTGCAAGCCAAGTCACATACTGAGAATCTTTATTTGTTTTTGCATCATATTCACCAGATGCTGACTTAGTTGCTCCAACTATTCTAAAGGATACGTTAATTTTATCGCTAGTATCTTCCTTCTTAGGAATATCATTTCTCATAACAGAGAAGGCAGGTTCAATTGCTTTGTACCCCTCTTCGCTCAAGGATGCCTTTGCTTTCTCCAAAGCTTCGTTTACATTTTCATATGTCACAGGCGTTCCAGAAAGCATTGTCCTATTCTGATAAGAACTGTGCGCATATACATTATAGGCTTCAAAGAATGTATTGTTCATACCCATAGTGTAGTCTACTACACGCGTGGTGTTCTGGAATGTTACGTTCTTTGTTCCTTTCGGTACTGTGACAAGATAAAAGTCTTTTGTCGGAGTTTCCTGCGGACCGACCAAACTACATGTGGCTTTTGTTTCTGATGGCTTCTTTGCATTAATCACTCCATCTGGAGAACTTGGAGTATCGCTATACCCAACCACAATAAAATGGTCATTTTCTGTATCGTAATATGCATAATACTCATTTCCTTTGACGAACGGTGATACACCCTCACATTCCCATCCTGCAACAGTTGATTTGCCTGCATATGCACGATAGACCCTAGATAAGTCTACTTTAACAAGATTTTGCTGATTAGCTACCGTAGGAATATAATCAAGATAATAGCTGTCAGTAACCGTTCCTAATTGCTCGCTATCGCTTGAACTGTTTCGGTTATTATTCCCCACGAGTGAAAAAATTGCCGCTCCTGCCCAGTTACCGTAATACTGTGCGCCAGTGTACATATCAAATCCCCAATAGCCGGTATTATGCAGCAAAGCGATACTGTAGCTGTTTTGAATCGTTCCAAGGTCTCTTTTGCTAGTACTGAAATTGTTTCCTGCAAGTCCTCCAATCTCGGTAGATTCTAACTTCTCAAGGTTTGACACTGTAATATTGCCTTTATGCCAGCACTTGTCTATCAATCCGCCATTATAAGCGCAAAGTCCACCGATGCTATTACCTCTCGTTACAATAATCTCTCCCTCATGATGGGAATTGAGAATCTTACCGGTGGATTCGTTGATAGCTGTAAGACCTCCGATACTGCCTCCGGTCGTTCCCATTTCGATATTAAGATTTCCCTTAATGTAGCAGTTTTCAATTGTACCATTGTTATACACGCAAACAGCACAGCATTGCGATGACATAATCTTAGTATCTGTCGTTTCAAAGCCAAGATTTCTAACTATACCGTAGTTTTGTGTAAACAGCTTTGTACCGGAAGAGATATCCATATGGAACAGCTTTTTTCCATTTCCGTCAAAATCGCCATAAAAAGAGCTCCATCCTTTGTTCAGATAGACATTTTTCATGTCTATGTCGTTTACAAGCTTCGCTTTAATGCCTGCTCTTGTTTCTGTGCTATTACTTGCCCGTGATACAATTTCTTGAAATCCAACTAGCTGTGCTGCAGTTTCAATCTGGTAAACTCCGTTTTCAAGTTTCGGAGTATCACCCTGTGTAGCAAAAGAAAAGGTTACTTTTAATTCTGCACTGTTTGCCAATCCATCCTTAACTGCAATTGCTCGCAAAGTCGTGTCTTTGGATAAATGAATAGGGTTCGTATACTTCATCGAATTAATCGTTGGTTCAGTGTCATTTAATGTATACAAGATAGTAGCACCCTCAGTATTTGTTTTTAAAGTAACGTCAATTGGATTCGAGTATGTTCCATCTGGATGACTTGAAGTTGGTTCATGCACTTTTGACACAGTGCCAGCATCTTCTCCTACCTCAATATAAAGATAATAGAAAACCTCTTTGTTTTCTTCAAGGTAAGGAATAAACACTCCATAGTAAGTGCTTTCTTCATGATAATTACTTCCTAGGAATTGTTTCATTTGCTTAAATTCAAATGAATTGATATTATCTATTTTACACCGTTCCTTTAGTAATGTTAGATGCCACGTCTTTGTAGCTTCATCAAAGCTGCCTCCTGGGTTATTACGAACATCTTCAGGTAAATCATAAGGATCATAGAATTGACTTGGATCAATCACTAGCTTCTCTTGTGTTATGTCAGTTACTGCATAACAGCTTTTTTCCATAATCATCTTGAAATCATCTATATCCTTTACACTCTTTGCCAACAGCACTTGCGCTTTACTAGTACCGGAGGTTTTTTCACCTAGATAAGTTGCCTTTAGCTCGTCATTGCCATTCAAAATTTTCTCAAAAGGTAAGGTTATGCTTTGAGTATCTTTAGCATAGGAAAAAGATGTGAAACCAGAAAGCACAAGAATTAAGCTCAGTAGCATAGATATGATTCTATTGTATTCTTTTTTAATAGTCATTTTTTCACCACTTTCATAAGGTTGGCAAATTCCTTCGCCAACCTTATTCTTTCACAAGTTAACTACATAAAATTATTGTCCTATAATTTTTATTATTGTCAGATATGGAGATGCGCTACCTTCTTGTGATATAACACGAACAAGTTTTGTTTCTCCCACTGCAACAGTAACGTTGTTGCTCATCGACTTGGCACTATTAATGTATGTATTACTTCCACCATTCGATACTGTAATAGCATAAGTTCCAGCATTTACTCTGTGTTCAACGATACCCTTATTAGTAGTTGTCAGTGTTGTGTTTCCACACGTAATAGTTGGATTTAATGTTGTATCTCCATCTCCAATTCCGTTTACGCCGTAGATTCCACAAACTTCAGCAGATGTTTCACCGAAAATAGATGGGGTTGTAAATAATCCACTACCATCTGCTTTCATAGCAGCTGATGTATAAACTCTAACTTTTGTAATATGATCTAATACTACAGGGTTTCCGTTTTCATCTACAGCCCATGCTAAATCGAATCCATCTCCTCCCTTTGAATCTTCTTTTGCATCATATGGGTTAATAGCAGTTCCGTAATCTGAACCATTTATATGTACATCTGCATATCCGAACTGATAATCACCTGTTGTATCTGTGTCCTTTACTAGACTAATATTTTTGTAAGTGATAATGTTATCTGTTTTAACAACATCAGGTACTGAACCCCAGACGCTATTGTATCCTTCACTGTCTTCCGGCCACCATGCGATTGATGTGTTCGTGTTAAATTTTGTCCACTTATTTGCATCAAGATTGCCGCCGTGATTTGTCATCTGATAATAGATTCCTGCTTTATCTCCTGTGCTAATTTTCTTATATGACACATCCTTGTTTCTCTGAGTAATGTTATCGTAGTATAATGAACCTGCAAGTTCATACCATTTTCCGCCAGTATTACCACTATGCTTGAAGCCGTATACTTTTACTGATGCCGCCTCTGGATTACCTTTAAATGCGTTACCGTAGACAATAAAGTCTACTCCGTAAGGATTAGTAGGATCATTATTCACCCTCATACCAAACTCTACATATCCACCAGCAGCTCCTAGGGATACTCCTGTTGAAGTATAGCCATCTAAGAACTTCTTGGTAGTTCCTGTAAGATTTGTTCCGTCTGTGAACAAGCTACCCCATCCTTCGCCTCTTGCAAACTGTCCGACTGGTAAATATCCGTTTACCGCTGTTGGCAGAGCTGCACTTGGCTTAGTTCCATGTGGTGCTGAGCAAGTTAAGGTATACACACCTGAATTTGCTGTAGCATTTTTTAAATTTACTGTAATAGTTGCCGCAGAATTGATATTCACAATATATGCCTTATTGTTTTCTTCTGCATCATAAGCAAATGTAACTGTTCCGCTTCCAGACGTAATAGCCGGAGCTCCATTTGCATTCTGAACGTACAGCGTAAAAGTACCTGGATAATAACTTTCATTTGTTGCTGTTACTGTTCCATTGGCAGAGTTTGTGCCCGCCCAAGTAATTTCTAGCGGTTCCCCTGCTCCAATACTGATTCTGTCATGGTCTACTGAAAAATCTGCTGCAAATACCATAGATGGCATCATTGCCACAACCATTAGCACTGCTAGCACAGTCATCATGACCTGACGTCTTTTGACATTAATGTTTTTCATAAATTCCCCTCCTTCGAAAAATTTACGAGAAAGCCTTCACATGGTAGTATGTGACGACACTTATAACAGCGACTACCCGCTGCGTAGAAGTTAAGAAAGTCGGCTTTGCCGATGGAACTTTTAAATGCAGACTTTCTTGATATTCCGGAAATATCGAAGCGATATTTCCTACATATTAAAAAAAGCAATGACCTTATACATCATTGCTTCTATAGCGTACACCTATTATTGTACCAAAAATACACTACCCCCTTGGATGCTCAAACTGCTAAGTTTAACAGCTAGGGATAAAGTGTCGGTTTTTTGTAGGTCTTCTGACTCACCCATTCATGTGCCGATGCACAAACGCTTTGCTTCAGCCTTCTCTCCAGGCCATGACAGCCCTTCCAATGACCGGTTTTCACCGTACACAGAAACGTTTTTCCTGTGTAGAAACAAAACTTTAGAAATACAGCTACTTTGGGAAGTCTGCCACTAGGTCCTACGCATATCGCGTGCTGGCTGGATTTACTACCTGCAAATCCAAGGGAGGCTGACTTCTTTCCGTGTCCGGGACTCTCACCCGATTCCCTTGTTCAGCGAACAAGAATGCGTGTCCGTTCGGCAGAGCCGACGCTGCTTGCGCCTTATCTGCATCCGTTCGGGTCGCGCATTTGCCACAAAAGCCTGTAATTTATTCAGTTGTCTGTCTTCTTTTCTCTACGGAAAATACTTTATCACATTAACATCACAAAATCAATACATTTCTTCGTATTTTTATTTACACTACTTCCTCGTAAATATACTTTTTCCATCCTTAATAGTCTCCATTACGCGGATATCTTTAATCTCCTCCGGTGCAACTTCCAGTGGGCTTTTATCAAGAATCACAAGGTCGGCACGCTTGCCTTCCTTGATGCTTCCCTTAGAATCCTCTTCGAAATACTCGTAGGCAGCATCTATAGTCACGGCCTTAAGCGCCTCATACACGCCGATTTTCTGATCCTCGCCTATGATATTTCCCTCACGACTAATTCTGTTCACCGCACACCAGATGGAGTGCAACATAGAAGGCTTGGTTACTGGTGAATCCTGGTGAAAGTTGACCTTAATGCCACGGTCCAGAGCGTCCTTCACCGGACTGATGTGATTGCCTCTCTCCGGTCCGAAGTTCTTCATATGAATATCTCCCCAAAAATATACATGACCTACAAAAATGGACGCAATCATGTTAAGCCTTGCCATGCGGTCCAGTTGGTCATTTCTCACGGTCTGACAGTGAATCATCACCGGTCTAAGCTCATTTTTGTTAGGGTTAGGGCTTTCTACTAAAGCTTTCTCATACGCATCTAAATACTGCTGGCTTGCTGCATCCCCATTGCAATGAGCCAGAAGCTGCATATTGGAGTCCACTGCCAGCTTCGCATATTTTTCTGCTTCTTCATCGCTAATCCATGGATAACCGCAGTAACTCTCTTCACCTCCAAGGTAAGGCTGACTCATCCAAGCCGAACGTCCCTGAGGCGATCCGTCCAGAATCATTTTATATCCACCGATTTTGATATGCTTCTTGTACTTATTCAGCATACCCTTATTCTTTGCGACAATTTTTTCCCCGCCATCGCTAATAAGAGGATAGGCCACTACATCAACTTTTAATTTGCCCAATACTGATGCCAATTTTAGAAGCTTCATACTCATGGCATTGGCTGCCCCCTCCTGAACAGTAGTAACACCGCTCGCTATATAATTTTCCTGCATTCCCCTAAATATTTTGCCCAGTTCCGGCTTAACTCTCTTAGTTAAAGTCTTCTGGACTTCAAGCATTGCCGCTTCCTCAAGATAGCCGTTAGGCTCGTTGCTGCCCTCGTCTCTACCGATGAGCCCGCCCTGCGGATTCTCAGTTTCCTCATTAATTCCAGCCAGCTCCAGCATTGCAGAATTAGCACAACCCAAATGTCCAGAAACATGCATAATCATGATAGGAACATCTTTGCTTACTTTATCCAGAACTGCCTTTCCCGGTTGAGCCTGCTCTATTAAGAAGTTATGGTCATAGCCGAAGCCTACTGCCACATGTTTTTCGTCAACTTTATTATCAGCGACAAACTTCCTCATAGTCATTTCTATATCATCAAAACTTTTACACTCGGATAAATCAGCGAAAAGAGCCATTTGCCCTGTCATTACCACATGACCATGAGCATCTATAAATGAAGGCATCAGGCACTTGCCTTCAAGGTTACATTTCTTAACATTCTGCCCAGCTGCATCCATAACTTCCTTCAGAGTTCCAACCTTCTGAATCATGCCCTTTCTAACTAAAATTGCCTCAGGACTGGCGTCTCTATCCTTATCTTCCATGGTGACAATTGGTCCACCATAATAAACTGTATCCATATATTTCACCCTCTAACCTTTCTATTTCATATAGTTTTCCTACTTTTCCTTCCAACTATATGAAGGCTTATTCCAACACCTTGCGATCTTCAGAATTATCATATAAACAATGGTCAGAGCTGCCAGAATTCCCATAGACACAGGTACGGACATAGTCTTTGATGCCATAGCTAGAAGCACCAGGTAAACAGGAGTGCTCAGCATCATAATAATATTCATAAGTCCGAGTTCTACAGCCGTGGTGGTTTTGAACTCTGGGTCGATTATTCTAACTAAGGCAATCCCGCTAGGAACAGTACCCGTCGATGTTCCGTAAAGGCCAAGAGTTCTCTCAAAGTCGTTGCTTCCGCCAATTCTTCTTCCAAAGTAGAAGCAGGCTACAAATGTAATTGCAGTAATAACAGCTGATTCAACAAGAATAGGCACCAGCCACTTTCCTACAATGCTCAGGCTTACTGCCATAAACGCGCCTACAACAAGGTAGTCAGCAGTCCAACCTGTAATCTTTGACTGCAATGTATTTTCAATAAGGAAATCAAGATTTAACTTCTTCATAATAAATCTTACGATATATGCCGCAAACATTCCGTTCATAAACATAAGGCCACTCATAGAAGTTCCCAGGAAACCTGGAAGCAAAGCCATAATCTCAGAAATTCCAATGGCAACAATATAGCAAAGACCGATTAGAGCAAAGTGGAAGCTCAAGGTTTCAATATTGCTGTTACAAGTTGTATCCTTTACCATATAATTGGTCTGTTCTTCTTTTCTCAGATACCCCTTAAGGATGCTCTCGTCAATTTTTCCGCAGTTCTTAGCAATGCCTCTGGAAATACCCATTTTTGCAGCCGGCACGCCCACTAGAAATGCTACAACAAAACCAATAGAGGCGAAGGTTACGCCAACCATAGCAGCATTCTTCCATCCAAAGGATTCATAAATTGTTCCGTAAGCTGCTGCCTGTCCGGGTCCTTGTGTAAATGCAAAAGGTATCAATGATCCATAAATAGTATCCATGCTGAAGCCTCCTCCAATGGCACCAATGATAAGCATTCCAACCAGAGGTGTCAGGGCATAAAGCAGGCACCAGATAGTACCCATTCCTAAAGCGCCTTTAAAAATATTCTTCGGTGTGCTTTCCTGATCGTCCGCTGCCCCTGTAAGACAGATGGAAATAAAGGAAATTGTAAATAGGTTATTAACGATTTCACCGAACATTTCTGCATCTGTTCCAATGTTCAGCTTACATGAAGCCGCTACATTCATAAAAATCATACCCAGTATACCAGCAATTACACTTGCAGGAACCAGCATGTTCCTCAGGAATGGAATCTTTGCTCTAAGAAATGTACCGATACAAAGTGCGATACTGGCAAGACCAAAAGCTACAAGAAAACTGTTCATATATAATTTACCTCCTAAACTATCTTTTTTCCTAAAGTTTTTTAAAATGAAAAAATAGCAAAAGTATTTCTACCTTGCTATTTTATCACGTTTATAAAGAATTTAAATTGAGGCAAATTGATGATTAATGAAATTATTGAATCATCTAATTCATTTAATTCACTACACATTCCTTAAAATCTCGGAAGTATCTATAAAGTATTTCAATCTTTGCGTCGTCTCATCGGTACCAATTACGTTCTGCTCACAGTTCCAAATGTTTTCAAAGAATACGTCAAAGATTTTTCTCATAGCATCATCTTTTACAAGCATAAGGTTATTCTCATATATCTGATTCTCAAGTCTGAGATAGTCCATGGAGTCTGACAAGAATATACACGGATTGGTAATGTATTTGAAGTCATCGCTGAATCCGTCTATAACAAGTTTCACATTATTCTTTTCTACCTTTCTCATTATCTCATCTATATATATGAGGGTTTGTTTTCTTTGCTCAGGATTAAGTATTACCTTATTATTAAAGAAATCCATTTCCCCTGATAAGACAAAGTCCACTAGAGCTCTGTTATATACCATAATCCTAAGCTGGCCTCTCTCTATAGCATTTAAGGTCAGAATATGAGCACGTCTCGCCTCCTCTGCTGTGTCAGAACCTGGTTCGAAGCACTGCTCTAGAAAAATATCGAAAAGCTCTGGCGGAAGAAAGTGTTCCGTCACGTGGCCCACAAGCCATCTAGTGTTCTGCGAAAGCAAGGTCTGAAGGTACTCATGGCTGTCCAGAAGGCTTTCCATGTCTGTTTCAAAGAAAAGACTGCTGTCCGGATTAATGCTTCCCCTTATACTTTCATAGAGTTCATCGGCCTTGTCCTTATCCCCAGACGCCGCAGTGCAAAGAAATTTTCTATCATTTCCCAGCATGCTCACTCCGGAAAACTCATTTTTCACAGCTATTACCAGTTTGTCCGATGCCATTTTACTGTAGAAAAGGTGAAAATTCAAAAGAGAATAGCAGGTCATCATATGAATAAGAAGAATAACATCGTAGATGGAATTCTCATTGAGTTTTGATAAATCAATTACGTAACTCAGTTTAACATCCTTGCGGCGCTCGTTTGTTGCGAACCTGTGATTATTAATGCCAGCCATACGCAGCTTGGAACCATGATCCAGTGAAAAAATATCAGCTATCACGGCTATGTCAAGGGATTTTTCCGTGTCCAGTTTTTCTGCATAATCCAGTAGAAGTGGATACCTGCTTTCAGGAGAAATCCTAAGAGACGCGTTATTTATCATAGACTTCTTATCGCCAGAAACTCCGGCGGTCTGGAAATAGGCATTTTTCAATTCTTCTCTGGTCTTAGTATATATCTGTTCCTGAGTTTCTGCGCCCATTCTGCGGCATAAAGTCCGAAAGCTTTCGCCACTTCCCTGCTCGGACACGGCTTTAGCTATGGCAGAAACAGTCTTCTCCAGGTTCTTTCTTGATGGAACAGCCTTGCCGTTAATCCACTTGCTTATATAAGAAACGTCGTAATTCAAAGCCTTGGCTACTGTGTAATTCTTCACGTTTGCCGCAGTAAGTATTTGCTCCAGCCTCTCACCGAATGCGTTTCCTGACGTTTTCATCACTTCTTTTTTCGCGCCCATGGAACCTCTCCTTTCCTAAATTTTTTCATTTTAAACAGACTCTATAGTGTCTAAGTCGCACTCTTCTAGCTGCTGGCGACTGCCAACTACGCAGATTCCGCTGTCATCGTAAACCTGACGGATGCTCTTAGCAAGCTCAACTAAGTCAGCCGGAGTTGTGGCAAGCATCTCCTCTAGGAGTTTTGATTGATATTCGTAGGTGAAGCCTGACAGGTAGTTGGCGTCGGCCTTAAGACCCCTTAGACGCGGTGTCATTAAAGGCGTCACATCTGAAATTGCACCAATTATGAAGCCACTGATGTCTACGTCTGGCCGGCTACAGAAATCTTCCAGGAAGTCAGCCGTCTGTCTGTAAGCCGCAAGTGATGCTGCAGCCGATGGGTCACGGTATGAGTGACTTGTGGTAATTCCGTCCTGGCGAATGCTGAATCCCGTGCCGTATGCTCCGCCTTGAACTCGCACTGCGTTCCACAGGTGCGCAAAGGTTACGATTTTAGAAGCGACTCTCATAGTTCCAGAGAATCCGTTTTTATCAAAACCAGGTAGTACGCCTCCGGCGCAGGCAAAGGAAATATCTGCTGGAATTGCAATTCCTTCGCGCTTTTTACCCCACGGTTTAATCTTATTTTTCTTGTTTTTGCGAGGCTCGCCTGCCGGCATAGCCTCTGCCGCCATCTTTGCAACGTCCTCTAGAATTTCCTTGCTTCCGCCTGTAAGGGACATAGTTAAGCGGTTACTGCATACAATTTTATTTAACAGTGCCTGAAGCTGTCTGCTCAGCTTAGCCCAATTCCAGTTTTCTTCCTCATTGGAAATCCATTTATAGTATTCGTAGCCTCCGGCACATTCGTTAGAAACTCCTGCGACACAATTCTGCGCAAATAGTCTGGTATTTCCTAGACCTGAACCTGCCATAACAATAGTCTGAAAGTACTTGGTCTTCAGCTGCTTCATCAAATCTCTTGCTGTAGCTTCGCCATCAAACAGTGTCTTAGTCAGAATTTCCAGAACCATTTCAAAGGCTTTCCTGTAGTTCTTTTCCATAGTGCCGAAGGTTATACCCATTTTAATTCGGCAACTCTGGCGGTCAATTCCCGCCTTATTTCCAAACTTCTCGTCTTCTGCCCTCACGATGCTGCTAGAGACATAGTAGCTCAGTCCTCCAAAGAGTAGTCTGATTCTATTATCAAGGGCCTCTTCTGAGTAGTTCTCTGTCTTCATGCGTCCTAAAATGTCGGTTAAAAATGAAAGCTGTGAAATTTCTTCCTCTGTCAGGTCTTCGGCATCGAAGAACATTGAAAAGTTGGCGATTCCGGAGCAGTTGATGTCGTGGTAAAGAGTTTTGATGCCTTTGGTTTCGCCTTCCTCAGTAGGTATAAGCTCAGGCTTCGGGTCAATGTCTGAAAGGGCGAGACGCGGCAAGGTTGCCAGGTCTTCCTCTGAATCCGGGGTGTTCTGCCACTGAACAAGAACATCTTGTGCCCACTCTACAGCCTTGCGTTCTTCTTCGCTCCAGGCTCCGGTCTCAGCTTCTAGTCTCTGTCTTTCCTTCTCGCGACGCTCTTCACCAACTGTCTTCGATGGAACTAGAATAACCTTTGCCCTATGAGGGTTTTCGAGGATTTCTTCCTTTATAAGCTGCTCGAAATAGCCTTCGCTCATTTTCTTCTTTAGGCCGGTGAAAAGTGTTCCAACCTGAAGGTTAGCGGCCGGGTCTCCTCCATAAAGCCAAGTGTCAAGCATCTGCATCTGGAAAATCAGTCCCTGCGGTGTTGTTCCGTAGTCGCGTTCCCTCATCTGGTACTCAAGATTTGCCATGGAGCTTTCTATAAGCTGCGGCTTAATTCCCTCCTCAACAATTCTCTCTAGTTCTCCAAATATAACCTCTTCGATTTCATCAACAGCTGCATCACTAACCTTTACAGCTTCAAGCTTTACCCAGTTCTGCAAAGTGCCGTCGTAAACGGTCATATTAACGTTTTCAGCCAGACCCTCTGATAAAATAGCCTTGCTCAAAGGCGCCTGGTTGCTGCCGCAAAGGACGTCGGATAAGATGTGCATAGCCACGTTTTTTTCGCGGTCATTGTAAAGGCCATAGACACTGCCCCAGGCAATTCTGGTTTTGTCCTCGGCATCTTCGTCCTCGCCTAGCTCGAAGTCAACACGCTGGGTGCCACCGTCAACAACTGACTGAATCTCTGGATTTACAACCCTTTCACCTTCCTCGAATTTGTTAAGGTACTCTTCGTCGATTATACCAAGCACCCTTTCTATATCCATTTCTCCATCTAGTAGAATCTGTCCATTGGATGGAGAGTAATTTTTTCTATGACTTTCCAGAAATTCCTCATATGTCAGGTCAGGAATAGCCGCAGGATCTCCTCCTGAAATAAACCCATAAGGTGAATCTGGGAACAAGGCTCTATTAAGAGCAGCATCTTCCAGTTCCTCAGCTCCTGCCAGAGCTCCCTTCATTTCATTGAAAACGACTCCCTTATAGGAAGCTTCTCCAATTTCATCTATCTCATAATGCCAGCCTTCCTGGTAGAAAATCTCTGGCTTAGTATAAATTCTAGGGCAAAAAACAGCATCGAGGTAAACTCTCATCAGGTTGATGAAGTCCTTGTCGTTAGTGCTCGATACGGGGTAGAAGGTTTTGTCCGGGAAAGTCATTGCGTTAAGGAAGGTGTTCATGGAGCATTTCAGAAGCTCTACAAAAGGTTCCTTAACTGTATATTTTTCCGAGCCGCCAAGAACTGAGTGTTCTAAGATATGAAACACCCCCGTATCGTCAGTAGGCAGAGTCTTAAAAGCGATGCCAAAAGTCTTATTAGCTTCGCTTCTATCAAGCCAGGCAAGCTGAAGCCCTGTCCTCTCGTGAGTCATTTCAACTAGCTGAGCTGAAATTTCTTCTATAGACCTGATTCTATCTACTGTAAATCCCTTTATTTTGTCATTTATTCTCAAATCTCAATATCCTCCCACTATTTTATGTCTGTAAGGAATGCCGTGTATCCCTTAACAGCTTCGCATATGTCAGCCTTACTGGAAATTTCCATAGTTGCGTGCATGCAAAGGATTGCAAGTCCACTGTCGATAACTTCCATTCCGTATTTTGCCAAAAGATATGCGATTGTTCCGCCGCCTCCAATATCTACAGCTCCAAGTTCTGCCATCTGATACTTCACATCATTAGCGTCCATTACATTTCTAAGTTCTGCAAGACATTCCGCATTGGCATCGTTTGAGCCTGACTTACCACGCGCACCTGTAAATTTGCTGAACACTAGTCCCTTTGAAAGGTATGAACTATTCTTTTTCTCAAATACTTCTGGGAACATTGGATCATATGCTGCGTTTACATCTGATGAAAGGGCCTTGGAATTTGCAAGGATTCTTCTTAGTGCAAGATCACCCTTGCATCCTGCTAAGTCTGCAACTTCTGCAACGGCATTTTCAAAGAATCTTGACTCCATTCCGCTGGCACCGCAACTTCCGATTTCTTCTTTATCTACAAGAAGGCAAACAGCCGTTCTATCAGGCGTTTCGATATCCAAAATTGCCATTAATGAAGTAAATGCACAGATTCTGTCATCCTGACCATAAGCCATAATCATGCTTCTGTCTAGCCCCATATCGCGAGCCTTTCCAGCAGGAACGATTTCTAGTTCTGCTGAAAGGAAATCTGCTTCTTCTACATCATAAGTTTCCTTTAATATGTTAAGAACATTCTGCTTTACTGCATCTTTCTCTTCGCCTTCAACTGGTGTATTTGCAATAATAAGGTCCAGCTTTTCTCCTTCAATAACCTTTGCTGCTGTCTTTTCCAGCTGTTGTCCTGAAAGATGGACCAAAAGGTCAGAAACTGCAAATACAGGTTCATCCTCTTTCTCGCCAATTACTACATCTATCTTTGTTCCATCCTTCTTAACGATAACTCCATGAAGTGCAAGGGGCACTGTCACCCACTGATATTTCTTGATTCCACCATAGTAATGAGTATCTAAATACGCAAGTCCATCGCTCTCGTAAAGAGGATTCTGCTTAACATCAAGTCTCGGTGAGTCAACGTGAGCTCCCAAAATGTTCATTCCCTTTTCCAGGCTTTCTTTTCCCATATGGAAAAGCGCCATGGCCTTTTCATTATATGTTACATAAACCTTGTCCCCTGCTTTTAAGCCCTTTTCCCCATTGAGAAAATCCTCTAGTGGCTTGTACCCTGCTTCTTCAGCCATGGATGTGGCTAGTCTGACACATTCTCTTTCAGTTTTACCTGCGTCTAGGCACTCTTTGTAAGTTTTGATAATATCGAACATCTTTCTACCTCCGTAATGTTTCATTTTGTAATTATGCGAAAAGAACGGGACTACATTTTACCCATGCATCCCCGCTCTTGATTTTCAGTCTATGTCTCACTCTCTATTTAGAGAATATTCTGTCTTTCTTCTTCACTGTTCCTCGGCCATAGTTCTTGCCTCTAACAAGTCTGATAATAATAACAATTATCAAAACCACCACGGCAACAACCAGCAGCACAAGGGCCAGCAGGGTGCGAACTATATTGTTCGGTTTTTTCAAAATTGAAGTTATGCTTGAACTGTCGTCGAAAATCTTTCTGTCCATTGTTGAAGCATATTTTTCTGGCACCTTATTATTAGGGAAGCTATCGATGTATGACGCCAGGGCGTACCATTCCTTCAGTTCGCTTCCGTCCTTAAGCGTAATAATGTGGTCCTCATAGTTTTCAATTGGGTTCCCATCCTTATCCTTTGGCTCAACGGAAAGAATTCCATAAGACAGTCCCTCAACTGTTCCCAGCATCTGTGCTGAGTAAAGGTCCGCTACAACTCTGTATAATTTATCATCGTCAAATTCAACCTTAGCGCCATCCTCTTTCTGAAGCATAATATCATAGGCTCTGTTCATAAAGAGTCTGTGCGGGTTGTAGGTGTACACAAGTCCCGTGCAGTAAAGTCTTGCCGGCTGCATTAAGTCTGAAACGGATGCATCGATTTCTGCCGCAGTCTTCAGTTCTTTTCCTGTAAGGTAAACGCTTACAAGTGGGTATCCCGGAACACCATCCTTACCGCTTCCCAGTGAAAGGGCGTTAAAAGCATCTGCCACCGTAATATTTCCCTTATCAAAACTTCCTCGGATTACACCGCTAGGTGCAACTGCAACGTCTACCGTTTCATAATCCTTGCCTTCTGCTTCCTTCACGCCGTAAATATACGAGTCTGCAATTAGATTTCCTAGGGAGTCTTCGCCCTGTTCCAGCCCGAATGTGTCTATATCAGTGAAGCTGAAATCACATTTTGCAAGAACCTGATCCCACTTATATCCATACTTTCCGAAGTATTTTGCATTGGCTGTTTTCTTTACTTTTTCAATCTGTGCCGCTGTCTTTGAATCATCCTTAACATTATCATCAAGTGCTACCAGATTATATGAGGACATCTCATATTTTCCGTCCTTCTTCTGGAAAGTGGCTTCTCCAATATTCGTATTATACTGTCCGCAGGATGCGATTACAGTGTCATTTTTAACTATTGGCTCTGTAAAGAACGTATGGCTATGTCCGCTAACGATTAAGTCGATTCCATCAACTTCACTAGCCAGAATTTCGTCCTCTGATTTTTCTGGATCAGAAGCATTGGTTCCGCTATGTGACAGACAAACAATCATGTCGATATCTTTTTCATTCTTCTTAATTTCGTCAACTGTTGCCTGAGCTGTTTCCACCGGATCCAGGAAAAGTGTTCCGCTTTCCGGCGCATAGCTATCTGCTTCTTTACCGAAGATTCCAAATACTGCGATTCTAACACCATCTTTTTCAACTACTGTATATGCCTTTTCTGATACCTTTGCTCCGTACTTTTCCATAGCTGCCTGAAGGTTAAGGGCATCGGTTCTCAGCTCGCTATCTTTTGTAGTTCCGTCCCAGTCGATATTGGATACAACCAGCTCCGGAAGCTTAATATTCAGCTTAGATTCTACTACAGGCGCGTCGTCCCATCTAAGTGTCTTTTCGTTCCACACTCTTTCAGCATTGGCCTGGTATTCTTTCACTGCATTTGCTCTTGCTTTTTCTGCAGCTGCAGTAAGCATCTTTGCCAATCCCTGTGAACGGTAGTCGAATTCGTGGTTGCCTAGGGTCGTAGCGTCGTATCCTACTTGTCCCATCATGTAAAGCTCAGCTGCATCTGTCATGCTCACTGTTTGGAAAGGTGTACCCATGGAGAAATCTCCACCATCAAAAAGGAAAGTCTTCTTGTTCTCCTTTTGCAATCTCTTCACTTCTGTCTTTATCTTTGGAAATTTTTCCAAATGTGAGTGCATATCATGTGTAAATGCAATTGTTATGGTATCATCACCAGTCTTTGCTTTTGCATCTGCAGTGTCTGCGAAGCATGCTCCCGGCAGTGTAAATGTAAGCACTGTGAATATTATCATTAATTTACATAATAGTTTTTTCAATCTTTTCACCTCTTATAGAAAATTATAGTCTGAATATTTATAGTCGTTTTTTCTTTGTTGGTTTTAATCGTTTTGTTGGTTTTGATGTTCCTGTTGACCTGATTGTTTCTGCTTGCCTTGCTGATCCCGATACAGCCCGCTGCGCTGCCACTTCTCTGGATTTATGCCACTGACAGCCAGCTTGCCCTTAACGTAGGTTCTAAATAAGGCGTAGAACACTGAGCAAAGCGGTATGAAAATCAGCATTCCCAACACGCCCATCAGGTTTCCGCCAATTGTGATGGCGGCCAAAACCCAAATTGACGGTAGCCCTACAGAATTTCCAACAACATGTGGGTAGACGAGGTTGCCCTCAACTTGCTGTATGATGAGAAACATTACTATGAATCCCACAGCCTGCATTGGATTTTCCATCAGTATAAGAAGTACTCCTACTACGCAGCCGATGGTGGATCCCACGATTGGAATCAGAGCCGTGAAGGCAATAACCACTGAAATCAGCATTGCGTACGGCATTCTAAGTATCGTCATGGTCACAAAGAACATAAGGCCAATTATGCAAGCTTCTAGGCACTGTCCGGAAATGAATCCTGAAAATGTGTTACTTGAAAGTCTGCATACATCTAGCACTTTGTCTGTTCTGCTCTCGCCCAGGCACGCATACATAGCCTGCTTGAACTGTCCTGCCAGCTTTTCCTTTGCCAGCAGAATGTATATGGCGAAGATGAATCCGATTACGAAATTTACTACAGCGCCAACGACAGCTGTTGCTAAGTTAATACCTCCGTCAATCATCTCACCTGCTATATTTTGGAACCATCCCGAAAGTTTCTTGATTATTTCCTCCCAGCTTACGCTCAGGTTGTCTGCCATATTTCCTAGTGATGTCAGATATCCCATATTGGCATCCATCCATACTCTAAAAGAAGCATAAGCTGACGGCATTTTCTTGCCTATTGTTATAAGGGTCTGTCCCATTTGTGGAATAATGGTGCACATTACCACGGCGATGAGTCCGAACACTATTACCAAAGTCAATATGAGCGAAACAGCTCTCCGTCCTCTTGGAATTAACCCATGTTTTTCAAATATTTTCGTCTCTATTTTAGCCATCAAAACATTCAAGACAAATGCCATTGCCGCACCTAGTATAAACGGTGCCAGAATGCCTAGCAAATATCTTCCTGCTCCTACAACAACATTTAAGTTCTTAAGTCCCAGATAAAATGCGATGCAGGCAAAAGCAATCAGAATGATGGTCTTTATTTCCTGCTTATTATATTTCAACTTTTTAGCAACCTCCTTTGCAATCCCTTTATTTATTCTTCTTTATTTTCCCCTTTGTTGCCTTTTTGATTGGAACCTGCGCGGTTACATATGTACTTGTATTATATCATTTATCGAACAATTTTAATATGATAAATTATCAAAAACATCCTTTAGATATGAGACTTTTCCGATAGATTTATAATGTCATCCAGGTTATACAGATGTAGACAATCATTTTTCCTAGTCTCTTCGACAATTTTTTTATCAAAACCGTTTTCCGCAAACAAGGCATAATGGAACTTTGCCGTATTCTTTTGTGGTGTTAGTTTTGCAAGAGTGTTCAAATACTCAGAGTATTTGAAGTCTTGATTCCTAAACTTGCATTCACCAATAAGGTAATTTTTTCCATCCTGATCTATGGCTAAAAGATCGATCTCCGTTTCAGCTATACGTAGACCTGACTCCTCATTTTCATCTCTAACTGTAGTTTTGCCGAACCATCGGCCTAATTTGCTATATCTAAAAGGTAAGGCATTGCTCTTTTGTTGTTCCTTTATGAATTCTTTGCATACATCTTCAAATGCAAAGGATGCAAACTCATGGAGTGCTGGTTCAATTGCATATCGGTATACACCATCTACATCTCCATCTTCCAATTGTGAGAAGTTAGCAAAACCAAATGTATACCAAAATTTAAAGAAATTATCCGTTATCCGGTAAAGTCCACGATTGCCGTTACCTTTTTCTTTAAGCCTTGCATCTACAGAAAACTCACGTTCCACGATGCCCAACTCTATCAAATTTCTCAAGTATACGCTGGCTTTCGAGGTGCTATCAATCATAGCCTTTTGACAGATATCACCTAATTTAGTATTACCTAGCGCTACCGCTTCAATGATAGTATTGTAAATAGACGTTTCTCGCAGTTCCTGATGCAAAAGGAATTCTACTTCACTATAAAGAATTGAACCTTTAGTAATAATATTATTCTTAATATTTTGACCTAACGTCATATTAGGATCAAACTGTTTCAAATAGTGCGGAATTCCTCCGAGAACAGAATAAGCAATAATCTTTTCCTTTGGCGTGTACTTAGGTAAAAATTTTACAGCATCATAAAACCCCATTGGCTTCATTTTGTAAATTCCCGTTGCACGTCCATAAAGCGGATTATTTTCTGCAAGTAATTCTTTTTCTATAAAACTCATTGCACTACCACAAAGAATTATCATTATGTTTGAGTCCTTTAATTCGGTGTCCCACAGATTTTGTAGTATGGATGGTATACTGCCATTGGCCTTACACATATATGGAAATTCATCAATAACGATTAATTTTTTCTTGTTTCCATAAGGTAACTCTTGAATAGCACGGAAAGCATTTTCCCAATCAGCAAATTCTGTGATATATTTGCGAGCTGGTATATCTTCTCTCATCATTTGTTGTGAAAATCTCTGCAATTGCGTATGATCAGTGCTTTGTGTACAAGAATAGAAAACATGGGGCTTATTTTTGCAAAACTCCCTTAAGGTTTCCGTCTTACCAACACGGCGACGACCATAGAGTACAATAAGCTGTCCCTTGTCCTCATTGTATTTACTTTCAAAAAATTGCAGTTCTGCACTTCTTCCAATAAACATTTCGACTCTCCCTTCATTAGCTTTATGTGACAAATTGTAATTTAGTAAATCTGGATTTACTAAATTACAATTTGATAATATTATACTTTTGATTTCATCAAAAATCAAGTCGCATTACACATTATGTACCTTGTGACGTTCCAAGCATTTGACCCTTCTACCTCAACAAAAAAACCTGTGCAATGCACAGGTCAAACTGTTGACAAAGTCTTTTGGATTAGCATTATCCAAGGGACTTTTCTTTTGTTTTGGGTTAAATGTTCGGAGTTGGCCTTAAAAAGAAAAAAACTGACAAAAGGTCAGCATATTTCTTG
>Ga0129313_1000995_pt1 | contig 20023 bp, 17 predicted proteins | sample O1105metagenome_FD_94436 | JGI IMG/M metagenome (GOLD analysis project Ga0129313, IMG submission 94436) | Orangutan group fecal microbial communities from fecal samples from Wisconsin, USA - O1105 metagenome | ecosystem: Host-associated > Mammals > Digestive system > Large intestine > Fecal...
ATTTTTATATATAATAGAAGCATGTTTTGTTAAAGAGGGTTTTTATGTATGAGTTCAGATGTCAATATTCTTATAATAGAAGATGACCTAAATCTCTGCTCCTTCATGACCACCGGTCTGATTGACAGCGGTTATCATGTCACCCCCGCTTTTACCGGTGCGGAGGGGCTTCGGCTTGCCGCTTCAGTGAATCCGGATATTGTTTTGCTTGATTTGGGGCTGCCGGACATGGACGGTCTGGATACATTAAAGTCCCTGCAGAGCCGGAGTAAGACGCCCGTTATCGTAATCTCCGCCCGCACCAGAGAAGAGGACAAGGTACAGATGCTGGATGCAGGTGCAGACGACTATCTGACAAAACCCTTTGGTCTCGCAGAACTTATGGCACGTATCCGCACCCGCCTCCGCCAAACCTCCCCGGCTGCTCCCACCCCGGCGTACAAGGCTCTGAATTTGGAAATTCGCTTCGACATGAGAAGAATTTGTCTTGATGGTGAAGAAATTCATCTGACCCAGGTGGAATACCGCCTGCTCACCCTGCTGGCCGAAAATTCGGGTCGGGTGCTCACTTATGATTTTTTGATGAATGCAATCTGGGGACCATACATAAACGATGACAATCGGATTTTGCGTGTCAACATGGCAAATATCCGCCGTAAAATCGAAAAAGATCCCTCCCATCCCCAATATGTATTTACGGAAGCCGGTATCGGCTACCGCATGCGTGAAAACGAAAACGCCTGAGAAGTCCTCAGGCGTTTTTCTATCTATGGATTGACTGATTCAAACATCCCCTTTATCTCGCTTTCGGCGAGACATCCTTCATATTCCGCCAAAACTCCGTCTTCATAAAGGATGGCAAATCGGGTTATTCCGTCTTCTCCGGGCTTCGGAATTTCACACTCCCAGTTTTCACCTGCAATGATAACCGGCTTCTCTGCAGCATCCGTCTTGTTGCTTGTCTCCGCTTCGGTAAGCTTTATCAGGAAACTATGCTCTCCGTCTGTCCAGCTCAGCAATATACTGCTTCCTCCGTCCGTCCCCATGTCATAGTAGATTGCCGAGAGAAGCTGATATCCATCCGGCACCCTGTCCGGTACATACTTTCCCAGACCTTCCACGGCACAGGCATCCTCCCAGGAAATTTCCTCTCCTGCCACATTTTCCGATTGCTTATAGACTTCCTCCTGCATCATTTCAATCTCTTCTTCGGGATGGACCCGGTCAGTCATACTGTCCTGGGAAGATGAATTTTGTGAGCTTAATTCCGTCATCCCCGTTTCCTCCCCGGCTGCACTCTCCGGTTTTTCAGCCGATTCTCCCTCCTCAGCCTGACTGCCGGGTATTTTCCAAACTGCTTCCGTCTCCTCTTCCGTCAGCATTGATTCCGTCATGTTCTCCGCCTGAGCAGACTCAGCCATATCCATGGAAGTACCTTTTTGTTGCTGCTCTATTCCAAAATAAGCCGCTCCCAGCACCGCCAGGCACAGGCATGCCGCACAGAGCCCTCCGTATCTGCCCATAAATCCGTATATCTTTTTCTCGCCGGACACCTTTTTTCCGTTGCAGACATCCATGGGTTCCGGCTGTCCGCAGCGTTCCAGCAATTCCTCGTCCACACCGGATAAGGCTTCCATAATGCGCAGGGCACTTTCTCTTTTATCTTTCTTCAAATCAGCCCCTCCTTCTCCAGATAACTCTTAAGTTTACTTCTGGTACGGAACAAGCTGGTTTTCACTGTATTTAACTTCATGGAGTAGCGTTTTGCAATAGCGCCGTACTCCTCCACATACCAGTATCTTCTCAGGAATATATTGCAGTCCTTTTCGGGCAGCGTATGTAGAAAATCGTTCATCAGCCGCTCCAGCTCGGCAGCCTCCACCATATCCTCCGTACTGTGGACATCGGGGATACACTCTGCCAGTTCATCCAGCGCCAAAGCCATCTCACCGCTCCCCCGCTTCATAGTTTGCCTCCCCTTCCATCTGTCAATGGACAGATTGCGCGTAATTGTCCCAAGAAACAGTGCCAGCTTTCCCGGTCTGTTGGGCGGTATGGAATTCCATGCACGCAGCCAGGTATCGTTGACACATTCATCCGAGTCTTCCCTGTCATACAAAATATGCCAGGCAATACTGTAGCAGTAATTTCCGTATGCACTCTGCGACTCCGCAATGGCACGCTCATTCCGTTCCCAGTACAAATCCAGTATTTCTGTATCCTTCAAGGTTTCTCCTCCCTCTCATCTCTCTGCATCTATAGACGATATCTCTCATAAAAGGTTTCAAAAAAGGGCAGGTTATGTAACCTGCCCCACATTCTGCCTTTTGTTGCTTACAGTTTGAATTTCTTGGCATTGTCCGACAGTTCCTCGGAAATGTTTACCAAGTCGTTGGTGGCCTGACGGCACTCTGCCACAATCTGAGCCAGCTGATCCATGGTAGCTGCAGTCTCCTCCGTGCTGGCTGCATTGTTCTGGGAAACCTCATTCAATCCGTCAATGCTCTCCACAACACCGTTTTTATACTTCTCAATATTGTCCAGCTGCTTAGAAATGGTATCAATAGCCTGTACAACATGCTGTATCTCTCTGTTCAAATTCTCGAACGCATTCTGGGTAACACCGAGTTTTTCATTCTGCTGACCGATTTCACCCACCACACCGTTCATGATTTCCACACTGTGGTTGGAATTTGTAATCAGCGTTTCCACAATGCCGCGAATCTGGTCTGCGGATTCCTTGGACTGGTCTGCCAGACCGCGGATTTCCTCAGCCACAACAGCAAAGCCTCTTCCCATCTCACCGGCTCTTGCAGCTTCAATGCTGGCATTCAGGGACAGCAGATTTGTCTGGTTTGCAATACCGGCAATCAGATCGGTAGCAGAGCGAATCTCCTGTACGGACTCGTTGGTCAGGTTGGTCTGCTTCTGTACCTCATGAACGGAATCGCTTGTCCTCTCGCTGATGTCAATCAGTTCTTTCAGCGTTGCATTTACCGTATCATTGTTCTCCCTCATGGCAACCGCACTGCTGCTCAAATCATTTACACTCTCGGCAGTCTTATTAATCGCCTCGCTCATGTCATTCATGCTTTCGCCCACGCTCTGAGTATCAGCCGCCTGATGGGTCGCACCTTCAGCGATATCGGTCACCGCCACATTGACGTTCTCAATGGACTGATTGATGGTATCCATATTGTTACTGAACTGCGCCGTGCACTCTCTCATGTCATTCATGCTCTTATGTATCTTTGCGATGGTCTCGGCAAAACTCTCCACCACAGAATATACGGCACGTGCAATCTTGCCCACCTCATCGGATCTTTCCAGAAGCTTCTCGGGCACCTCTAAATCCAACTGACCTTCCGCCACTTTATCCAGATTTCCGACCACTGCAACCAAAGCCTTGACAATCTTTAATACGATCCACGCAACCAGAACCACCGATGCCAATACAATAGCTACCATGAATATACCGCTGCTTCGCACAAAGCCGGAATAAATGGACTCAATCTCATCCACACTCATGGCAGTCATCACCATGCCGGAAACATCGCTGTACTGATCCTTGAAAGCTGAAAAATATGCCATATATTTGCGGCCGTTCATCCGGAAGGAAAGTTCAAATACATCCTCGCCGGCTGTCACTTTGTCCGTAATCTTACTGCTTACGTCCACAGTACCGTCAAAGCTCGCCGCCACCATTTTTCCTCCCATAAAAACAGCGACTTCCACTCCTGTCTCTTCTTTATAAGTAGCGAGAAGACCTTTAGAACCGGAAACCGGCATATCTCCCAAACGAAGTTCACCGTCCTGGAAAGAAAGCGATTCTCCGGAGCGAAGCAGGCTCTGCATAGTCAGATACTGTACCGATGACAGTTCCTGTTGCACCAACCTTTCCGCCGTTGTATCACCTACATTGTCCAGTGCCAAAATAGCCATTATCACTACGATAACCATGGGAACTAATATAACCGCCAGCAATTTTACCAGCAGATTGGCTCCTTTTTTTGCTTCAATTTTCTTCTCCATATTTGTCTTTTGCTCCTCTCCCAATTTATCTGAAAGTGATTACTTTTTTATTATAGTACTGTTTACCGTCAATTACAATACACAGTATATTATTTTCTGAACTGTCAAAAAATTACATCAATGGTGCCACAATTCGCATCACCCAACCCAGTGCCTTTTCATGTAACTTCCGCTTCTCCACATCCTCCTGAGTCTGTTCCACACATTTTTTCAGGGTATTCTGCATATCTTGCTCAATCTCGGGAATCCGGGAATTCCGATACAGAAGCGCTCCGCATTCAAAATGGTGATACAGGCTGCGGTAATCCAGATTTACAGTGCCAACCACCGCCTTTTCATCATCGGACACAAACACCTTTGCATGCACAAAGCCGGGCTCGTACTCACAGATGCGAACCCCCGCCTCCAGCAGCTGGCTGTAATAGGTTTTTGCCAGGCAGAAGGCATATTTCTTGTCAGGAATATGGGGCATGATAATGATAACCTCCACCCCTCTTTTTGCGGCATAGGTCAGGGCCATCATCATCTGATGATCCAAAATGAGATAGGGTGTCATAATATGCACATAGGTGTGAGCCGTATTGATGATATCCAAGTAAACCCTCTCTCCAACCCTCTCCACTCCCAGAGGACAGACACTGTAGGGAATCACGTATCCGTCTGAAGGCACGGCTGCCCCCGGCGGACATGCGTACTTTCCGAAATCCTCCGCCTGTCTCTCCGACTCGTTCCACATTTCCAGAAACATATAGGTAAAGCGCTCCACAGCATCTCCCTTTACCATGATGCCGGTATCCTTCCAGTGACCAAACCGATTCTTCTCATTGATATACTCATCTGCCAGATTGATTCCGCCTGTAAATGCAACCTTTCCGTCAACCACCAGAATCTTACGATGGTCCCGATTGTTGTAGTGAGGAGAAAATATGGGCTTTATAGGGGCAAACATTTTGCAGCGAATCCCCTCTTTTTCCAGTATCTGCGGATAATAGTTGGGCAGATTAAACAGCACGTCCGTGCCGTCATACATAAACCTGACTTCCACACCCTGCCCGGCTTTTTCTTTCAGAAGTTCATGAAGCTCGTCCCACATGCGTCCCTCGCTGACGATAAAAAATTCCATGAAAATATACTTTTCGGCCTTTTTCAGTTCCTCCAGCATCGCCGGAAACTGTGCATCTCCCAACGGGTAATAGCTGACCTGTGTATGCATATAGGCAGGACTGTTATCGCAATTGTACAGATAATGGGCAAGCTGTCCCATCTGAGGACTCTCCGCCCGCAGTTTTTCCCGGACTTCCGTCTCCGGATTTACATACTTTCTTGTCTGTTGTGCCAAATTTTTCAAACGTCCGTACATTACCTTCGTGCCGGGCTGAGTCACGATGGTTGCATAGAATATTGCACCGAAAATGGGAAAAATGGCAATGGGAAACATCCAGGAAAGTTTCATATCGGGATTTCCTCTGGTGTTAAATATGTGTAGCACTGCAACGGCACTGATTAAGACAAACAATCCGTAAAACAGGAAGCTGTAGTTGCGCAGCTTAAAATATCCCACCACAAGCAGAATCAGCTGCGCCAGAAAACCCAGTAAGATAATGGCTGTCCGTCCGTAGATGACAGTCTTGATATTGCCCAGTTTTTTCTTTTTACCTTCTTTTGTGCTCATACGGCGCCTCCCATGTTTTCCCTATACATACAGTATACACAAAATGAAAAAGACAGACAAGAGCCACTCCGCTCCCATCTGTCTTTTTCGCTTATTTTTCCCCGGCCTCCGACTCCAGAAAGCCGTTCAGGTTTACAAGACAGCGATACAGAATCTCTGTCTCTTCCTCACTTAAATCCTTCACAATCGCCCGAATCATTTTTTTGTGGAAGTCGCGGTGATGGTAGAATGCCTTTCTTCCCTTTTCAGTCAGAATGACATAAACCACTCGCTTGTCCTCGCTGCTCCGCTCTCTCCTGATGTACCCCTTCTTCTCCAACCCGTTCATGTTGATGGTCAGGGTACTGACAGTGACGGAAAGCCTGTGGGCAATCACAGACATATTTCTGGGCTCCTCCACGCCGATTGCCTCTATGATATGCATGTCATTATTGGTGATGTCCCGATATTCCTCAGTGATAACCGCTCTTCCTTCCATGTCCATGACATGATTGAAGAGACTTACCAACAGCTCATTGATGGAGCGTTTTGTGGTCTGCGCCATTTTGTTACCGATACCTTTCCGTTTACGTTTTACGTTTATCTTACCGATTATTCACAAAAAAATCAATAGTTCCCTATTACCATGTCAGCACACAGGCGCCCCAGGTCAAACCGGCGCCAAATCCCGAAAGTACCAGTTTCATCCCCTTCTGCAGTCTGCCCGCCCGATTCAGTTCATCCAGCAGAACAGGAATGGCTGCGGAGGACATATTACCCACTTTATTCAAATTCACGGGAAACTTTGCGATATCCTGCTTCAACCGTTTTGCAATGCCCTCAATGATGCGGTAATTCGCCTGATGCAGCACAAACATATCAATATCTTCCGGTGCCATCCCGGTCTGTTCCAGCACCTCCTGTATACCTGCCGGAACCTGACGCACCGCAAAGGCAAAGACTTCCCTTCCGTCCATCTGAACATAGGGGGCTTGTACAGGCACATCCGCATAGGGATTTTTCAGGGCACGGCTGTCACATTTCAGCACCTCTCCCCTGCTGCCGTCGGAATGCTGAACAAACCCAAGAATACCACCCTGCTCACACTTCTCGACGTACACGGCACCTGCGCCATCCCCAAAGAGAATACAGGTTCCTCTGTCCGTCCAGTCCACAAGCTTGGACAGCACTTCCGCTCCCACAATCAGCGCGCTTCGATACACTCCCGCCTCAATATAGGCCCAGGCAGTGTTGAGTGCAAAGAGAAATCCCGCACATGCGGCATTTAAATCAAATGCAACTGCATTGGATGCCCCCAGCCTGCTCTGCACCTGACATGCCACGCTGGGTATTCCGCATTCCGGTGAGCAGGTAGCCACCAAAAGCAAATCCACTTGGTCAGCGCTTTTTCCCGCATCTGCCAGAGCTTTCTCGCAGGCGGATACGGCCAGGTCTGTCACGGTCTCACCCGTGGACACATGCCTGCTGCCGATACCTGTTCTCTCCCGAATCCACTCATCCGAGGTTTCCACAAGCTTTGTCAGGTCGTTGTTTGTCACACATTTTTCCGGCAGTGTGCTTCCGGTTCCGATTATCTTAATGGACATTTTATATAAACCATGCCTTTCCTGTACAAGTCCGGCGCTCCGCTGTACTAGAACTTGCGGAAGCGCTCATACCGCTCTGCCGCAATCTGCTCCCCATCCATACCGCGGTAACGCTCTAAAAATTCTTTCATATTCTCCTTCATATATCCGGCTATAGCCTCCGTTGTCTTCGCGTCCGCGCCGCCAAACTCCGGGATAACCTTCTCCACCACATGAAGCATTTTCAAATCCTGAGCCGTGATGCGCATGACTTCGCTGGCCTCCTTAGCTCTGGAGGAATCCTTCCAGAGGATAGAGGCAAAGCCCTCGGGAGAAAGAATGGAATAGGTTGCATTCTCCATCATCCAAACCTCATTTCCCACTGCAGTGGCAAGAGCACCGCCGCTGCCGCCTTCTCCGATAAAAATACACAACACCGGCACCTTCAATGCCGACATTTCCCTTAAGTTTCTGGCAATCGCTTCCCCCTGTCCGCGCTCCTCTGCCTCAATTCCGCAGAAAGCGCCGGAAGTATTGATAAAACTAATGATGGGACGGTTGAATTTCTCCGCCTGCTTCATAAGACGCAAAGCCTTTCGGTAACCCTCCGGCATTGGCATGCCGTAGTTTCTCTCCTGGCACTCTTTCGTGTCCTTTCCCTTGTGCTCCGCAACCACCGTCACCGGCTGTCCGTCCAAAAAGGCAATACCGCCGATAATGGCAGGGTCATCCCGGAAGGCCCTGTCTCCGTGAGCCTCCACAAAGTAGTCAAAGATATACTCCATATAGTCTATGGCCTGAGGACGCTCCACCCTGCGGACCGCCTTCACCTTTTCCCACGCATTCTTCGGGCGCATGGTCCAAGCCTGTTCCTTCAATATCTCGTTGAGTTTGAAATGGAACTCCGTGCCGGGAGTGAAGGCCGCATACTCCTTTTCCCTGCACTGATGAGACTTTATCAGAAAATAAATGGTTTTTTTCAGGTTCTCACGCTTTACGATGCCATCAATAATACCATGCTCTTCCAGAAACTCTGCGGTCTGAAAGCCCTCGGGCAGTTCCTGTCCGATAGTCTGCTTGATGACTCTGGGACCTGCAAAGCCGATTAGCGCCCCCGGTTCCGCCATGATAACATCTCCCAGCATTGCAAAGCTTGCGGTAACTCCGCCGGTGGTGGGGTCAGTCAGTATCGTACAGTACAGAAGGCCTGCCTCTCCCAGCTTCTGAACAGCCGCAGAGGTCTTTGCCATCTGCATCAGGGAAATAATACCCTCCTGCATTCTGGCTCCTCCCGAACAGCAGAACAGGAACACGGGCAGCTTTAACTCGATAGCACGCTCCATGGCAGCGGTAATCTTTTCGCCCACAGTCTGTCCCATACTGGCCATGAGGAAACGGGAGTCACAGATTCCAAGCACAATATCCTCTCCGAACACCTTACAGCGTCCCACGGTCACGGCTTCATCCAGCCCTGTCTTCTCCCGGGCTTCTGCCAGCTTCTCCTCGTAGCCTGCATAAGCCAGAGGATTGCGCACGGGGCTGTCTGTGAACCAGGGTTCAAAGGTATGGGGGTCTGTCACCATGCGGATACGGTTGGGCACCTTGACCCTGAAATACCCACCGCACTCGTAACAGATGTATTTTTTCTTTACGACCCTGTCTCTCTCCACGCTCTTGCCGCACTTGGGACAGCGTATCATGTAAACCTCCTTCACCTGAGGTTCCCCGTTTTCCGCAGGCTTCTCCGCATCGGACTTTTCCGCCTCGGACTTTTCCTCTTCGGGCTCCGGGGTATACCCGGTAGGTTTGCCGCCCAGCGTCTCATTTATTTTACTCAGCTTCTTCGCAAAAAAATCCGCACGCTTCTGCTTCATGAAAACATTCATAACAACACTCATTCCTTTCCCGTTTGATAAGAGCACCGTACAGGCATTCCTATCAGACTCCGATTGCAAAGGTCAGCTCCGCCGAAGCGGCTACCTTGCCGTTCACGGTAGCGGTAGCCTTTCCCACGCCCACCGGTCCTTTAACCTTGATAATCTCCATCTCCAGCATAAGTACATCCCCCGGCATTACCTTCTGGCGGAATTTTGCCTTATCGATTCCCGCAAAGTATGCGGTGCGCCCCTTCCATTCCGGCTGGGACAAAATTGCCACCGCTCCTACCTGAGCAAGCGCTTCTATGATAAGTACTCCGGGCATCACCGGATTCCCGGGAAAATGTCCCTGAAAATAAGGCTCGTTCATGCTGACGCATTTCTTTCCCAGAGCCCTGACACCGGGTTCCAACTCCTCTATGGTATCTATCAGTAAGAAGGGATATCTGTGGGGAATGATATCCATAATTTCCTTTGCCGTATACAATGACATGGCTGTAGCCTCCTTTTTCATTTCCGGTCCGACAGTTCAACCGTCTTCCCAAGTATACGGACGTTTACATGTCAGACGGGAAGTATGGTCAACTGCTGTATTTACTCTTCCCGCAGTTTTCCGATTAATATGCTTGCATTGTGGCCGCCAAAGCCCAGGGAATTGCTGAGAGCATAAGGAACTTCTTCCCGGAAGCTCTCCTTACAATAATTCAAATCCAACTCTTCCCCGGTCTCCTGCAATCCTACCGTCCTGTGAATAAAGCCTTCCTCTATCTCCTTGACACAGGTGATGAACTCTACCGCTCCGGCTGCACCAAGAAGATGGCCTATCATGGATTTGGTGGAATTGATTTTCAGGTTCTTTGCATGCTCACCGAAAGCCAGCTTGATTGCTCTTGTCTCAAAGAGGTCATTGTGATGTGTACTTGTGCCGTGAGCATTGATATAGGTCAGCTGCCCGGGTGCCACACCACCGTCCTCCAAGGCGTTTTGCATTGCCCGTGCCGCACCTGCTCCGTCCTCCGCGGGAGAAGTGATATGATATGCATCAGAAGAACAGCCGTAACCCAGCACCTCTGCATAGATGTGCGCGCCGCGCTTCTTCGCATGCTCCAGTTCCTCCAGAATGACAATACCTGCGCCCTCGCCCATGACAAAACCGTTTCTGTCCTTGTCAAAGGGAATAGAACATCTCTCGGGGTCTGTGCTGTCGGAAAGTGCTGTCAGTGCCATAAATCCGGCGATACCCATGGGAGTGACCGCACCCTCTGTACCGCCTGCCACCATCACATCCGCATCTCCGTACTGGATGGCCCGGAAAGCTTCTCCGATAGAGTTAGTTCCCGTGGCACAGGCTGTCACCACATTCAGGCTCTTTCCCCTAAGTCCGTACATGATGCTGACATTGCCTGCTGCCATGTTGGAAATCATTAGCGGTACAAACATCGGTCCCACTCTGGAGGGTCCCTTCTCCAGCAATCTGCCATGCTCCCTCTCTATGGCCTGAAGGCTGCCGATACCACTGCCGATAGCGCAGCCGACTCTCCATGCATCCTCTTTCTCCATGTCAAGCCCTGCGTCCTTCATTGCTTCACCTGTGGCAGCAACCGCATACTGGCAAAACAGTTCCATACGTCTTGCCGCCTTCTTGTCCATATACTCCTCGGGGTTAAAATCCTTTACCTCTGCGGCAAGCTTACACTTATAATCCTCAGCATCAAATTTGGTGATTGGTGCAAAACCGATTTTCTCCTGCTTTACACCGTTCCAGAATTCCTCGACACTGTTTCCGATGGGAGTCACCGCTCCCATACCTGTCACTACAACTCTTCTCATATTGCCATTCCTCCGTCCACACAGATAACCTGACCTGTGATATAGTCTGAGCCGCTACCCGCCAGAAACGCAACCGTTTCAGCGATTTCCTCGGGGCTTCCCATTCTGCCCATGGGAATTGTCCCCACTGCTGCCTCTTTTGTCTTCTCGGGCATGGACTTTGTCATCTCCGTATCCACAAATCCCGGTGCCACCGCATTGACGCAGATACCTCTCGATGCAAGCTCTCTCGCAACGCTCTTAGTCAGTCCGATGAGTCCCGCCTTGGATGCGGAATAGTTTGCCTGTCCCGCATTTCCCAGAACCCCGGAAACTGAAGAGATGTTGATAATTTTTCCGCTGCGCTGCTTTAGAAAGTAGCGGGACAGATATCTGATGGTGTTAAATGCCCCCTTCAGGTTGGTGTCAATCACGGTGTCAAACTCCTCCTCCGACATGCGCATCAGCAGATTATCCCGGGTAATCCCCGCATTGTTCACCAGAATATCCACGCGGGAATACTTTCCGATTATCTCCTCCACCATTTTCCCGCAGGCTTCAAAATCAGCCACATTGCAGCCAAATGCTTCAGCACTTCCGCCAGCTTCTTCAATCTTCGCCACAACCTCCAGTGCGCGCTCTCTGGAGCCGTTGTAATTTATCAGCACCGTGGCACCCTGCTCCGCCAGTTTCAGGGCAATGGCCTTTCCGATACCTCTTCCCGCTCCGGTGACAAGCGCCACCTTACCGCTCAGTTCTCTTCTCATCTCTTCCATTTTTCCTCTCATTCCTCTAATGCCGCTTGACCGCGCTCAACCCGTGACCGGTGCAACATACTCATATATGCAGGCTACGACCGAACCAGGTTGTTCAAATCTTCCACTGTCTCCACATTCTTCACTGTCACCTCGCGGCTGGTTTTCCGCAAAAAACCGCTGAGGGTCTTGCCCGGTCCGATTTCGATAAAGGTGTCCACACCGTCCGCTATCATGCGCTCCATGATTTCTCTCCATCTCACGGTGCCCGACACCTGCTTCGCCAAAAGTTCCTTGATTCTGTCCGCTTTGGTAACATAATCTGCTTCCACATTGCAGAGATAAGGAATCTTCGGGTCATGCACCGTCACCTTTTCCAGCTCTGCGGCAAGTTTCTCTCCCGCTCCCGAAAGAAGCGCGGAATGGAAGGGTCCGCTTACCTTTAAAGGGATACAGCGCTTTGCGCCGCTCTCCTGCAGCTTTGCTGCAGCCGCCTGTACAGCGCCTTCTTCTCCGGTAATCACAATCTGCCCGGAACAATTATCGTTGGCGATGGACACGATTCCGGGAGTCTCCTCGCAGATTCTGCGAATGGTATCCGCATCCAGTCCCAAAACCGCTGTCATGGCACCGCCTGTGGGATATGCATCCTGCATATAGATGCCGCGGCTGCGAATCAATCTGAATAAGTCGGACAGCTCCATTACCTCCGCCGCTGCCAGTGCACCGTACTCGCCAAGACTTAAGCCCGCACAACAATCCGCCTTGATTCCCTGTTCCTCAATCACCTTCAGAATTGCAATCTCCGTTGTCAACATGGCAATCTGGGTGTATTCCGTAATATTTAACTTATCATTCTCCGCAAAACAGAGACCGGCCACATCCAGTCCCGTGGCTTCCTCTGCCATGTCATAAACCTTCCTTGCCGTCTCATAGGTATCGTAAAAATCTTTTCCCATGCCAAAGTACTGGGCACCCTGTCCGGGAAAAACAAATGCTGTCTTACTCATTTTTCCTTCCATTCTGCCGCCCGGGCGGCTTTCATCTCCTACACTCTGTCCGTGGCGCCCTTCAGCAATTCTTCTGCCTGCGCCATAATTTCCTCAATCATCTCGCGGCAGGTCTGTTCTTTACTTACCATTCCCGCAATCTGACCTGCCATAACAGTGCCGTTTACCACGTCACCCTCCATGACCGCCCTGCGAAGTGCACCCAGACCAAGCTTCTCCAGTTCCTCAAACCCGGCTCCTTCCTTTTCCAGACGCAGATATTCCTTTGTCATTTTATTGCGGAGGGAACGAACGGGATGACCGGTACTCATGCCTGTTACCTCGGAGTCAATGTCCTTTGCCTTAAGCAGCTTTTCCTTGTAATTGGGATGAACGATGGATTCCTTTGCCACTACAAACCTTGTACCCATCTGAACACCTTCCGCTCCCAGCATCAGCGCCGCAGCAAGTCCCCGTCCGTCTCCGATTCCGCCGGCTGCAATCACGGGAATCGAAACCGCGTCCACTACCTGAGGAACCAGAGCCATGGTAGTCAGGGAACCGATATGTCCGCCGCTCTCCATACCTTCCGCCACAACGGCATCGGCACCGGCACGCTCCATCAGCTTTGCCATGGCAGTGCTCGCCACCACGGGGATCACTTTTATTCCTGCCTCTTTCCACATCGCCATATATTTTCCGGGATTACCGGCACCGGTAGTCACCACTCTGACACCCTCTTCCACGATAACTTTTGCAATTTCATCTGCTTCGGGATTCATCAGCATCAAATTGACACCAAAGGGCTTATTCGTCAGTTCCTTAGCCTTCCGAATCTGCTCCTTCACAAAAACGGCAGGCGCTCCGCCCGCACCGATGAGACCGATTCCTCCTGCCTCGGACACTGCCGCCGCCAGCTTATGCTCCGCCACCCAGGCCATGCCGCCCTGAATGATAGGGTACTCAATACCGAGAAGTTCTGTCAGTTTTGTTTTCATGTCTTTCGTCTCCTCCATTCCTGTCCGGAAGATTTTATGCTTATTCAACACCCTTTGCGGCAAGATACTCCAATACATCGCCCACAGTCAGCAGCTTCTCCAGATCCTCGGAAGGAATCTCAATGTTAAACTCATCCTCCAGAGCCATTACCATCTCAAACAAATCCAGGGAGTCTGCGTTCAAATCATCCTTAAAGCTGGTGCTCTCCGTGATGCTTTCTCCCTCTGCGTTTAACTTCTCCTCAATTACTGCCTTTACCTTTTCCAACATGATTTTGTTCTCCTTTTTGCTTTTCATAGTTTTCTTTACTACATCAGACAGTTTGATACTCTATTTGTTTGAATGTCAAATTATTTGAGTTTCAAACTATTCTGAATGATACTACGCTTTCCACAAAATGTCAACACAAAAAACCGGGCAGTATAAAACCGCCCGGTCTGTTCCGCTTATTTCATCGCTCTATTGTCTGTTTCGTCAAATCTTAAACTTCTTTACAATCTCCTCCAGCTGTCTTGCAAACTCTGCATTGACCTCAGCCTTTTCTCCTGTATCGCTGGCATATCCCACCATATCCGTTGCCTTAGCTGCAATGTCGTTAATGCTGATTGCTGCCTCATTTACCGTGGTGTTGATGCCCTGAACGGAGTTGGTGATGTCATTGATATTCACCTCAAGTTCCGCAACAGACTCGTTGATGGTCTTCATGCTGCCGGAAAATGCTTTCGCATCCGCGCTGTACTCCTCGCTGACCTTGATGAAATTCTCGTAATCCCTGATGACTGTCTCTTCCATAAAGCTTATCATCCACTGCAGACATTTCTCCATGCTCTCGGCTGCATCCTTGACACCTGTCACGATGTTGGAGATATTGTTTGCGGTCTCGGTGGACTGGGATGCAAGACTGCCGATTTCACTGGCAACCACAGCAAAACCTCTTCCCGCTTCTCCCGCTCTTGCCGCCTCGATGGATGCATTCAGGGACAGGAGTTCCGTCTGGCTTGCAATCGCCGCAATGGCCTCGGTCAGAGCGTTAATCTGCTCAATCTCCTTTGCCTTTTCAATCGCAATATCGGATTCCTGCTTCACCTTGGAGTAAATATCTCTTGTCTTTGCATTTGCCTCCTCGGTACTCTTCTTCAATCCTTCCGCCTTTACAATAATCCTGGACGCGTTCTGCTCTCCTTCCTTGGTCAGGCTGCCGATTTTTCTGGTGTTCTCATCAATGTCGCTCATTCTCTCATCGATAATCTGGGTAGTGGCCGAAGTCTCCTCCATGCTGGCCGCAAGCTCCTGGCTGGTCGCGGAGTTATCGCAGGAATTGCTGTTCAAATCTTCCACGAGACCTTTCAGACCATTTGCATTGTCGTTCAGCTTCTCTGCCGCTTCCGCCAACTGCTTCACCATACCCACCAGATTTGCTCTCATGCTTTCCAAGGCGCTGCTCATAACTGCCGTCTCTCCCTTGCCCTTGGAGAGAAGTCTGCTGATTCTGCTCTCCGTAAAGTCAAACTCAGCGTTTTGGTCAATAACACCGGTCAACATCTTAATCGGCTTTGCAATACTTCTGGAAATCAGCGTTCCGCAGAGCAGCACCAGAACCAGAATAAACGCAGCACAGCCTGCACACATCACCGTAAATTGAGTAATGGAAGCAAGTGCTGCCGACTTATCCGCAGTTATCACAAGGATACCCGATCCATCCGGCACCACATAGTAACCTGCCAGCTTCATGGCTCCCTTAAACTCATATTCCACCACGGCCGGATCTGCTATCACACCGTTCGACAACTGTTTTACCAACCCGGAAACCACTTCGTTTTCCACAGGCTGCCCCACCTTGGAGACTGTGGGATGCATCAGCATGATACCCTGTCCGTCCACCACATAGCAATAGCTTCCCTCAACACCGTCCATGGTCACATCTCCAAGCATCGCTGTCAGGGTTTCGGTATCAGGCATTTTACTTCCGTTGACAGCCACCGCAGTACGCAATTCCAATCCGTAAGCCTTGGCAAGTCCCAACATCTCGCTATGTACCCGCTGACTCAAAGAGTCCGAGAACCGTTCTATAGCCATAATCGTTATAAAACCCGAGGACACAAGCATTGTAACAACAAGTGCAATCATGATTCTGGTCTGAATGCCCCGGAACATGCCGACCTTCTTTTTCTCAACTGCCTTCTCGAGAAGTTCCTCAGCCTTTTCCTCAAGGGCCTCCTTGTCAATAGTTAATTTTTGCATGATGTTTTGCCCCTCCTTCCAAAGGTATATATGACATTATACATTATTACTCTATTTTTTTCATCCTTTTTTTACAAAAACAGCATAAATTTCTTTTAAAAAGACTCAAACCGACATATTTCGCAAAAAGCAACTCAATTTGTTATAATTCCGCACAATTTTCATATAATATGTACTTTTCGATTGATATTTTAGAAAACAGGTATATAATATAGATAGAGTACCGCACAAAATTTACTCTTTCTATATCTGTGCGGTAGGAGGACGACTATATGAACACCAACGCCGAGATCCTGACCTTCGATAATATTTGTCGCATAACAGAAGAATTCTCTCCATGCATGAACGATTACCTGTATGTGTATGATTTGGTCAGTGATACTTACTATATAACAGAGCGGGCAGTGAAACGTTTTAACCTGCCGGGCAACATCTTCCACGATGTGGTGGCTACCCACGGCAAATTTGTTTATCCCGATGATTTTCCCATGCTGGAATTGGACTTAATGCAGGTTCTGTCCGGTCAAAAAGAGGAGCATAATCTGGAATACAGATGGCTTGGGGCAGACGGCTCCCCGGTCTGGATTAACTGCAGGGGCCGCGTCATATATGACGAAAACCGGACCCCCATTCTGATGGTGGGATGTATTAACGAAATCGGAAACCAGCAGAAGGCTGACAATGTCAGCGGACTGCCCGGCGAAAGTTTTCTGCATGAGCATATGCAGATGATGATTCCCGATTTTTCCAAGGGATTATTGATGCGCATCGGTATTGATGACTTTAAGACTCTCAACGAAAGACACGGCATGGGCTACGGTAACTTTATTTTAAGAAAAGTGGCCGACTGCATCCAGCAATCCCTGGATGCTTTTCAGTATGCCTACCGTATTGTCTCCGATGAATTCATTGTTCTGGATGTCTCCGACAGACCTGCGGCATCCATGAATCTGCTCTATCACCACATTCGCTCAGCTGTGGACAATCTGGTCGAGCAGCAGCACTATAAAGCGCTGTACACCATATCGGGAGGCATTATCTCCCTGAGCGATATCAAAGTGAATAATTATGAGGAACTTCTGAAACTGACTGAGTTCGCACTGGCAGAGGCAAAGAATCGCGGTAAGAATCAGGTGTATTTTTTCTGCCCCGCCGATTACGAAAAATTTTTGCAGCGGCGTCATATACGTTCCTGTCTCCGCCAGTCGGTCTCCAACAATTTCGATGGATTTGATTTGAACTACCAGCCTATCATCATGAGCAACGGCGAGCATCTGTATGCTGCGGAGACTCTTCTGCGTTACCGGACGCCGGAAGGCAAAAGCATTTCTCCCTATGAGTTCATACCCATACTGGAGGACAGCGGTCTCATCATTCCGGTAGGAAAATGGATTATCAAAAATGCACTGGACATGTGTGCACAGTGCAGGGAAAAATATCCCGACTTTAAGGTATCCATCAACCTCTCCTACATACAGCTTCTGAAAAGTCCGATGTTTGAGGAGATTATGGAGGCGTTGGATCAGCATGCCCTGCCTCCCAACAGCCTGATTGTAGAACTGACAGAGAGCGGTCATCTGGAAAACAGTCCCGCCATTCAAAACGTGTGGCGCAAGCTGAAAAATGTGGATGTGAGCATCGCCATTGATGATTTCGGCACCGGATACTCCAATCTGCAGAATATCGGAAATCTCCGTCCCAATATTGTCAAAATTGACAGAAGCTTCACTGTAAAGGCGCTGCAGAACGACTACGAATTTGAACTGTTGATTCACATTATCCGCATGATACACAGCATCGGATTGAACTTGGTTGTAGAAGGCATTGAAACCAGGGAAGAGCTGATAAAAATTACAGCTCTGAATCCCGATTTCATTCAGGGATATTTTTACAGCAAACCTTGTCCAAAGGAGGAATTCTTTGGAAAATTTGGGGTTTAGGCTGTATTTTACAGACTCATTTGTCCCTCTATGCCCTCAAATTCTATGTACTTCTCGCTGCCGTCCTTCATTTGAAGCACCACAGGACCGTAGCCGCCGCAGCACTCTGGGTCCGTATAGATAACACTCTTTATGGGGAACAGTTCTTCCTCCGTAAAGTCTTCGTGGCTCTCTTTGGTAATCACTTGGGAAATCAGTATATAATTTTCATACCCATACTGCTCCTCCCTGTCCATGGCGGCGTAAACCACAACGGAGCGTTCCGACTCAGGGTTTGTTCCCACACTGTACACCAGGCTCAGTTCCTTCCAGCCGTCAAAAATTGACATTGCCATCTGTTTCTCTGTACCCTGCGAGTCCCTGCCCTTCAAGATAATCGCTTTTGCGTTTCCGCACACTTTCTCCGTAATTTCCGTTCCGTTGTCCGGAAAACCGTAGGAACCCAGTGTCAGCTCAACGGGGCATCTGTGTAATCTCAATTTATCCACCCGCATGATACCGCAGGGCACAGGAAAGTCTGCCAGATTCAAAGCCTGCAGCCAATGGCATTCCGTGTCCAGCCTGTAATCAAAAAACTGTCTGCGATATAATACACCGTTTTTCTCCCCACACCAGAAAGTCACATTGGCCTCGGAAAACCGATTCGTGGTAATGTCCCTTAAAACATACTGCTGAGCTTCCACATCCACGGTGGGTCCGGACTCCCAGGGATACTTGGTATTGAAGGAAAGCTTTGAGTAATTCCACATACCGTGGGTATCATTTGTGTTCTTCAGTACTTTGCCCGTGCGAAGAATGGTCTCTCCGTTTGCCTCATGGTTTGAAAAGCAGAGCGCCGGTCCGTTCAATGTCGTAACCTTTACCTCATTTTCCTGCAAGGTATCCCATGTTCCGTTATTCTCCTTCTCTGTCCAGAAAGGATGGTCTGCGGGAAGGTGAAGACATAGAAATGCCTTTCCCAGCCAAAAGGGAGATTCCGCGCAGGAATAGCCCTGTACAAGAGGCGAAAACTGCCCGTAAAAGCCCAAGGTAGGAACTCCCTTGTACAGAAAATCCTCTCTTCCCAAAAACTGCATCAGAGAACCGGAGGAAATACGTCTTGCCCGTCCCGGATTAACCCTGCTTTCGCGCAGCAGTAAATTACCGTCAAAAGCACTGGTGGCCGCATTGCGATAGATATTGCTTCTGCCCCACATATTGGTCCAGCCGTCCCTGTCGAAGAAGTCTCCGTAGGTCTCCATAAGTTTATTGGAATTCTCCTCAAATCTCTTCGCCAGATAGGGGGCATTTTCATAGCCGTACCAGAGGTTCCAGATGGGCGCATATACATTGAAAGCCCAGCAGGAATAATAATCAAAGGAATGTCCGTCCCTGTACCAGCCGTCCCCCGCATAATAGTTTAAAATTGCCTGTGCATGGTCCAGCATTTTCTCCTCCCGGATGGGATACCCCTCCATATGAAGGAAAGCCATGTCCAGCATGTTAAAAAGGCGCCAGTTCTGGGGGACAGTGTTTGCATGGGCGTAGGAATCCAAAAATGCGGCAATGGTATCCTTTTCCTGTTTTGTATAGGTATCCCATATCTGCTCCCTGCTGATCCAGAGGCAGATAACCAGAGCACAGGTCTCCACCGTCTGCTGAAAAGCGCGGAAAGGGTCAGCATGTCCGGTGATATCCTGCTGATCCTCATAGGTACCCACATAGAGTTCATCCTCTTTTGTGCAGACCCGAAGCACCTGATTTTTATAGTACTCCGCCATGGAGTAGCCACAGATTGTCAGGTCGGGGATATTTTTCATCACAGGTGCCGCTATGAAAAAGGAGCGGGTCAGTCCTTCAAACACCTCCGCCGAGCGCTGTGTCCTTTGCTGCTCCGGGGAATCCTTCAGATGAGGATATGTGATTTCCGTCTCTTTTCTGGGCATGATAACCGGCTTTTCAAAGTCATCGATATTCTGAAAGATGCCCGCCAACATATATCTCCCTGCTTCCAGCCAGCTCTCGCGGGTCAGCCCGGTGTAGGGACTCAAATTGTAATCCAACGTCTTGGGTTTAAATTTCATCCGATATTCTCCTCTCATACAAAACGCCGGAATGCAGAATTACGGTTTCTGCATTCCGACGTCAGTATAACACTTTCTGCC
>Ga0129313_1000997_pt1 | contig 19953 bp, 23 predicted proteins | sample O1105metagenome_FD_94436 | JGI IMG/M metagenome (GOLD analysis project Ga0129313, IMG submission 94436) | Orangutan group fecal microbial communities from fecal samples from Wisconsin, USA - O1105 metagenome | ecosystem: Host-associated > Mammals > Digestive system > Large intestine > Fecal...
GAATGGTGGGTGCTGTTTGCGGTTCTGATTGTGTCAAACTGCAAAAATGCCAAAGAGGCAGGGCTAAAATGCCTTGTGTTCTTTCTCATCAGTCAGCCGGTGATTTTTCTCGTAGAACTGCCTACGATCGGATTGGACAAGGCACTGTACTATTACATCAAAATATGGTTGCCAATTACCATGCTCACGCTCCCCGGTGGTGCAATCGCTTTCTTTGCGAAAAAACAAAACGCACTGGGCGCAGTTATTCTCGGCATTGGCAATACCATTGTTGCACTGCTGGGTGTAAGCTATTTTCAAAAGCTATGCTATTCCTTCCCGCGGCATCTGCTGACAGTCGTTTCCTGTGCAGCAATCATTGTCGTTCTTCTTATGGGGATGCAGCAGAAGTGGAAGACAAGATTTTTGTCGGCGGCTACGACTGTACTGCTGACAGCAGGTGTTATTATTTGGGCTGTGCTCAATGAACGAGTGATCTAACAATCGAAATCTAAAAATTAGGAGGAGTAATATGAATTCCAACACTATTGCAAAATTCCACCTGTTTGGTAAGGTGGGAAAAATCGTCATGACGGTTTTATCCGTAATCGCAGCGCTTATAACAGTTAGCTGCTGCATTGCGACTGCTTTTACAGCAACTCTCCCGGAGGATGCTCTGACGGTTCGTGTGGTCGAACACGCTGAATTCCGCTTTAACAAAGCAAGCTTTGATACGCTGTGGAGTATCCTCGGCGGAAGCTTTACCTATTCGGGAAAAGAGTTCCCGGAGTATATGCTTGAGGATAGCGAAAAGAAAGCCAGTCCGCCTGAAAATCAAGAGTTCCAAACCGAACTGAAGCTTTTCAACCAGTCCTACGCCTCAGCGGAAATACACTCTGACGAAAGCGCCAAAGTCATGAAGGCGGATTCAACCCCTGAGGAATATAACGCAAAAGATTTGGTAACGGTATTTGTCTTTCTGTCGCTATTTTCGGCATCCGCAACTGTTGCGCTTTGGATGCTGAAAAGAATGTTTGCGGCGCTGACAAAAGTTGAATCGCCTTTTTGCAATGAAGTAGTTGGGAGAATGCGAGGTTTTGGATTCTCCCTGCTTCCGGTTGCGGTTTTCGCATCTGTCGGCGAATCACTGCTGGGCAGATTTCTTGCCGCCGGGGAAAGTACTAATATCAGCATTCAATGGGGCGTTTTGATTGCTTTTGTCGTAACTATGGCTTTGGTGGCTGTTTTCAAGTATGGTGTTCAACTGCAAAAAGAATCGGATGAGACCCTGTAAGGAGGCAGAAAAATGGGACACATCGTTTTGCGGTTAGACCGTGTCATGGCAGACAGGAAGATGAGCCTGAACGAATTATCGGCAAGAGTCGGCGTTGCCAATGTGAATTTATCCAAGATGAAGAACGGCCATATCAGCGCTATCCGCTTCTCAACACTGGCAGCTATCTGTGATGTACTCAATTGCCAACCGGGAGATATTTTGGAATATAGCGCAGAAACGACGGATGGAGTAACATCGTTAGAACAAGTGAGTGAGAGCTGATTAGATTTACAGAAAATTTAAATACGTACTATCTTTTTTAACCATAACCCTCCATGCGAGCAAAGGAGCATCCACGCGGACGCTCCTTTGTTCATTTAATAACATTTTTTACACGGCTCGTATCCTCGTCTTATGGCTTCGGATCTTGAAACCTGTGTTGGATTTTTCATATTACTGCAACTTGATCTGCTGTGATATTTGCTGCCGGACTTCGGTATCCATACCATATCGGTATTACCGGGTTGTTCTGCCGGCGGCTGTGTTACCGATTCGGCAGGCTTTGTTGTTTCGGGCTTTGAAGTCGTACTGCTTTGCGGTCCGGAGCTGTTACCGGTGGCATAATCAATGGTTATGCCGGGCTGAACATTGTAGCAATAAACATTAAAGCAAATTCCTTCGCCGCTGTCTTCAACCGAATACGCTTCTATCTGAACGCCGCTGCACACAAGGTTGTTCCCCTCATAAATCGGCGTGACCCTGTATGCAACATGATGGTTTGTTTCCTTGATGTAGTCGGCAACCATATTCTCAAATGTCAGCATACCCTCAATGTTCATATATCGGGTGCCGGTTATCAAGTTCTTTCGGTTCGCATTCTCCGCCGAGAGCTGCCATCCGATCAAATGACAGCGGTTCCACAAATATCCGCCGGATATACCGTCGTATTTTGCCTGAACCCAACCGGACGGCTTAATACTGCTGATACTGCCTCTTTCTTCGTTTGCTCCCGGCATAGTATCTTTTCCGCAGGAAGCAAGAGCAACGCCGCATCTGCCGAGTGAGTCAAGCTCCGAATACTTTTCATAGCCGGCAGTCGATAATTCCGATGCTGAAAAGTTGGGCTGATTATCGTTTATAACCGCATAAGCTTTTCCGGAATATGCAGCAATGCCTGACGGCTCAACCGGCGTTGCAGTTATATTACCGACACCGGACGGCTTGGATTTTGTTGTCGGTTCGGTGGTTTCGGTTGGATTATCCGATGACGCCCTGTCGGTTACCGCTTGACTGTCGCTTACAGTATCGGGAACGGAAGCCTGAGAATTATCGGAAATCCCGGTTGAATCTAAATTGCATCCCGCAAGGGATACCACCATTAAGAGTGATAAGAATAGTGCCAGAAGCTTATTTGAGTTTTTCATGGTCTTTATCTCCTGTATCTTTCGATTGTGATTTTGTCATGCGAGGAACCCTTGATATCCTCACTGCCGACTTTTTTGAAACCAAAGGATTTCAAATCAATGTCAAAGACCTTGTCGGACGGATAGTGTCTGTTCCATTTGCACAGCACAATTTCGCTTGCCCTGTCCGCCGAATACTTACCGTCCTCGATAAAACAAACATCATTTTCTTCGGCTTTGCTCATATAGTCGTTATCAACAAAGATGCATGGATTGCCGTCAAACTGCTTTGCGGAATAGAGACTCATCCACAGCTTTGCGCCTTGAGCGTAATTGACGATCCAGTTCCTGAGAACGCTGTCTTTACTCTGCCGTTTACCGAAAAACATCATGCCGCCTTTATCGTCAATGCAAAAAATCAACCTCATGATTTGACCCTTTCTTTTTGTTTGTTTGTATAAAAGTACACCTTATTACAAAGGTCCAAACAACCGTTCTGACGCGATTGACTATTCGGAAATTGTGTGATATAATAGACGAAGAGTTTGAAAATACGGCGTTTTCATAACTTTTTCCGTGAATATAGGTATGAAAAAATCACTGTAAAAAGGTGTACTTTTTTACAGTGATTTTTATTTTTCGCTATTCAATGTGGCTCGGTATTCCCGCAGCCTGTGATAGAATGTTGACTCGCACATACCGCACATTTCGGCAGCTTCATAAGCTTTTATAATGCCGTTTTCCCACTTTTCCACGATTTCGGGGAAATTGGGCGGAGCCTTAATGACCGGTCTGCCGAACTTCATTCCGTTGGCTTTTGCCGCCGCAATACCTTGTGCCTGCCGTTTTCGGATGTTTTCCCTCTCGTTCTGTGCCACAAACGACAGCACTTGAAGCACAATATCTGCAAGGAAAGTACCCATTAGGTCTTTACCTCGCCGTGTGTCTAAAAGCGGCATATCAATCACGGAAACATCAACCTCCTTTTCCCGTGTCAGGTATCGCCATTGGCTTTGAATTTCCTCGTAATTTCTCCCGAGCCGATCTATACTTAGAATATAAAGCACATCGCCTTTTTTTAGTTTCCGAAGCAACTTTTGATACATTGGTCTGTTGAAATCCTTTCCGGACTGCTTATCCTTATATATATTTTCTTCGGGAATGCCGATGTTACGCATCTCTACCATCTGCCGTTCTTCATTCTGATCGAGTGAGGATACCCGTACATAGCCGTATTCTTTCATGTTTTCTCATCACCTCGCATTCATATTATTTTACCAAAACAATGCGTTCTGTTCTTTGTTTTGTTCGCACATATTCGTATACTCATATTTTGTACAAAGTCAATCCAAAAAATAAAGCCGACAGTCTCCGGGGAAAGAAACTGTCGGCTTTTCAAATTCAGTCGTTAATATGCCGGCACACCGTACCCGAGTATCTGATACTCACCGATAGGTCTGCAAGAAGTCTGACATTGATCGTCCCAATTACCTTCAATGGTATAGACATAACCGTTTTCTACTTTCCAGACGATAGCGGTGTGATCCGCCTGTCCGTCAAGTCCGTTTTTCGCCCAATCATAGAAAATAATCATTCCCGGCGACGGTTCGGCAGAACCGTCAAGCCACTGTCCGCGTTCCTTAAACCAATTTACGCCAATGGAAGTTCCTGCATACTTCGGAATAACACCCGCATCAATATAGCCACATTCGTTAGCGCACCACGAGACAAAGCAACAGCACCACTCAACACGAGAACCAAAACCGTACCATCTCCAATAAGGCTCGCCGCCTTTGTTACCGAGCTGAGAAAGTGCAACCGAAACAATATCCTCGCCGCTTGCAGTATACCCGTACAGAACTCCGTTCCACATCTTTTTGTTTTTATCCGATAAAAGTTCTCTGAGTTGTTCCTTTTGCTCATCGGTAAAACCGTACTGCTGCGCCATTTCATCCGGCGTTTTATGCGTTACCCGAATATACAGATAAGTTCTCGTAACGCTTTCTGTTGTTTCGACAATATTTCCGTTGCCGTCATCCGTTTCGGTTATGACATTTTCGGTCTTTGTCGCAGTGCTGAAAGAAATCTCATTCATTGCCCAAAAGACTTCCTTTAATATCTGCCGTTTGCTCTCGTCAATAGACGCAACCTCCTGCGGATTGTTCGGATCGCCTGCGGTTTTAACGGCGTAAACCGAAAGGACCTCCGGCCATACGGCACGGGTACCTGACATTTCAAGAACATCGTATGCGACCGTGCCTTTTGTCTCGTTTATTTTTGCCTGATACTCGGCGTTCATATCTGAAATAACGGTCTGCATATTAAGTCCGTTACCCGTATCATCACCGCTGAAGAAAATACCGAAGCAAGAACCGGCAATCAGAGCGATAAGGCATATTACCACGATAATAACAACTGCAACCCATCCGCCTGCGGCTATGGCTGCAACAAGCGCCTTTATTCCTGCAATCGCCGCTTTTACGGCGGCGGCTATGGCTTTTGCCGTAACAACTGCCGCCTTGTATGCCGCTTGTGCTGCCTGACGAGCCGCCTGTGCCACCATTTTTGCGGCTTTTGCAGAAGCTTCCGCCGTTTTCTTTGCGGCTTTGGCGGTTTTCTCTGCGGTTTTTACCGCTGTTTTCGCTGTCTGCTGTGCCGTTTTTACGGTACGCTGACCTGTCTTAATACTCTTTTGCAGGGTTTTGGTTGTTGCTTTCCCCGTGGATTTTGCGGTTTGCTTTATACTGTCCGCTTCTTTTCGGGTTCGGCGAATTTCCTTATACAACCGCTTGCCGCTGTCATAAGCTTTCTTTGCGGTTTTACGAGTTGCCTTTCCTGTATCTTCAACAGCCCTCTCCGCCATATACTTGATTTTGTCTTCGGCGTATTCGTCAGGTGTAATTTGCCCGTCATCGGCAAGATTTTGTACTTGGTCTTTGGTTCGGACCGCCGTATTTTTTGTTACCTTTGCAAGTCCTGCCGCGCGGTCAAGTGTTTTTATATCCCGTTTGCTTTCCCTTGTTTTGATATCTTTCATCGGGACACCTCGCTTATCTTACATTGTCTTTGATAAGAGTAGGCGTATCCTTTTCGGCTGTCTTACCATTTAAGAAATCAAGATCGGCTTTCACCGAATCCTTAATACGGTTGTATCTTAACTTATCGGCAAGATTAAGCGATTTGAGTTCCAATGCCGAGAATCCGTTGCTCATTTTGGCAAAGAGATTTTGAAGTCTCGCAAGCACACCCTTGTCATGCTTTGCAAGCTCATTTTCCATTGCTTCTTTACCGAAAAAGAATCTGCCGGCATTGATAAGATGCTTTTTTGCGCCGCTGAGTTCCATTCGTGCGTTCTGCACATTCTGAACATTACCGTTCATGGAAACGGCGAAGCTGTGAAAGACCTTGCCGAGCTTATCGAGTGTTTCGGGGATTTTCATTGCTTTTACAGCATTTTTAAGTGCTTCCTTGCCTTTTTCCCGAAAGGCTTTCATCGTATTTGCCGCAGAAGCAATCAGGTTGTTTTTCGCCTTTGAAACGGCAGCGACACCCTGACGGATTTTTCCGTCCGCCGTCTGGATAAGATTTTCGCATTTAGCCTTGACGGAGCTGTTATGAATCATATTGACTTCCTTACGCATTTCCTGCATTTCGACAAGCATTGCGGAAAGTGTATGCTCCATATCTCCGATATAAGAAACAAGGGCGGAAACCTCGCCCTTTTCCTTATGCATACCGTTTTCCTCGAGCGTTTCAAGCAGTTCGATAATTTGCGGATTGTTTTTTAACTCATCCATTTTTCATCCTCCTCTCACTGTTCTCCGGGCTTGGTTGTCATCAAGCGATAGAGCTGCGTATTCTTCGGAAATTTGTTGACAAACGGCACGAGCGCCGAGCCGACCTTCATAAGACCGCGTCCGGCTTCCACATTGGTGATATACGAAATCTGCGTATCCGAGATATTGAGCAGTTCTGCAAGCTTGATTCGGTCGGTAGATGCCTGATTGAGCATAATAACAAACTCACTGTTTGCAAGCATAGTCCTTGCAGTATGGCTCTGCAAAAGGTCATCGACATTCTGCGTGATACCGGTACAGAAAGCACCGTATTTGCGAACACGCTTCCAAAGGGTAAACAGGAAGTTTGCCGAATACTCGTGCTGAAACAAAAGGTAGATTTCGTCGATGATAATAAATGTGTTTTTGCCCTTTGCGCGATTGGCGGTAATACGGTTGAGGATACTGTCAAGCACAACGAGCATACCAATCGGCAAAAGCTGTTTTCCGAGATCGAGAATGTCGTAGCAGATAAGACGATTGTTTACATCTACATTGGTTTCTTTCGCAAATGTGTTAAGCGAACCGTCCGTGAAAAGCTCAATGGCAAGGGCGATTTCCTGTGCTTCGGGTTCGTCCTGTTTGAGCAGATCGGCGCGGAAGTCCTTTAAGGTCGGAACCTTGCCTTTATATCCGCGCTTACGGTAATTTCGATATACATTCTTTGCACAGCGATCAATGAGCGACTTTTCCTGCGCGCCGAGACTTCGGCTGCCGATAAGCTGTTCGCACAATGAAAGAATAAACTCGGATTTCAAAATAAGCGGATCTTCGCCGTCACCGTAATCGCTGTTCATATCCATTGCGTTGATATGATTTTTGCTCGTTGCGGAAATGTCGATAATTGCACCGCCCATAGCCTTTACAAGCGGAGCATATTCGCGCTCGGGATCAATGATAATAATATCCGAATCGCCTGCAAGCATAAGGTTTGCAATCTCGCACTTTCCGGTAAAGGATTTACCCGAACCGGACACGCCGAGAATAAAAGAGTTGCCGTTGAGCAAACACTTGCGGTTTGCAATAATCATATTGTTGCTGATGGCGTTCTGCCCGTAGTAGATACCGTGCTCATGCGCGACCTCCTGAACCTTAAACGGCATAAATACCGCAAGGCTTTCGGTTGTCAGTGTTCTTGTAGCCTGAATCTTTTTGCACCCGATAGGAAGCACGGTGTTAAGCCCGTCGGTCTGCTGAAATTTCAAAACGGCAAGCTGGCACAAATGCCTTCTTGCCGTTGAAAGGATTGTTTCTGTATCTGCGTCAAGCTGCTCTTTACTATCCGCCATATGAGCCATTGTAACCGTAGCGCACATCATACGCTGATCGCGTGTAGTGAGGTCATTCAAAAATTCCTTGCTTTCTTTACGCTGAAGCTCCATATCATAAGGAACAACCGCCGAGAAATTGTTGTTCTGATTCTGCTTTCGCTGCCAATTTGTTATATTTGTTTCTACTCCGAGCAGCCGATTCTCAACCTCTCGTACCGCTTCGTCCATCGGGATAGGAACAATATCTATGGAGAACATCATATTGCGGTTAAGCTCGGTAAGCTCCGAAACCATACTGTCCTTAATATATGATGCGTAATCCTTTAAGAAAAGCACACGCACATATTTCTCGCCGAGCTTTATATAATCGTCGGCTCGTTCCATAGAATCGGGACAGATATAGTCCTTGAAGTTATGTCCCTTTTTCATCATATCCGAAAGATCAAAACGGAAGCTTTCTTCTTCACCTGCACGGTAAAAATCATGGAGCAGACGGAGCTTTTCGGTAGCGTCCAGTTCCTCGCATTTTGAACCGAGAGCAGAGAAATGTGCTCGCAGATCGGATGCGATACGGGAGAAATAGGTTCGCGCTTCCTCGATATCTTTTTTGACGACCGAAACGGTCAGATATTTCTCTTGAATAATGCCGTTTGCGTTGCTTGCCTTATCAAGCAAAATATTATTGTATTCCTCACGGTAGCAGTCAAGCTCATCACCGTTTTTCGGAATAAGGATTTCCTTTTCAAAGTTCACCTTGTTGATACGGCGATTGTTGATTGAAAGCTTTGTGGTCGCTCCGCTGTCAAGACTGTTAAGCAGTTCGGAATAGCAGAGAAACATTGTTTCTTTATCCTCCTTGCCGGCAACAAGGTAATTGATATCGGTAAACCGAAAGGTCTTTGCAAACTTGTTGCCTACCTTAAAGATACCGTCCTCCCAAATGGCTGTAATGGGAATATAATCGTGAACCGATTTCGGGACGGTATATTTTTCTTTATCCTGTTTGAGCATTGCTTTGAGTGATTTCATCATATCGTTTTCTTTTCCTCCTTCTGTGTTTTTTTCGTTATCTCTGAATAGAGCGTATCACATTCAAATTTCACCTTGACGGGTTCAATGAATTTTGATTTCAGCCATACCCATGCGAACTGCTCGGCAGTCATACCGTTATAGGTCACAAAACCGCAGGCGATAAAGGGAGCAGCGCCGAGCATACACATCCACGAGAGCGTTTCCACTCCGAAAAACGGCTTTAAGATGAAATACATTCCGACCGCCATACCGCAGCCGATAACTGCAAAAATGAACTGTCGCATCGACAGTCCGAAAAACATGGATTCCGTGTAGTTCCTTATTTCACGGTTGATTTTAATTTCCAAATAGATTCCTCCTTTACAGTCCCATCATTTCGCGCACAATGCGGTCTGCCATCTTTACAGAACCGACAAGTACCAGCATATTAAAAATGAGTTCCCCGACATAGCTCCACACCTGCGTCACCGCCGCTGCCGAAGTATCGACTGTGGGCTGGCTTGAAGCAAACACGGAGAATATGATACAGGCAAGTACGATAATAGCCCCTTCAAGAAGCACCGCACAGTAGCTTTTCAAAAATGTCTTTCCGACATTCTCGGTAGGTTGTCCAGCAAAGGTAGACAACGGAATCGGCGCGATTGCCGAGTACATATAGATTTTGAAAAAGCGCCCATATACGCTCATGATCATTATGAATGACAGCACCGTAATAAACAGCCCGCCAATCAAAGTCACTGCCCATAGCGGTATCGACTCCCAAAATCCGCAGTTTTCTACTGCGTCAATAATCGTTTGCGGTAAAGTCGCACCGGAGCTGCTTGCAATTCCGGACGCCACCATTATTTTTGAAATAACGCCCTGCACGATCATCATCAGTTTAAGCAGCAGTTCAAGACCGTAAGTGATTACGCCTTTTGCAAGCGCAAAACGGACAAACAGTTTTAAGACATGCTCAGGTTTTTTCACTTCGGTAAAGCTGCCGCAGGTCTTGATTATTCCGACAACAAAAAACAGCACAAGCAAGGCGTATCCGATAGCCTGCAATGCTCCGTGAATAGACAGGATTACCTGCCATATTGCGCCGCCCTTAAATGTTTCGGGCGATTGAGTGAGCAAGGTCCATATTTCCGCAAGCTTTCCGTTCCAGGTATCAAGTGCGTTCTGTAAGTTTTGAACTACCCAATTATCGCTCACATTCATTCCTCCTTTCCGACAAATAGGGGGCAGGCCGTTTGCGACCTGCCCCGTGCGCCGTATCTTATTTATCTGCTGTCCCGGTCGGGCGAACTGCGGATCACTCCGTACACATCGTCAACGAAGTAACGCCCGGCAAAGGGGTTGTATATTGCGTGGCATTTTACGCCGTTATACTCGGCAAGATAATCGTTATCTCCGATGCGTTCGATAATCGTCGCCTCACCGAGCACATTGGTTTCTCCCTGTTTCAGAGAGTGGATATAGCACTCGCATTTTTCCATGTGCGTCCTCCTTTTTAGCCCGTAATAAGATTTAAGATTTCCCTTGCGAAGGTAATGACAATACCGCCCGCAACAGTCAAGAATCCGTTGGCACGCTGTGACGGATCGTGAGACTTAAGGGAAAGTCCGACCTGCACGATACCGAAGCCGAGCATAATAAGACCGATGGCGCGGATAAGTCCGAAGATAAAATCGGACAGATTGTTTACAACGGTCAGCGGATCATCATTTGCCGCAAATGCCGTAAGAGACATAGTGAACATAAGCACAAGTGCAAGAACGATTGCACAGTAGACGCCAAAACCCTTTCTGACTTTGCCCGTCATCGGGAGCTTAGCGGTGTGCTTTTTGAGAACTGATTTCTTCATAGTTTTCTTCCTCCAATTTTTCATTTTTTAAGATTTCCTCAATTTCTTCCTCGGTGAGAATAGCGAAATCGCCGACCTCATCGGTAAGTTCAAACGGTTCCATTTTAAGGACAGAACTGTCAAAGCTGATACTGCCGATGCTGTAATTCGGTCGTGCGTGTTCATAAGGCTCTGCGCCGCCGTCCGCCGAGAGTTTAATGTTCGGGTGCTTCAAGATATCGTACTTCAAATCCATAATCGGTCGCTCACCTCTAATGAAGAGCAGAGCGTATTTGTTATCCATCATACGAACCTCGTCGGGCGTCATAAGCTCGCGTCCGGTTATCTGCCAATTTGTCGAATAGTTTCCGTTACGACCTTTGGATTGTCCGTAGGTGTTCATATCAATGGTTTCTTTACCGAGCAGCTTGGAAACATATTCGTGCGTCGATTGCTCGTTTCCGCCCAAATATAAAAACTCGTCGCAGTTGCCGACTATCGACTCCCATTCCTTTTCAAACAGCTTTTTAAGCTGTGCCAGATTCTGAATGATAATACTGACAGAAATCTCTCGGCTTCGCATTGTGGAGAGCAGCTTATCAAATTCATCGGGGAGCGCGACATTCGCAAACTCGTCCATGACAAAATGCACATGGACCGGAAGTCTGCCGCCGTGCATAACATCGGCGCTGTAATAGAGCTGTTGAAAAAGCTGAGTATAGAGCATACCGACAATGAAGTTATAGCTTGAATCGTTATCGGGAATAACCGCATAAATGGCGGTCTTTTTCTCGCCGAGCCTGTCAAGCTCCATTTCATCCGATTGAGTAATAGCGGCAAGGCTGTCGAGGTTGAATTTTTCCAGTCGGGCCACAAGGGTTATCTGAATGGATTTCAGAGTTTTACCAGAACCCGACCGATAGTTGCGATAATATTTGAGGGCGATATGATCGGGTGTTCGGTCGGCAAGACGAGCAAACAATCGGTCAAGCGGTGACATAAATCCATCGTCGTCCTCTTTGACTTCACCCGAGCGAATCATCTCCATAACCATAGGAAAATTTTGTTCCTCGGGCGGAGCTTCGTAATGAAGGAAAAATACAAGTGCTAATAAAAGCATCATCGCCGCTTGATCCCAAAACGGGTCCTGCGACTGACTGCCTTTTGGCGTGGTGTTCTTAAAAATGTTCGTGACAAGCTTCTGAATATCGTTATCCGAATGAAGATAAACGAATGGATTATAGCAATAACTCTTATCCATATTGATGAGGTCAAGCACCTTAATGTCATAGCCCTTTGATTTTAGGAGATTGCCCGTATCGCGGACATTTTCACCCTTCTGTCAAGTGGTTTTGAGATATTTTTTGAAAAATCTCCAAAGCGCATAGCTGTGCATAAAGTCAATCAGGCAACCTCCGCTTCCTGTAAAGCCATTGCTTCTCTTGCAATCAGAGCCTTTATAAGCTCCTCCTGCGTATGCTTTGCGTTCTCTGCGGGCATTGCGTTGACAACGAAAATAGTGCCGCCGATTCTCTCCACAAAGCCGGTTTTCATATTCTCCACGGTCATCACCTCCCTCCGTAAAAATAGGGGCGTCCGTTTCCGAACGCCCCGTTACCAGCCGAAAAAGAATTATTCCTTTTCATAGATTGTTTTCAGTGCAGCATAGAGGTTTCTGCCCTCGTCCTCCGTGAGCGTGATGCCCTTGCCGCATCGTTCGTGGTTCGGATGCCACTCTCGGATGTCCAGCTTGGCGGCATTTCCATTCCACGAAATGAAGTTGGCTTCCTTGGTGTAGCCTTTGCCGTTCTCTCCGAGGATGGCGAGGGGCTTGGTAATCGTGCTTGTAATGTCTTTCATTTTCGTACCTCCGTAATTCAAGTGTTGAAGAAGTTAAAAAGTCGGGATAGTAATGGAAGGGATTATCTTTCCCAATCATTTCTGCCCCGACGGTGTTTGGATTGTTCTTTTCGGGCGGCTGCTCTGTCCTCCCGCTCCTTGCGCTCCTGCGCTTCCTTGATACTGAAAAGCTCCTTGGCCTTCTCTACAAAGACCTCCACCAGCTTTGGGAAGTGTTCCAGTGCCTGCAAAAACGGCTGGCATTTTTCTTTGAGCCGGTCATAGCGTTCCTGTAATCGCTCCACAGCAGAGGACGCATTGAAATACTGCCTTTGATAGTAGGAAACGCTGCTTTTCAAATCTTGGATTTCGCTGCGGCTTGTGATACCCTCCTTTGCAAGTGCCGTGAGCTGCTGATAATCGTCCTTGGAAACGGCAATCTTGCCGGTGAGGGTTTTCTGCCCCATTCCCTCAATCTCTGCCATCGTCTTGTGGACTTCGTGAGCAGGCTCATAGCGTACCTGCTCGGCTTCAATGCGTTCCTGAATGTCGGCAAGCCGTTCTTTGTCCTTCTGAATTTGATAATCCAGGCTGCTCAAATTCTCCGCTGTGCTGCCCAATACGCCACGCTCAAAGCCGGTGAAACCCGCTTCGGTCATATGCTCAAATAGCTTGTCTTGCAGAACGGAGTAGGACTTGCGGAACATCGGCTTTCCGTATTTACTGATAACCTGCTGCCCGTTTTCGTCCAGCAGAGGAACGGTGTTCTTCCATTTCTTCGAGTGGGAAACTTGGTTGATGACCTCCTTGACCGTTCCTCTCAGGGTTTCGTCCTTGCAGCGTTTCGACCACAGGATTTCTTTTCGGACGGTGGGGATTGCCACGATGTGCAGGTGGTAGTGGTAGACCGGCTTGCCCAGTTCTTCGGACACCGCCTTGTTGATTTCATCGGCGTGCATAACCGCCGACACGATGTTCTCCTCGCCGTAAATCTCACAGCCGAAACGGTAGGCTTCCTCGTAGAACTGCCTGGCATATTCGTAGCCGCCGTGCTCCTCAAAGTACCTTGTGTTCACATCAATGACCAGCTCGTTAAAGACCGTTGCCCCGGCTTTCTGTCCTCTTGTGGAGATTTTGCCCTCATCAATGAGCCGCTGGAAATACTCGTTGTAGGTCAGACCGCCGGTGTCCTTGAAGTGAACATTGCGGGCAATTTGTTCGGTGTCTACATTGAGATTTGCGTAGCTTTCGTTCTTGCGCTCGTTGTGTCGCTCGGTTTTCTGCGCTCCCTCTGCGGAGATTTTCTCCACTCGGATAACGCTCCAGTTTCCTTCCGCCATTCTCATCACCTCCAGTCAGCGGAAAGGGAGGGGGTGCGGGTTACGCAACTTTTTCAAAGTGCGTAACCCACTATGACACTTTCAGCTTCGCTGCAAAGGTGTCGTGGGCAAGGGCTTTCCTCCCTTGACCTCCCTCAAAACCTCAATCAAATAGGCAGGTCGTCCTCGTCCGTGACTTCCTGCCCATTCTCAATCGGTTTTTCAACCTCCGGCAAAGTCCAGTACCAAAGAAAGCCGTCCTTCACAGAGCGAACTCCGGCTTTCTTTTTGGACTTCTTGTAGGTTGATTTCTTGAAGCCTGCGGCTTCAAGCTTTGCTTCGCAATCGGAAGCCAGCCGCCTACCGCCCGACAGCAAGGAACGGATAAAATCCGTTGCCGCTTCCTCACGGTCATTCGGTCTGCCCATCCTCGGAGCAGAAGCAGAGAAAGCGTCCTCCGCACTCAGCTCCAGCTCATCAAGAAAGTTCACGCCCTTGTCGGCCACCTCAAAGAGAATAGCCGAACCCATTGGCGCAAGATTGCTCTTGACCTGCACCAGATAGCGCTCGGCGGGGTTCTGCTTGTTTGCCGTGCGGGTGACAGCAAGAATGCTTCTCGCTGCACCGGCAATGTCGATAGAGCCATTGGTGCGATAGAGGGGGCTTGTGTCCTTCGCCTTGTTCATATGGGCGATGATAACGATGGCGCAGCCGGTGTCCTTGGCAACGGCAATCAGGTGGTTGAACTCGGCTCTCGTCTCGTTGGCATTGTTCATCGAGCAAGTGTCTCCGATATACGAACTCATCGGGTCGAGGATCAGCAGCTTGGCGTGGTACTTCTCCACGGCTTCACGGATGCGATCGTCTCCAAAGGTCAGGCTCTTTTCGTCCTCCTTGATGAAGATGAGCCTGTCTCCATCACCACCTGCCGAATTAAATCTCGGCACAACGGTATCGTCTGCATCGTCCTCGGTGGTCTGATAGATAACGGTCATCGGCTCGCCGCTCTCGTCCTCATCGGCAAAGGGCAGCGGCGCTCCCTTGGAAAGCAAAGCGGCAAGAGAAAGCATCAGCTTACTCTTGCCGTCTCCGGGGTCGCCTTGCAGCAGTGTGACCTTGCCGAAGGGGATATAGGGATACCACAGCCAGCGCACCTCTTTCGGGGTAATCTCGCTTGCCTTGATGATTTCCAGCTTTGCGGGAATGTTGTTTGGATAGTCTGTCATTGTCTTGTTCTCCTTTTCGATAGATAGTGTGGACAGTGAATAACGGCGGCACGGAAGCTCTGCTTGCAGCTCCTTTCGCATTTCCTGCAAAGCTCGTTATATTTCTTCCTGCCACGCTCATCAAGAAAGAACGCCCATTCTCTCTTGAGGTATTTCGGCATACGGGGCATAATGGACACCTCCTTATCGCTGCCTAATTGCCGATTTGCTCCCGAAACGCAGAAACGCCCAAAACCGTTTCCCGCTGTATGGTTTCGGGGCGATTTTGGGCGTTTTCGTTCGATATGAGCGGCTTTACTTTGACAGCTGTATCCTTACCGTCCGTCATTCAAAAGTCGCTGTTTGTCGCTTCCGGGTAACAAAAAAGCGCCGTATTTCTACGACGCTTTTGCCTTGCTCGGAAGGTTATGTAGTGGATTAGCTTCTTCCGTATTTTCCTTTTATATCATCCCATTTTGGGAAATCAATATCAATGCCATAATGATTTTTGTAGCTACGCTTAAATCTGTTTTTCCATTGAGCTCCTTGTGTCCTCGTTTCAGGATTCTGATATACTGTTTCCTCAAATGCAGACAGATAATCTGTCATTGACTCGAAAACGTGAGCATTACCTCTTGTCGTATACCAATTTCCCGGTCGCATTTTCTGCAATATGCCATTCTTATATTGAACCGTGATAGGCCAGTTATCCATTGTTTTCGTTATTTCCCAAATCTTCTTTAGCCACAGGTCTTTGACAATAACATCTCCAGTTTCCTCATCCATCACATAACCAAAGATAAGGAAATCGGTATCTATATGATATGGCTTCTCTATTAGTTCGTTTACAAACGCCTTAAAATCAGCTATATCAAAGGCAGGACTTGACTCACGGTTGAATGCTTTTATTTCAAGAAGGTTTTGAGTATGATTATCCGGGTCCAAATACACATCGGGTGGCATTTGCGTATTGGGGTTAGGGTCAAACTCAATACTTCTTGCAGCAAGCCATCCTTCAAGCCACTCCTGCAGGATATTTCCAACAACATCTTTCTTTTTGACGATAATGCTAACATCGCCTAAGTGAAAACGAATTTGACCTCTTACTGTTTTTATCTTATCTTCATTGATAAGTTTATCATAAATCTGTTGAGCTGTTAATTTCATTTTAGCAATCCCTTTCATATATGTCGAGAACTCTCTCAGATACCGCCTTAATTACCGGTACCACAACTGTGTTTCCCAAGAGGTCGTAGCCATCCTCAATAGAAACATCAAATTTGTAATCGTCAGGATAGCCAAACAATCTAAGACCTTCTCTTAGCGTTAGCGGACGAATACCATTTCCATCAGGAACAAACAAATGCTGCATATCCATTGCTACTAAGGTAGGAGCAATCTCTAATGGCGATAACACTTTGCTTACCTCAAAAGACATCTTCCCAGCAACAATATTATAACCTTCCGGGAGACTGGAATCTTGCTCCCTACGATTTCCAACTTTTCGCTTGGGATACTCTTTGCGAACATATTTTTTGGAAACGAGATCCTCAAGCATTTCTTCCAAGTTTGGAACATCATAAAACGAGCGAATCATATCAAGGGTAAGCGGCATACCGTCCATCCAGTCAATGCCATATTCATCAGCCCATTTTTTCTTTCTGCGCTCTGTCATCATAACACTCAAAAGTGCCTTTTGAGACTTGCTTACAGGGCCTTTAAGTTCTATATCCCAACTATGAATATTGTTTTCTCCACCGCGCTTGTCCTTAATCGCTTTGCCAAAAAGTTCCTCCACAGAATAGTGTTCTAACAACAATCTTGTAAATTTGCTGTCAACTGGAGCAACTCCATTTTCCAATACATCTGATAGAGTGCAAGCAGAACGATAAAATTTATCAAGATTAGGTGCTTCTTTTTTTGTCCCAACTATATAAATACGCTTTCTTTCTTGTGGAACGCCAAAATACTTAGCATTAAGAACCTTCCAAGATACCTTATAGTCAAGAGCATCTAAGTGTTCCAATATCGTAGAAAGCGTTCTGCCCATTTTATCACCAGGCTTTTCACGATCGTGATTCACAAGTCCCTCAACATTTTCAAGAACAAACCCATACGGCTGCTTTTCCTTCAAAATCCGCTCAACATCAAAAAATAATGTTCCTCGTGTATCTTGAAAGCCTAATCTTTTCCCAGCTGCCGAAAAGGCTTGGCAAGGAAAGCCTGCAAGCAAGAAATCAAAATCAGGAATTTGTTTAGCATCAACCTGCGTAATATCTCCAGTTATTTCTTCATCGGGATGATTTTGTTTTAAGACCTTGATTGCATAAGGCTTAATTTCTGATGTAAAGACACACTTTGTTCGAATACCTCTATCTTTACACGCCATCTCAAAGCCTTTTCGTATTCCTCCGATTCCGGCAAACAAATCGACAAATCTAATTATGTTGTTCACTTGTACTCCTCCTCTGAGTAGCCGAGCCACTGGCTTTCGATTAAATCATATGGCTGCTCATTTTCTTCGCAGAAAGACTTGATTGCTCTCATTGCTTTCATATTAGGCTTTGCTTTGTTAAGTTCCCAGCGATTGACTGTTGATAACGCAACGTTGAGTTTTTGAGCAAAATCTTCTTGTGTATAAAAGGCTCTTTGCCTTGTAATTCTTATAGCTTCGCCCAAGTCCATTAGGCAACCTCCTTGCGTAAGTTTCCAATATTATAGCATAAATTAGGCGTTTCGTCAACGGGTTTGGGCTTCTTCCATTACTCACGGAACTTTATGACTTCTTGAATACTACCCGAAAAAGAAAAGCCGCTGTTCAACACAGCGACCTTTCCCGGCAGGAATATGCAGTTAGTTGGGGATGATTTCTATACGCTCATAAAGGTCAGAATCATCGTCATCAAAGAGCTTCTTGTGTGTTTCCGCTTCCTGAAGCGTATGGTAGTAATACTCCTCGTCAGGCTTTCCATCCTTACGAACAAATCTCACAATAAACATAGCAGTTCTCCTATCACTTCCGAAGCAACATCATTTCCTTGGCTGATTTCTCGATTTCTCCAGTCAACAAGGCAATGCCGAATCACTCTGGTTTCTACCGGCTCAAAAGAGATTTTCTTCTTCCGTCCCGGCTTCATTGCTTCTACAATGTCGCACAGGCGGAGGGCAAGATTATCAATCTGAGCGTTAGTTTCTGTATCGTACCCTCTGTGCTGCTGTATTAAGCCGTTTATCAGCACCCGCACCTCATAATCGTCCAGCTTGACCTTCATAGCCGTCCTCCTAACGGTAAATCAAATCGTTTGCAACGATTTCCATAGCAGCACTGCGGATGTTGTTCATCCTCTGCACCCACAGCATTTGATTTTCCGCTTTGAGGGCTTCCGTAACGCCCTCTTTTTCGGAAAGCTGCTTTACCAGCCGAGAAAACATTGCTTCTGCCTGTTCATTAAGGTCTGCAAGGTAATCGTTCAGCTTGCCGGTGGTCAGCAGCTCGGCATACAGACTGGTCTTGTGCTTGCGAATGTATCGCAGGTGTCGCTGTCCCCAAATGCCGATGGGTCTGCCCTCCGGCTCGTCCTCTCCGGCGATCAGATAGTAGTCCCCGACAAGCTCATAGCGCAAGCCTGTCCTTTCGTCTGTGATGAATTCTTCCATTGTGTCGTCCTCCTTGAATTATATTGCTTCTCCGGCTTTCTGCCCGGATTGCTTACGGTAATAATAGGCAAGCTGTTTCTGCCTGCGGTTGACGGCCTTGCATTCCTCGGAACACAGTACCTCTTGTCCGTTGGACGGCCAAAAGGTTTTTCCGCATATCTTGCAAGTCTTTTGACGGAAGGTGTGAGTTCCTTTTTCGGCAAAGCGTTTCTTCTCTTTTTCTGCCTGCTGATGGGCTTTCGTGCAGTCGGTGTTACAAAACCTCTGCCTTGTGCTGTTCGGATAAAACTCCTTACCGCACTGTTCGCAGATGCGCTTCGGGTACTTATGACCGTCATTTGCCGCCCAGCGTTCTGCCTTTGCTTTGGCTTGATGGGCAAGATTGCTCTCACGCTGCCGTTTTTTCTTGCGCTTGACTTTTTCCTCCGCTTCTTGCTCGGCTTTCCGTCTTGCTTCGGCAATTTCCTTTTCGGAAAGTGGGAGGTCAAACTGTCCGATGAAGTTATAATAAATGTCCACCTGCTGCTGTCGGTTGGGCTTCTTGCCCACGGCTTCGTGAACGACGATTTTATCAATCAGTTCACATGCCATCTCTTTTGTCAGCTCTGAGGGCTGCTTATACTTCTTGATGAGCCTGATAAACCGCCCGATATGAGCAGAGGACGCTTTTGTTTGCTCCAACTTCTCCTGAATTTCTGATACTTGGCTCTCAAGGCTGTCCTGCTCAGTCGAGTATTTCTTCATTAGGGACTTGTACTGCTTTTCGGGCAGCAGACCTGAAATGAAATTTTCATAAAGGCTTCCAATCAGGCGGTCAAGCTCATTCAGTCTGCGGTTGATTGTCTGAAGTTCATCCTTTTGCTTTTGCGGTTTGCCGTTTGCCTGTGCTTCCCATTTGCTTTTCAATTCTTCGGCAAAACCACGCTCATCTGCGATAATGTGGCTTGAAAGGCGTTGGATAGAGCGCAGTACCAACTGATAGAGGACTTTGTCGCTGATATGATGGATGGTGCAGTTCACGGTTCTGTTCCCGTAGCTGCTGCATCGGAACGAGTGATAGGGTTCTCCGCTTTTGTAGTAATTCGTCTGATAGGACATCTTACTGCCGCAATCAGCGCAATACACAAGACCGGGCAGTAAGCATTCCTCTTGGTGCGTCCCTTCCTTTATACGGCGTGTAGCGTGTTTCAATCTTCTGTGCGCCTGCTCCCAAAGCTCGCCGTCAACGATAGGCTCGTGGGTGTCCTCAAACACAAGGCGTTCCTCATCGGTGGCAAAACGGCGTTCATCGGTCTTAAAGTTCGTTCC
>Ga0129313_1001004_pt1 | contig 19899 bp, 18 predicted proteins | sample O1105metagenome_FD_94436 | JGI IMG/M metagenome (GOLD analysis project Ga0129313, IMG submission 94436) | Orangutan group fecal microbial communities from fecal samples from Wisconsin, USA - O1105 metagenome | ecosystem: Host-associated > Mammals > Digestive system > Large intestine > Fecal...
TCATTGCGACTACCTGTCGCCTAATGACTACGAAAAACTGTATATGAGGGTTGTGAATCTGCCGGCCGCCTAGCTGGCAGAACCTCTCATTTTATTTTGTACTAAATCTTGACACAGAACCAACTCCACCTCTTGAAAACATCCATATCCTTCTCTATGCACGCTCGAATCCACGCGAAAATCTTCAATTCTAAGATAGGGACGCAACATACACTTCATTCCATGGTTCAGCAATGTATGCTGCCATATACACCCCGACACATTCTTGAACATCATTCATTTTTGAAATGTTTTCCCATCATCACCAAATTACTCGCCGCATAGAATCCCAACTTCTTATAAAAATGCATATGATGCTCATCGTTCACACTAATCAGTTCTATATGTTCCACGCCATTGCGTCTCACAACCGCTTCCAGTTCCTTCAAAAACGCTGTTCCGTATTCCTTATTCTGATACTCTGCAAAAATAACTATCTCCTCTAGGAAATATGCCTTTAAATCATCAAACTCTTTGTAATATCCCATCACAAATCCGGTCATTTTACCATTGTCGTACTGAACCAAACATTCCGCATCCGGGGTGGTCATCACTTGATGAATTCTTTTATATGCTTTCTCATAAGTCCAACAGCCATCTTCGTGTGTATTATAGTATTCGACATAGTTACAGACTACTAAATCGATATTCTCTTCTGTCAATTTAACATATTCCATTTTTGACCTCCTCACCTTTATTCAAAGCGGAATACATTCTCTATCTTATTTTTTTCAAAAGTCTTTATTGCCATTCTCCACATTGCTTTCGCGTGGATTCTGTCATGCCAGATAAACCGACGCAGAACCTTTCTGACAGACCACATCTCACCATAACTTCCTTCCTGTAAAAAGTTGCTTAGGAAGTTTGGTATACTTTCTAATCGTTCAAATCCTCTCTTTCGGCATTCCAAGATAGAGCCCTCATTATCTACATCTACCCCTATTTCACCAAAGTAATAGCTGTTTACATTTTTCGTATGTAAGTACATTTCTTCCGCAGTCCGTGGAACTTGTCCGTAAAAGGTTTTTCGCATTGGCAGACTACCGACTGTCTTATCAGGAATAGAATCATACAATTTCAGAAAATCTGATGCAGACCTTAATGCCAGTTTTTTCAATTTGGTGTATTCTTCAAGAGTAAGTGGCTTCTCTTCCGTGGCGAATATCACATCACTATCTGCATCTTTTATTTCAAGGTCAGATTCTTTTTCTTGAACAATAACCGCCTCTACCTCTTCCGGTACATCCTCCCCCAGCCAAGCATAGAATGATTGGATTTCGCTTGGCAGCTTTTGTAATGCAACCTCCAACGACTCCCCTCTGGCAAATGCGCCCACACAGTTTTCTGCATATATCAAACTGTCATTACCATTATGTTCCCATAAACACTTTATTTTCATTTACTTTCCCCACTCTCTGCCTTAATGGCTCTTATAAATCCTATTGTCGTCCTATATCAACGTCTGATTAAGACACCTTTCATATATTCCGTCTCATTTAGTGACTAACTCATCTAATGCACACCAAAATTCTTCATTGTATTTATCCATAATCAACCCTTCCTCATTGCGAACTGCTTCTTTCAGAATTCTACTCCCCATTATATCAAAAACACTCCCAGGTTTCCACCTGAGAGTGCTCTGCTTTTCTTCATTCGGTTAAACCTTGCGTCCCCAATAGCTAATATTTCCCTGCGAAAGCTCCACCGGATCAATTTCCAGATTTCTACAGATCTTAATAACGATATCGAAAGAAGCTCCACCTACACCCCTTGTAAGTAATGTCATGAGTGTGCTATAAGGGATGTCAATTTCCCCGGCAAATTGTCGAATACTCGTATACCTATCCAGAATTAAGTTTCTAAGCATAAGTTCACGGTTCATTTCGGCTCCTCCGCCACTATGATTTCCACACCTTTCTCACCGATAGCAGTAATCTGGTCTTCTACACAATCCCAATCTGTAACAAGGCAATCAAAATCTACAACATCACATACCTTCACAAAGGAATCCACTCCGATTTTTGCGCCGGGAAGCAACAAACATTTTTTACGGCTGTTCCGGATAACCGTCCTCTGAAATGCTGCTGTTTCATCTGTACCATTTGATAAACCAAAATCAGCGGTCAAACCCGCACCGGTAATAAAGCAAAGATCAAAATGAAGACGACTGACAAAATCGTTGGCAAAACTATCTACCACCGACCCGCTCTGACGCATCTTACCACCCACAAGATAGGCATCCATATTGTCAAAGCTTCTCAACTCCTTACCAATGTCGACTGAATTTACCACTACCGTGTAATAAATATCCCTGGGCAAATAGGAGAGCATGATATATCCAAAGGAGCCTCCTGTAAGATATATTGTGTCGTTCTCATGAATCATACCGGCTGCAATTCTCGATATTTCTCTATAATTATCATAGACCGGCATTTTCTCAAAGTTGCGATTTACAGGAGGTCTTACACTGACTTGACTTGCAGCAATTGCCCCTCCGTGAGTCCTCTTACACACCCCTTGTCTCTCTAACAACCGCAAATCTCTGCGTGCCGACTCGTCTGATATCCCATACTTTTTCGTAATCTCTGCAGTTGTAATCTTGCCGTTTGCCTGAAGCATTTCAATAATTTCGCTGTGGCGTTCCTCCATAAACATAGCGCACCTCCATAAATTCAAATGTATCATGTCAAATTCGACGTCATCATAATACAACACATTCGGTAATATTTCAACATTTTCGGTAACCGAATTTGCGTATATTTTCTAGAAAAAAATACTATGTGTACAATTATTTTTGAAAATTAACATTACCTGTTCCTGACTAAGCACAGCCCTCTTCATTTTTACGGTTGCATGCTTCCTTTCCTGACACGTAACCGTAATAAAACCTTCTTCTCTACGGTTGTATTTCACTTTCTCTAATTTGTAACCGTAACCAAACACTCTCCTCTACGGTTGTATTTCACTTTCTCTAATTTGTAACCGTAACCAAACTCTCTTCTCTACGGTTGTATTTCACCTTCTCCGATATGTAACCGTAACCAAACACTCTTCTCTACGGTTGTATTTTACCTTCTCTGATATGTAACCGTAACCAAACTCTCTTCTCTACGGTTGTATTTCACCTTCTCTGATATGTAACCGTAACCAAACACTCTTCTCTACGGTTGTATTCTGCTTCCCCTGAAGCATAACCGTAACCGACCTTCTCTATCATATAATTATTAGATAAAGCATCTCACGAAAATTGTGATTGATATATGGGCACTCACTGTATACTTAAATATTTCACATACCGACAACTTTTATGTTGCCTGACTGATATGTAATCACAATATGAATAATTCCATATCTATTTCAATGCATGTTCATATGTCCTTATTCAACGAATGTGTAATTCCGAAAAGGAGTAATTATTTTGTGCGACATTTTTTAATTAAGCAAAAGCACTCCCGGGTTTCCACCTGAGAGTGCTCCGTCCTTCCCCCTATTCAATTACCCGTACACCGGTTTCTATCCGTCTGTGGCTGGCATTCCATACTTATAAGCACTTTCACAATAATCATCATAGCACCCCATAAGTTTCCTTTCTTCATCGGCCATCCGCTTCCGCAATCGCTAAGTTAATTATTTTATAATTTTGTAGGGTATTTTGAGTTATATTCATTCACAAGCCGCAGCACTTCAGCAGCATCGCCTTTTAGAATTACTCTCGATGTTTCCATAACACCATCAAACGAAAATTGAATATTATGATATCCTCCACTATTGATGCTATAGCAAAAATATTCTGCAACTGTTTTTTTATCTGCACACGGCGTATCAAGTATGACGCACATTTCCTGTCCTGTTTTTTTCGTATCAAGAAGAAAATCGTACACCAATCCGTTGTTCTTAGCCAAAATGCTGGGACGGACTGCGGGATGACGTACAAACTCCTCGACCTGTTCCGGTGTAAAATGCCATAATCCGTTGATTTTCTCGCCTTGAAGTATACCGGACGCAATATAATTGCGGATGGTTCGGTCAGATAATCCCGTAAACATCACCAAATGATTTATAACATAGTATTTTCCTGTGTCTTGCATAGTTTGTCTCCTTTTCAATATATTCCTGCAGGTCTTAACTATATTATAAAAATCATTTTAGGGCATATCAATTTGAAATCATCCCACTTTTTCATATTCTAATTATTCCACAACACCCAAATCCTGTTCTCCGCTGACAATAAACCCGATATCCCCGATGCTCTCTCCTGCAGCGATACTGCCGTTATAGTCCTTGCAGGTAATATGCAGAGCATTACCGTCCACGCTGTAATCTCCGTTCCATCCGTCAGAAAACGCGATATCTCCGTTAAAGAGCAAATCGATTTCCCATTTATCGCAATTAACGTCGGAGGTGTTTTCTATTGTCAATTCATATTGATAAAAAGTCTTTCCCTCCGACTCCCAGCTGTTCTTTACCTGTGTCGTCACAGAAAGGGAGCCACTGTTCAATACAACTTTTGAATCATCCGCAGATTTGTTCTCCGTCTTTTGTCCGCTTTCGGAAACCTCATTGCTATCCTGCTTTCCCTCGCTGCCGGAGACCATATTGCTTTCCGATTTTTGTCCGTTGCCGGAAGCTGCACTGCTGTGCGACTTTTCATCGTTTCCGGCAAGTATCACATCTGTTTCCTCTGTGAGCATACGGTAAAGCCATTTGCCGGAAGCGCTTAAATCGCTCTCCGAAAATCCGGACACTTTCTTACAGCTGCTGTTAAATATTGCAGAAGTTTCGTTTTTGTTGGAAATATTCCATGCCACGTAGCTGACACCGCAATCATCCATGGTTTTTATCCATTGCTCCGCCTGATACTCGTCGATAGCGCCATTTCCGCTGGCATCGCAAATACCGTACTCAGATACAAAAATCGGCAATCCGTCCGCAATGGCCGCCTTCATGCTGTCCCTCAGCCAATCGGTATGGGTGGCGGCGTAAAAATGCAGGGTATACATGATATTGTCATATCCGGTAATGGGGTCTGCTGCCGCCTGGTCTACATACTGAGACCAGTTGGGGGTTCCCACCAGGATGATTCCGTCATCATCATTAGCACGTATGGTTTCAATCACCTGAAGGGCATAGGATTTAATATCATTCCAGCTTGTCCCGCCATTTGGCTCATTGCAGATTTCATAAATTACATTGTTGTAGTCCTGATAATCCTCGGACATTTCAGCGAAAAATGCCTTTGCTTCCTCAATGTAAGCGTTGGGATTATTGTCCGACAGGGTATGCCAGTCAATAATGACATACATATCCTGCCTTGTGGCGTACTCCACACCGCTCCTGACCAGTGTTTTCAAGTTCTCCCGGTTACCGTCTGTACAATATCCGCCGCCCTCCGCAGTATACATGACAAGACGAATCACATTCACATTCCATTCTTCCCGAAACTGCCGGAAACACTCTTCATTGATATAGTCGGGGAACCAGGCAAGCCCATGAGTGCTGAGTCCCTTTAGCTGCACGGCATTGCCGTTACAGTCTACCAGCTGAGTTCCTTCCACACGCAGCGCTCCTGCTGATGCAGGTGTTGCCAAATCCGTCTTGGAAGAATCCGGCTTCCTTTGCGACTCTGTGTTCTTTTCTTCCGAAGTATTTTCATCAGGTTCGGAAACCTCGGTTGCCTTCGCTGTCTCCGTCGTTTCTTTCACATCGGATGATTCTGTTGCTTCCTCTGATTCCGTTGTTTCCTTGGATTCTATTGAATCCGCAAGTTCTGTATTCGACTTTGCAGCTGCATCGGCAGTAGATTCTGCCTTTCCGCATCCCTGGAAAATCAACATGCCACCCAGTACAATCGCGCATACCGCCACCATCTTATTTCTCTTCATAAAACGTCCCCAACTGTCTTTTCCCATTCAGACTCTTTAAAGCCGACGCATACATTATTTTCTCCAATCAGCAATGGGCGTTTTACCAACATACCGTCGGATGCAAGAAGATTAATCATTTCTTCATCGCTCATACTGCCCAGCTTATCCTTCAACTGCATTTCTTTATACAACAGTCCGCTGGTATTAAAGAACTTTCTCACAGGCAGACCGCTCCGTGCAATCCAGATTTTCAGTTCCTCCGCTGTAGGATGATTGTCCTTGATATGGCGGCTCTCATAATCAATCTTATTTTCTTTCAGCCATGCCTCTGCCTTCTTACAGGTAGTACATTTTGGGTATTGTACAAATAACATCTCTATACTTCCTCTCTTTCCTTCATCCTTATTCACATGCGTACCAAATCAATATACTTATCTGCTTCTTATCTCACATTTATCTTATATACATCAAATTGTCCCGCGACACTGTCCTGACATTCCAAGTCAACGCAAACACCTTTTTCCGCATATAGCTCTGACAGCCACTCCAAATCGGCTCCCTGCTCTGCCACAAAGTAAACATTGTCCTTTTCAAGCAGTGCCTCCTGTATGGAGGTAAAACCGAACTGCTCATATTTCTCTCCGCAAAGAGGACTTTTGGCAAGCCACCCACCGCAGATATCATAATTGTCCGGTCCGATATGCCTGTTCGCAAAAATCGCCTCAGAGTAATTTACCGTAGAATACACATCCATGAAATAAAAATTGTCTTTTTGCTCCTCGCAATACGTCAGCAGTTCTTCCCAATCTTCGTTGAAAGATACAGTATTCTCATACTCTGTCTGAAAGTTTCTAAGGGAAGCAAATGCCACAGTACCCGCGCCTGCAAGGAACAGAATCGCAAGTCCTGTATACAACAGCCTCGGTTGTTTCAGTTTTTTGCTCTCTTTCAGCCAACTCAATTCCTCAATTACTAACATAAGAAGGCAAACTATCTCAATAACAAACAGGGAATGTGTTATTCTAACCGGTGCCCTTTGTTTCAAAATAACATACATCCAAAGTACTGTGCGCCCGGAAAACATCAAAACCATATAGACAAAATTCTGCACTCGTCCGGAAAAGCAGGTCAGTAAAAACAATACACCATACAATGCGGCACATACAAAATTCCAGGGATAATCATCCCCTGCCACCGCGGGATCAAACAACACCCTGTGACCGTAAGACCACAGTCCTTCCTTCAACGGTAATGTAAATATTTGATAATAAAGCCGCTTTACGCCTCCGTACTTCGATATTCTTTTTTCATCAGCATAATCTACCACACTCCGCAGTGTTTCGCTGGTAATGTCATCATCCAACGAAAAGTTATAGTTATTCAAAAGACTATATTGCGCTTCCGAAATGCCCGCAGACTCATAAAACGCTTTATTCTCCTCATAATCCGGAATCGTCAAAAAATCGTAAAGTTGAGTGCGGTACTCATCCACTTTTTTATACTCTGCCCATTCTTCATCCGTATAACTATTCACATTCACTGTATGCATCACAGCTGCACCGAAAAGCAAGCACCCCCAGATTAATATCCATTGCTTCACACAGGTCTTTTTCAAGCATAAACCATTTTTCCTGTAATACCAAATCAATGTGAACAGCACCGAAAATGGCAAAAGGAACCAAAACATCTCCGTACGAAGGCAGTATGCAAACATATACTGCAACAGAATACCCGCAAATTGTATCAGCCATCTTCTGTCTAAAAACACCTCATTCATACTATAGAGACGAATGGTAGCAGAAGACATCAGCAACGCTGCCGTATAGGTATACTGTACAATGACTAATTTATCTGCCATGATTCCTAACATCAGGATATTCACCGCAATAATAAAACACCATTCATACATCCTGTTTATGTTCAGTTTTTTTTGTAAAAGTGTGACCACAGAATAAACAGAATAAAACTGACAAAGAATCATACTACAGCCAAACCAGGGAAAAGTGGGATAGATGCGGTATAAAAGGCAAAAGAAAAAATTAAGTGGTGTCGCTATTGAAACATTATGTACATCAGGCATGCCGGAATATTTACCGGAAATAATGGCATTCACAAACACATCATCATTCATGGCATACCGATAGTCAAAAAAACAGGAAAACAGTATCACAACAATAGCAATGACAGCTGCCTCCGCCACACGAAACAGATTCTTTTTTTCTGTCGCTTCTTTCATATTCATGAAGTCTCCTTCAAAATCAAATTGAATACATGCTGTTGCGGCAGCACAACCATATTATCGATGCTTCCATGTGGTTCTGGAAAACAAAATCAATATGGGAAAAATCTCCAGTCTTCCGGCAAGCATATCCATAATCAGCACCAGCTTTGAAAATGTGCTGTAGGCTGAAAAATTGCATGCCGGTCCCACCATCTCAAATCCCGGACCGATATTGTTAAAGCATGCCAGGACTGCCGAAAAATTCGTGGCTATGGAGAAACCGTCCACAGAAACCAGCACAAAGCTTAAGCCTATGATGATAACATATGCTGCCAGATAAGCATTTGTATTTTTGAGAACCTTCTCATCCACAGGGTGTCCGTTTACCCGGACAGCCTGCACCTTCTGGGGATGCACGACCTGCCGGACGCTCCTCTGAAGACTCTTCAATACAAGCAACGCCCTGCCACATTTGAAGCCGCCCCCCGTACTGCCGGCGCTGGCTCCTATCACCATCAGGCATAACAGGATTGCTTTGGAAAACCCGGGCCACAAATCAAAATCCACCGTGGCAAACCCGGTTGTCGTCATGATGGAAGACACCTGAAATGCAGCATGACGGATTGTCTCCCCCAACGTATCGTAGTATCCTTTCAGATTCAAGGTAATCAGCACAATACTGCCCGCTATCACACCGAGGTACAGCCGCAGTTCCTCATCCCGGAATACATTTTTTACCTGTCTTAGCAGCAGCAGATAATAGCAGCTGAAGTTTACTCCGAACAATATCATAAATGCAGTACATACATTTTGAATATAGGGACTGTAGCTTGCGATACTGTCATTTCTCACGCCAAATCCCCCGGTTCCCGCCGTCCCGAAGGCAGTGCAGACCGATTCAAACAGAGACATATGTCCCGCAAGAAGGAAAAGTACATTCAGAATAGTCAGCACAATGTATAAAACATACAGAATACCCGCTGTCTTTTTCATCTTGGGCACCAGCTTGCCCACATTTGGACCGGGGCTCTCCGCCCGGAGCAGATGCATGGTAAAACCGTTGTCGCTGCCTCCCACCGAAGAAATTGCAAGAAGGAATACCAGCACTCCCATGCCTCCCAGCCAGTGGCTGAAGCTTCTCCAATAAAGGATTCCCTTGGGCAGTCCCTCCACCGCCGGCAGAATAGATGCTCCCGTAGTGGTAAAGCCGGATACAATCTCAAAAAAAGCATCCACAAAATGAGGAATTGCCCCTGAAATATAAAAGGGAAGGCAGCCCAGCAGACTCATGACTATCCAACTGATACCCACACAGGCCAGTCCTTCCTTCGCATAAAATTTGTTTTTGGAACCACGGCACAATACTGTAAGCAGAACGGCAACCGCAAAGATGATTGCCATACTCCACAGGAAAGCCCGCACTGCAGCGAGTTCTCTCCCGTACAGACTGATAAACAGGGCAGGTACCATAAATGCCCCTTCCACCATCAGTATTTTGCCGATGAATCTTCCCATCATTTTATAGTTCATGGCGTACCCCACTCATCACTCGAAAATATCATTCAGCTGGTAAATTCCTTTCTCACCATTTGTGACAATAATCAATGTGTCACCATGGTTAAAGGACGAATCACCATTTGGAATTTCCTGTCTTGCCCCTTTTGTGATACATACCACAAGAACGCCCTTCTTCAGTCTCAGGTTCTTCAACGGCTCTCCGCAGTGCAGAGTACTCCCATCCACCGCAAATTCCATAGCCTCAGCCTGTCCGTCCGCAATGGTATGAACCGTAAGTGCTGCTCCTGTCTGATTTTTCATGGCGCGGACATAGCGCACAATCGTATTACAGCACAGCTCCTTTGGGCTGATAACACTGCCAAGTGCAAGATTTCCGAGGATGTTTGCATTGTCCATGCGACCCAACTTCGTGATAACCTGAGGCACACCGCAGCTTGTACCGTACAGGGAGATAATCATATTCAGTTCATCCAGACCCGTCATCGTCACCAGGGCATCACAATCCGAAATACCCTCACTCTCCAGCAGGAACTGGCTGCTGGCGTCACCGTGAATAATGCAGGTATCAGGGAGTATGGCCGCAAGATGATTACATCTGTCCAAATCCCTCTCAATAATCTGTACATTAATTCCGCCCCGCTGCAGCTGTTTTGCAAGATAGTAGCTGACACGGCCTCCGCCGCACAAAATGACGCGTTTTACCTTGTGAGTGATTATACCCAGGTTTTTCAGCAACACCGTCAGGGTATCCGCAGATGCTGTCACGAAAATACGGTCTCCTTCCCGAAGGACAAAAGCACCGTCGGGCGCTACCGCCATCCCGTTTCTCAAAACCGCACATACCAGAATCTTGCACTTTACGATTCCGTTCATATCGTTCAGCGCCACATTGCACAGTTTACTGTGTTCATCAATCCGTAACTCTACAATTTCTACCCTGCCCTTGGCAAAGGTATCCCGCTTCAGGAAACCGGGGTAACGTAAAAGTCTGGCTATTTCCACCGCTGCCTGTTTCTCGGGATTTACCGCCATGGAGAGACCAAACATCCCACTCATCTCATAAATCTGATCCGTGTACTCAGGATTGCGCACCCGGGCTATGGTATGTATTCCGGTATTCAGGCCATGTGCGGTCATACAGCACAACAGATTGATTTCATCCGCACCCGCCACGGCAATCAGCAAATCTGCTTCCTTGACTCCCGCCTGTATAAGAACCTCCATGGAAGCACAGTTTCCCTGTACAACCATGACATCATAACGCTCCTCGCTGGATTCCAGCACCTTGGGGTTGGAGTCTATTAATGTCAGATCATTGCCCTCCGCAGACAACTGGCGTGTCAAGGTTGCCCCCATTTTGCCGTCTCCGGCAATGATTATCTTCACAGCTTTTTTCCTCCAATGCTCAGAATAGAATTAATTATAGCATAGTTCTCCAAAAAGGCAAATTAACGAAAAAATTACTCCGTCATGCCCCGCAACATCGCTATCTCCGACTGATAACCGTCCAATTCATTGGGGGTTTCCAGATAAAAAGGCAAATCCTTCAGCGCAGGATGGGTTACAATTCTGCCAAATGCCTCAAGCCCGATATGCCCATGCCCGATTTTCTCATGTCTGTCCTTATGAGACCCACAGGGATTCATAGAGTCATTGATGTGGATGGCACACAGACGCTCCAAGCCTATCACGCGGTCGAATTCTTCCAGCACATCATCTAAATGCTCAACAATGTCGTAGCCGCCGTCCCACACATGACAGGTATCCAGACAGACACCCAGCTTGTCCGACAACTCCACCCTGTCTATCACAGCCCGCAATTCTGCGAAGCTACCTCCCACCTCGCTTCCCTTGCCCGCCATGGTCTCCAGAAGTACGATGGTATGCATTTCCTGCCAAAGACTCCGGTTCAGGGTGTCGGCAATCAGCCTGATTCCTTCCTCCGCTCCCTGCCCCACATGACTTCCGGGGTGGAAGTTATACATAACACCGGGAATCATCTCCAAGCGCCTTAAATCATCCGCAAAAGTCTCCAGGGTAAACTCCCTTGTCCGCTCCTCCTTTGCACAGGCATTTAACGTATAGGGTGCATGAGCCAGCGGCTTGGCAATTCCCGCTTTTTCAAAGTATTCCAGCATGGCCCGGATATCTTCGGGCAGCCACTCCTTTGCTGCGCCGCCCCGGGGATTTCTGGTAAAAAACTGAAAGGTGGCAGCTCCGATGGACTCCGCCGTTTTCGCCATGGCTAGGAACCCCTTGGAGGATGACAGATGACATCCGATTCTCAACATACTAAATGATTCTCCTGACTGATAATATGGTTCGATACTGGGCTTTGCTGACCTTAATTCCCGTTTTGGCGCTGCTGGCGTGCACAATCAACCCTCCGCCGATATACATGGCCACATGTCCGTCATAGCAGATTAAGTCTCCCGGCTGTGCATTTTCATAAGACACTTCGGTTCCGGCACTCCTCTGTAAATATGAAGTTCTGGGAATACTATAACCGAAATCCTGATAAACCTTATAAGTAAATCCTGAACAATCAGCACCGTTGGTCAGGCTGGTTCCTCCCATCACATAAGGATTTCCGATAAACTGACAGGCATATTTTGCAATTGTTTTCCCAAGCTCACTTCCCTGGGCACCATCGATGACAGATGTATAATTTGTGGGCTGTAAGGCTATATTGGCAGCATTCTGGGCCTGCTGCAACTGCTTCAGCTTCTGTTGATCCTGCTGTAGCAGTTTCTTAGCAACAGCCGCCTCCTGCTGCGCTTTCTTGATTTCTGCCTCATAGTTTGCGGATTCCTTCTTTTTCTTTGCCAGTTTCACATCCAAATCCGCCTTCAGACTCTCCATGGTGGCTCTGTCTGCCTCCAGATTTGCCTTGTCCTGATCCAGCCCGGCCTTTTCCTCCTCCAAGCGGTCCCAAAGGTCATGAACCTGATTCTTTGTCTCCACAAACTCATCCAGCCTGCCCATGCTGTACTCATACACTCTCTCGATGTAATCCATCTGATTAAGAATATCGGAGAGTCCTTTTCCCTCCAGAATAGCGGTCAAATAGGAGATATCATTGTTCTCGTACATCATGCGGGTGCAATCCCTCATATTTTGGCGCTGACTTTCTTCCCGCGCCACTGCCGCCTCGTACTCCGCCTGAGTATCGTTAATCTGAATCTGCTTCTCTGCAATTTCTTCTTCCTTTTGCGCAATCTCATCCTCCAGGAGGCCGATGCTTGCCATGGTATTGACAATCTCCGCATTCAAATCTGCAATCTGCTCTTCTATGAGATCCTGCTCGTCCTCCAAATCCGCAATCTGATTATTCAGATTATCTAATTCATTCTGATGCTTATGAATATTTTCCTGCACCTCACCGATTGTAGTAGCTTCCGCAACCATCGGCTCCGGCAGGTTAGAGGATAGCGCTCCGGCAGTCAGACCCGTAATCAATATGCAATTTACAATTTTTCCGATTTTTATTCTGTTGTTCTTTTTCATGAAAAAAGCATACCACATTTCGGTATGCTTTTCATCTCCAAAAATATTAATTTTTATTTATCCCTTTACAGCTCGCAGTTGTTCACGGTTCTGGGGAAGGGAATGACATCACGGATGTTGCTCATCCCGGTAAGGTACATCACGCACCTCTCAAAGCCCAGTCCGAAGCCGGCATGCCGAACGGAACCGTATCTTCTCAAATCCAGATAGAAATCGTAATCCTCCTTCTTCATACCCAGTTCATCCATCCTGCTCTCCAGGATTTCCAGCTTATCCTCTCTCTGGCTTCCACCGATAATTTCTCCGATGCCGGGCACCAGACAATCCATAGCCGCAACCGTCTTTCCGTCCTCGTTCAGCTTCATATAGAAAGCCTTGATTTCCTTGGGATAGTCTGTCACAAACACAGGGCGCTTGAACACTTCCTCCGTCAGATATCTCTCGTGCTCCGTCTGCAAATCGCAGCCCCAGAATACCTTATAGTCAAAAGCATCGTTGTGTTTCTCCAGAATCTCGATTGCCTCCGTGTAGGTCACATGTCCGAAATCGGAGTTTGCCACATGCTCCAGTCTCTCTATCAATCCTTTGTCCACAAACTGATTAAAGAAAGCCATCTCCTCAGGTGCATTGTCCAGCACATAGCGAATCACATACTTCAACATACTTTCTGCCAGCAACATATCATCCTTCAAATCCGCAAATGCCATCTCCGGCTCAATCATCCAGAACTCAGCCGCGTGGCGGGTGGTATTGGAATTCTCTGCGCGGAAGGTGGGACCAAAGGTATAAATATTTTTAAATGCCATGGCATAGGTCTCTCCGTTCAGCTGACCGCTGACAGTGAGGTTGGTAGGCTTTCCGAAGAAATCCTGACTGTAATCAATCTTGCCCTCCGCAGTGCGGGGAATATTCTCCAAATCCATGGTAGTCACCTGGAACATCTCGCCTGCACCCTCACAGTCGCTTCCGGTAATCAGAGGAGTGTGTACATAGACAAATCCTCTCTCCATAAAGAAACTGTGGATTGCGTATGCAATCAGAGAACGCACACGGAACACTGCCTGAAAAGTGTTGGTTCTGGGACGAAGATGAGAGATTGTGCGCAGATACTCAAAGCTATGACGCTTCTTCTGTAAGGGATAATCAGCCGAAGAGGGGCCTTCCACCACCACCTCCTCAGCCTGCATCTCAAAAGGTTGCTTTGCATCCGGCGTCGCAACAATGGTACCTTTTACAATCAGCGCCGCTCCTACATTTGTTTTACACAATTCCTGGAAATTTTCGAGTTTCTCACCGTACACCACCTGCAACGGCTCAAAAAAGGTTCCGTCATTGATGACCAAAAATCCGAAATTCTTGGAATCCCTGTTGCTGCGAACCCAGCCGCCAACGGTTACCTCCTTGCCCATGTAGTTCTCACGGTTGCGGTAAAGTTCCCTGATGTCTGTTAATTCCATACCCTTAGTTCTCCTTTTTATTGATTTTCGGTAATGGTCACTTTTTCCTTCAAGTACTCCATCACCTTTTCATTCATAAAGTAATTGCGATAGTCCTCCAAGGAACTGTCGCCCACATACTCCTCCACCGTCTCGTAACCGGCTGTCTGTGCGTACTCCAATAGTTTTTCCTGTAGCTCGTCGTCACTGATTTTCAGTCCCTCTGCGTTTGCAATCGCCTGAAGTGCCAAATCCTGCCGCAACGTCTCCTCCGCATAAGTCTCAACTATCTCGTCGCTGCTCATGCCGAAAAAGTAATTTGCATAAGTCTCCGTATCCACCCCGTAAGCTACCGCATTGCTCTGAATGCTCTCCAAAATCATCTCACGGTAGGTATCCACCAGCTTCTCGGGCAGCTTCTGAAACACGCTCTGTGTCATCAGAGCATCCATGATACCGTTCTGCACACTATAAGTATAATTGGTTTCCGCGTTGGAGTACAGATAGTCATAAACATATTTCTTAAGTTCCTCCACGGTGCTTACATTTTCGATGCCCATGGCGGCAACCACGGCATCCTCCATATCCTCCTGCGCAATTTCCGTGGGCATAATATAGTGCACCGTCACGGTAAATACCACTTCCTGTCCCGCAAGGTCAGTGTTCCTGTAGCCTTCCGGAAAGCACAGATTCAAGTCCACTGTCTCCCCGGGCATCACACCCACAAGCCCGTCCTCAAAGCCGTCGATAAATTGTCCGCTGCCGATGATAAGGTTCGCTCCCTGAGCTGTACCTCCCTCAAAGGCAACACCTTCTTTTTTGCCCTCGTAGTCAATGATGACCGTATCTCCCACCGCTACGGCGCGGTCCACAATTCCAACCTTTTCCGCATCCACGCTGCCGAGATACACATTGTTCAAAAGTGTGTTCAGCTCCGCTTCATCCACCTTTATAGCGTCCACAGTCACGCTGAGATTGTTGTAATCTCCCAGTGTCACATACTTTTCAACCTTCATCTGATTCAACGGCACCTCCGCGTCACTGCCGCAACCCGTCAAAAGAGCAACAGTTGCAAACGCTGCCATCCATCCCGCAATTTTTCTTTTCATAATCTCCTCACTTTACTTCTTGATTTTCTTCTATCATATATACCACACCGAAAAAGATTTTGCAATTATAACAGCGGTGACATCAGTCTGCACATCTGCTCTTTAAATCGAATCTTTAAGCGTCTTGACGCGTAGCTGTCTCTGGTAATCTGAGTACAATACTTCAAATCATCACGGAAAATCTGCTCCATCTCCTGTGCTTTCTTTTTACTGTACACCACAGCATTCACCTCAAAATTCAGGGCAAAGCTGCGGATATCCATGTTAGCCGTACCATAACAGAACACCTCTCCGTCCACAATAATACCCTTGCTGTGCAAGAACCCGTTGTCATAGGTATAACAGTTGGCTCCCGCATTCAGCAGCTGCCCCATATAGGAATAAGTAGCCCAGTATACGAATGGATGATCCGGTTTACAGGGAATCATGAGGTTTACCTCGATACCGGAGCGCACCGCAATAAGCAGCGCATTCAGAACGGCTTCATCGGGGATAAAATAAGGGGTCTGAATGCAGATACGCTTTTTTGCCTTTGTAATCAGTCGAATATAATTATCCCGTATCTGCTCCAGGGAATTATCGGGGCCGCTGCTGATAATCTGCAGTTCACAGCGGTCTCTGTCTCCCACGGGCGGCTCCGGAAACAGGCTCTCATCCGAAAGCAGATTTTCCTTCGCCGCATAATTCCAGTCCAAAATAAACCGCAACTGTAACCCCATCACTCCTGCACCGCTGATGCGCAGATGAGTGTCTCTCCAGTGCCCGAATTTCTCATCCAGGTCAATGTATTCCCTGCCGATGTTAAAGCCGCCCACATAAGCCACTCTGTTATCAATGACGGCAATTTTACGGTGATTCCTGTAATTGATACGTAGTTGAAGTCTGCCCAGAAGAGCAGGAAAGAATTCCGCAGTCCGGATACCCGCTGCCTCCAGCTGTCTCCAGTAGCTCCTCTTCACGCTGCGGCAGCCCATTCCGTCAAACAATACCCTGACCTTTACTCCTTCCGCCGCCTTTCTCTTCAACACCTCCACGATACGCTGAAAAAGTACATCATTGCGAATGATATAATATTGAAGATGAATAAAGTGTTCCGCTTTCTCCAAATCCGCAATCAGGGTATCGAATTTCCGGTTGCCGTCCGTGATAATGTCAATGTCATTTCCGCCAAAGAGGACGGCATCCGCTGTCTCCATATTGTACACAGCCAAATCCGTATAGCCGACAATGTCCTCGTCCGTCTTATCTCCCGAATGGTTTCTCAGTCTCAGTTCCTGATCCTTGATGATTTCGTGAAGATTATCCTCAATCTCCTTTGCACGAAACATCTTCCGCTTGTGCATGTCCACCCCCAAAAAAAGATAAAAGATAAAACCGATGCCCGGCAGAAAAAACAGCACCAGCAGCCAGGCCCATACACTCTTAGGGTCACGTCTCTCAAAAAAGACGATGACAATGGCGAAAATCATATTGAAGAAAAGCGTAGCTCCCAGTACAAATGTGATAACCTCCCATACCGCGCTTATATTATTCATGTATACTCCCCCCAATCTCCGTCGTCTCAGTATTATTATGCCATTTGTTTTTCAAGCCATGGCTTGCCGGTATAATCCGACACGCAGTGTTGGCAAGACGGCGTCAGCCGGCTTGGATTCTGCGTTAGCAGAATCATTATACCATGTGCGCAGAAAAACAAGCGGCTGCGAAGCAGACATTTGTTTTTCAAGCCATGGCCTGCCGGTATAATCCGACACGCAGTGTTGGCAAGACGGCGTCAGCCGGCTTGGATTCTGCGTTAGCAGAATCATTATACCATACTTCCGAAAAAATCTGCAAAAATCCTGCAAATGTTTTATTGCTTATCCACGGGTACTTGTGCTAGAATGTATTCGTGACAAATTTGCAGGAGGCTTAGTATTCATGAAAACATGGATGATTGTATTAATTGTTGTTGCGGTGGTTCTTATCGCAATCATTGCAGCATTATATTTTCTCGGTAAAAAAGCACAGAAAAAGCAGGCTGAGCAACAGGAGATGCTGGAGGCAAACAAGCAGACTTTCTCCATGCTGATTATTGACAAGAAAAGGATGAAACTACGGGATGCCGGACTTCCTCAGATGGTTGTGGATCAGACCCCCAAGGCCATGCGTGGTTCCAAACTCCCCATTATCAAGGCGAAAATCGGTCCCCAGATTATGTCCCTCATCTGCGATGAAAAGATTTTCGACTCCGTTCCCGTCAAGAAGGAGGTAAAGGCCGTTGTCAGCGGTATCTACGTTCTTGATGTGAAAGGTCTGCACGGAAAGACGGAGGCACAGCCCGTCAAGAAAAAAGGCCGCTTCAGACGCGCCCTTGAGGCTGCTCAGGAAAAGGCCGGTGCAAAACCCCTGAAATAAAGAACATCCACCTTTTCAAGGTCTGCCGTCATTACTCGTGGTAATGGCGGCTGTTTTTGTTTTCCCTTGATTTATCAGCATTTCCGCCCATCAGCACAGACATTTCCGCCCTCCCGTCAGCACGGACAAACCTTGACGAAATGTTCATCCTTGTATATAATTAAATACAATCCTTGTATACAAAATACAAGCTAATTATACCTGAAGCTCAGGTATACAATGAGATATCTCAGGAAAGGTATAACAGTTTCATGGATTCGTTTAAATTAAAGGCTTACGCCAAAATCAACCTTGGTCTGGATGTGGTAAAAAAGCTGCCCAACGGGTATCATCAGGTGAAAATGTTGATGCAGACCGTAGGTATATATGACGAACTGGCTCTGGAGAAAGCGGAGGACGGCATCACCGTAACTACCGACTCCGGCGAGCTTCCCACCGACGAAAATAACCTGATTTACAAGGCAGCCCGACTGATGCGGGAGACCTATCATATAAAAGAAGGTGTAAAAATCCACCTTCAAAAGAACATTCCCATCGCTGCCGGAATGGCCGGAGGCAGCACGGATGCAGCTGCTGCCATGAAGGGCATGAATCTGCTCTTCGGTCTGGAAATTCCAACATCGGAGCTGATGCGGATTTCCGTGACAATCGGAGCTGACGTCCCCTACTGCATTCTGGGCGGCACCGCGCTTGCGGAAGGCATCGGCGAAAAGCTGACTCCTCTTATTCCCGCTCCTTCCTGTTTTGTTCTGGTGGCAAAGCCGGATATAAATGTATCCACAAAATATGTGTACGAGCATCTGGATGCTGCCGGTATTCCGTCACACCCGGATATCGACGGTATGGTAACCGCAATCGGAAACGGTAGCCTTCAGGGCATTCTGGACCGTATGGAAAATGTGCTGGAGTCTGTGACAGTCCCTGCCTATCCCGTCATTGACACAATCAAGGAAAGAATGCTTGAACTTGGTGCGGCAGGCAGCCTTATGAGCGGCAGCGGTCCTACGGTATTCGGTATCTTTCTGAACAAAGCAACAGCGGCGGCAGCTCTCGAACAGTTGAAAGACGACGGCTTAGCAAAGCAGCTCTTCCTGACCACCTTTGTCTAAAAGAACTCTCTTATCGAAACTATGTGATTCATGAAATGAGAGAGTTTTACATAGTGAGAGAATTTTTCATATTGAGAGAGTTTTTATATTAAGAGAGTTTTTCATATTGATATATTCGCAAAAGGAGTTGGCTAATCACAGTATACAGTACCAGACAAACCTGAATTGAGAGAACTCTTTTGCAATCGATGACTTATGAGGTAATCCGAAACGAGATTTACATAAGAAATTCAGCGAATGCCGAATTTTGGGTAATCCGAGACGAGATTTACATAAAAAATTCAGCGAATGCCAGAATTTTGGGGTAATCCGAGACAAGATTTACATAAAAATTCAGCGAATGCCGAAATTTTGGGGTAATCCGAGACAAGATTTACATAAAAAATTCAGCGAATGCCGAATTTTGGGGTAATCCAAGACAAGATTTACATAAAAATCCGGCGAAAGCAGATATTTTGGGGTAATCCGAGACAAGATTTACATAAAAAATTCAACGAATGCCGAAATTTTGGGGTAATCCGAGGTAAGATTTTACATAAAAATTCAGCGAATGCCAGAATTTTGGGGTAATCCGAAACGAGATTTACATAAAAAATTCAGCGAATGCCGAAATTTTGGGGTAATCCGAGACAAGATTTACATAAAAATTCAGCGAATGCCGAAATTTTGGGGTAATCCGAGACAAGATTTACATAAAAA
>Ga0129313_1001005_pt1 | contig 19875 bp, 17 predicted proteins | sample O1105metagenome_FD_94436 | JGI IMG/M metagenome (GOLD analysis project Ga0129313, IMG submission 94436) | Orangutan group fecal microbial communities from fecal samples from Wisconsin, USA - O1105 metagenome | ecosystem: Host-associated > Mammals > Digestive system > Large intestine > Fecal...
AAGGATGGATTCTATGACGGGACCTCTGCGAACGTGGTTCCTTAATGAGTGCGAAGCACGAATTTAGGAACCCTACGCTGAGCAGCAGAGCGGGAGCGTGCCCGGAATAGAACCATCGTTGACCATAGAGAGCGTTTATACAAGCTGCTATCAACTGATATTTGCTGACTGGCTAACATAGAGATTCAAGAAGGCAATGAGGACATCCTTGCCATTGCGGAGTGTGAACCGGAGGATATTGAACAGGTCAGAAAGCAGTTATAAGTGGTCCCTTAATGAGTATGAAGCACGAATTTAGATTAGCATAAACAGGAGCGTGTCCGGAATGGAACGAAAATATATAATAGTAACAGGAAGAGTACAGGGAGTAGGGTTTCGATACCATGCCATGAATCTGGCAATCGAGTATCATCTTACAGGCTGGATCCGTAATATGCAAAACGGCGGTGTAGAGATGGAGGTACAGGGAGAACCGGAAGGTATCCGCCGGTTTGTAGAGAACTTAGATAAAGATACACACTGGATAAAGATTGATCATCGATCTGTAGCAGATATGCCATGTCTGGTAGACGGAGAGACCGGATTTCGTATTCGCTATAGCTATTAGGTTTTTTGTTTGCGGAATAGATATATCATCATACCAATTCCCAGCAGGACTCCACAGATAGAAACCAGAAGACCTAGGTACAGATGTGGATACACGATCTGGATCATTGCAGATGTACCATCCATTACCAGCATATGGTTTTCGTTATATAGCGGAGTATCAGAAACAAAGTTATCCTGATAGGCTAAGGTGGTGTTCACCTGTGGTTGTTCGCTTTGGATGGTGATCGTGTTTTTATTTGGGTCAACCGCTATAGACATAGGAACCAGTTCACGAGTAGGCAGGGTTTCGTAGTGGATCCTTAGACAGTCGCTTAACAGATTCCAAAGGGCAGTGTTCTCAGTGCCGGTTTCTATCGCATAGTAGGCCAGATTCATTCCAAGATAGTAGATATTTTCACTGATAGCATCTTGACTGAAGAAAGGCAGTGTTTGACCGTCTGAGACAATCGAGCCCAAGACTTGGCCGGCGTCGTTGATATAACCGGTTTTCCATTGACCATCATCGGATGGAATAGTCCCGGTGACAATGGTTTCTCCACCATAATGAAGAGCAGGGAGAGTCTGAGTAAAGGTAATCTGTGATTCATTTACATTCAGGAAGGTTTGCTCCTTGTAGGCATTCTCCGGTATGTGTGCACCATCGATCACCACACGGGTTCCACGCTCAGATACAGCACGAAGAAGGGTTTCTGCAGTTTCCTGATTGTGATAGTCAAATCCGCTTAAAAACAGCGTTTCATAGCGACTAAGTTCCTCCGGGCTGTAGTCATCGATATAGTTGGATGTACCTACGGTAAAGGCTGGGAAATAGATGGATAATGTATTCGCATACTGTCCAATGGCCAAACCGGGATATTCAGATCGGACACCAAAGGAATCCGGAGTGTTTTTCTTAAATATATAAGAAAGGTCTGTAGAGGTTACCAATTCATATCCACATAGCTCCGCAGCAGACAGGAGCTCTTCTGTATGATTGACCGTAGAGGCCTTTGTAACCAGAACCGTATCATCCCCCAGTTCAATGCTGCGATCAAAGACATATACATACTGTTGATGCTCTAAGGCTTCGTTCATAAGCATGATATTCTGAGAAGTAGAAGCACCCTGCCATGCCCATCCATAGGAGTAGTCGATTGCATCCTCTCCGGTAGACAGGCCCCAGGACGGATAGGATCCAAAGTTGCTTAGATCCATGAGGTTTGCCCGTTGTGTGGTATATCGTTTTAAAACCTCAGCCTCTGCTTTGATAGCAGGGGAGGTAGGCTGGTAATAACGTGGAATGTACAGGACACTGGCGAAGCAGTCAACAGCTAAAAGAACCGTTAACAGGATCGAGTACTTCTTTTTGAGTGAAGTCCATTCCAGAAAGGACAGGAAAAAGAATCCATAGGAAAGCGCAATGAAGCGGAAGAACCATAGGAAGTTCCCCAAGGGAAGATGTTTGGTTACACTGATGGTTGCAGGGGTAAGTCCCAGCAGAACGACTACGGATAGGAAGAAGCCGGCACGGTGTTTCTTATTCGCCAGCAGGATTCCTAGGATTGCAACGAAAACGATTGCAACACCGTAGTAGATCGTATCTGCTACACCGGTTGCACGATTCATCAGATTAAGAGAGGTGCTGAGCGGAGCAGAGTAAAGCTCCTGAACGGTAGAACTGGAGTCACCCATTGAGAGCATACCACCGGAGACGGCAGGGATAAACCAGATACCTGCGATTGCGATGCCGATGAGCATAGCGGCTAAAGCTTCCATGTCCTGACGAATGGTACGGTTATGGATCGCATCAAAGCACAGGAAGAAGAAGGTTCCGATGCCGATGATGGCAGTTAACATCAGGTGAGTGACCGTAAGCAAGGTCATACAAAGCATAAGACCGATCATTGCAGAACGTTTATGCTCCCGGATGTGTGTCCAGAGAAAGAAAATGATATAAGGAAGAATCACTGTGGTCAGGATACGTGGAAGATTACCTTCACAGAGGTATACCCGGATGTTATCCGGCAGGAAGAACCAAAGGTAGGATAATACCATGGCGAGTACCGGACGGTTTAACTTGCGGCCGAGCAGGAGAAATGGAAGTCCGCCAAAGAAAAATACAAAGCCGGCATATAGATAATAGGCATGGAGGATCGATCCATTCGTTAAGAACAGAAAAAACGCCATGCAGTAATAAGCCATTGGCGGCCAGTACCGATAGATCTGAATTCCGTTATACCAGTCCGGGGAATATAGGGGATACCAGTTTCCCTCTTGGATACTATGGAACAGGTATTGGGATTTATATAGGTGCCCCCATACATCATTGCCGGATGGATCCCAATGCCGAAACCATAAAAAGGCAGTCACCCCACAAGCACCCAATAGTAATAACAGGATACCTATGAGAGTCGGATTTAATTTTGATTTGGTTTGTATATTTGCCATAGTAGTCTCCCTAATGCGATTACTCAAATATTCGGTATTTCAAGCACCCGTTTATTCTTCATCAATCATGCTGATAACATAGGATCTGGATGGGGTTTCACTCATCTCAATCATCAGGAACAGCCAGCCCTCCTGGTTAAGGATTTTGCTTAGTTCCTCCTTGAAGTAGTCACAGCAGTTCTCTAATGTAGGATTAATGGTATCAAATGGGGGAACCGCATTCAGTTCCCGGTCCTGATATTGGTCAATAAAGGCTTCGATTTTCTTCTCCAGTTCCGCAAACTGTATAAAGTTGTTCTGCATCTTTATTACATGCAGAGTGATTTCCCAGGTATGTGGATGCATGGCACCCAGAATCCCATCAATATAGATTGCATGACGGGCATTTAGATAGAACTTAAACTTATACTGTTTATAACGGTTGCTTTTGCCACTGTGGCGGATCAGGAGAGAGTCACCATTGTCGGTATTGGCAGTGGTGGATGCCAGAGTTTCAAAGTCCCGATTGCGCTGTGCCAGTTCCTTATTGGTCTGCAGATAACGCTTCTGGCTGCGGGACCATGAGCCATAAAGAGCTGTGATCACACCGATAGACAGGAGCAGAACACCTGCAAATAGCAGAATTAAATAAATCTCATAGGTAAAGAAGCTGCCGTTTAAGTAGACGGAAGAATCGGTGATAAATCCAATCGTATAGGTATGTTCCTGCACCGAAAAGGAGGTAGTTGTCAGGACGGCGTGGGACTCCTGTGCCAGAGCTTCAAAGAACTGTGCGGGATCATCCTGAGCCTGCAGGGAGCTTGTGGTTGCCGGATTCTGAGCGAACAGGACACCGGTATCGTCATAGAGGAATACCCAGCTACTGCCGGATGCCGGTACCTGTTCGGACAGGTAATCCGTCATTTCCTGCTGTATGGCAGTCGCATCTGTTTTAGCGGAGAAAGAATCAGAGGAAGCAGCAGCCAGTTCTGTCAGTGCACCGGCGATCAGATCACACCGGCTTTGTTGTTCCTCTGTGCAGTGCGTCAGATAAGCCTGTTGTTGTCCAAGTAATAACACTACCAGAATTGCAATCGTAAGCAGAAGGGTTACTACGATTCCTGAGAGTAAAAGGGAGAATGCTCCTCCCGAACGGGTATACCATTTAGTTTTCGTCTGACTCATTGATATTCACCTCTGCTTTCCATTTTTCAAGGATCCGATTGAGACCGGCAAAGTCCTGCTGAACAACACTTCTTGCGGCGTCCCATTCTTCCCGTAGGTTCTTCATACGCCAGGTCTGTTTCCCTTTTATGGCGTTGATGATTCCTGCAAACCGGAACCAGAACACCAAAAAGTTAAAGAGTGGAAGAAGGGCAACCAGATACCATTTTTTTGCATAATACTTCTGTAGATGCTTCTCTCCGGACAGAAAGAGGATGATACAAAAGTACAATAAGATCGTTGCAAATACATATAAAACATACATAAGTATCACAGATTCGATGATCAAACGAATCGGATAATTAATAAAGGCAAGGCAAATCAGTGCAAAGTACCAGATCATACGTGGAAAGGCAAAGGTATGATCGTACATAAGCAGACGGATGGCAAAGTCTGATAAGAAGCCCTTTCCGAAAGACATTTTCTTCTGGCGGAACATATGCATGACTTCGATCTCTCCACGCTGCCAGCGCTGGCGCTGGATATACAGACGATTAAGATCCTCGATCGGATCTACAAAGAAGTAAGCATTATCGCATAAAGCTACTTTTTCCTGCAGCATATCCCGGATCTGGAAGGTGACATGGGTATCCTCACAGATGGTATCGGTATTATAAAGTTGTGTTTTCAGTATAGCGGATTTGCGAAATGCCGAAAATGCGCCGGATAGTGTAAAGATACTGTTAAACTCGGACTGGAAATTTCGACCTGCCAGAAAGGCCTGACAGTACTCGAAGAATTCCAGTTTGCGTAACAGACGCTTTGGAAACGACTTTGTGGCATCGATCATCTCCGGATTTGTCATGATGGTTCCGGTCAGGCAGTCAACATCGGACTGAGACTCAAACTGCTGTACGATGTTATAGAGGGCATCCGGATGCAGAACACCATCGCTGTCAATATGGATAATATATTTTCCGTAGCTGTTAAAGAGTGCCAGATTCAGTGCTTTTGATTTCCCCTGTTCTGAGTTTAACCAGTGGATGGTAAGCTCCGGGAAATCCTCCTGACATTGACAGAAGATCTGGAAACTGTTGTCCCGGCTTTGGTTGTTTACCAGCATAATATAGATCAGTTTACTGTCATAGGTGGATTCATAGACCGACCGAATACATTGATATAGGGTGTCGGCAGAATTATAAACCGGAATGATCAGAGTGATTTCCGGACAGTACATTAAAGGTGACGCTTTTTTCTTCGTCAGCTTACGCTTCAGAAGAATGAAGAAGTCACCGATTGTTGGGATGATTTCCATAATGATCGGAATAATCACCCAGGCCATCCAGAATAGGATGGAGCTATGCAAAAAATCATTTAATATCGTCATATCGGAAAGCACCTACCTTCTGCCGTACTACCTGTGAACGGGTAAATACATAGAAATATAGTACCAGTGTAATTGCATAAAAGACCAGCCGCCCTACAAAGGAATGAGCGACAAAGTAACTGTTACTGCCAAACCAGTATATGATCTGGCTGATGATAAAGATTCGGAGGACATTTGCCATAAAGATGCTTATGATACCTACGACACTGACCGCAATTTTTTCATAGAACTGATAGGCGGGGAAAAACCAGAGCAGGGATAGAAATGCAAAGGTTTCTATAATGCCGGTACATTCGAAGTCGATATATAAGGCCATTTGAGTCGTTCCATGGGAAATAAACAAAAGTCCCTTTTCAAAGTAAGAGGTATAGGTATTTGTCAGATTTCCCAACAGGCCGGAAACAGCAGCGATGGCATTCTGCATCGGCATAATTAACAGTGGCTGCAGCACGATAATGGCAATCGTAAACAGGCCGGCACTTCCGAGTGTAAAAAACCAGAAGTCCAGCCTGGCACGTTTTAATACAGTTAGGATATAGATCCATAAAATGATAACAAGAACTAAAATCCAGTTAATCATTGTACGTTACCTTTCTTTTTCTTCCATGTATAGAATCCTGCGCCACAGATAACGATGGCTACGATGACGCCCAGAATTGGTCCGGTTGAAGTGCCGGCCCAGGTGACACCCTGCCCACCGATATTTGGATTCGAGATGGTGATGGATTCGATATGGTCTGTATTCATCCCTGTGATTCTGGCAAAGTCAGCCAGACGAAAGGCAAACTCGATCTCATCTCCCTTCGTAGTCGGCTGGTGAGTAGAATCATAGATGGTTAAGGCTGCCTGACTGTCACAGTACTTAGTATAATCAACGATCACACCCAGATTGGTATAGGTGCCGTTTGGAAGCCCATTATTAATAGTGTGGTTATAAGCCCAGTCAATCTGATGATCAGGAGTAACCGGTAGTACACTGATGGAATGCGTTTCACCGTTGATTGTAATAGACATCTGATGTACCTGAATCTGACTTCCGTATAGGTCATTCATGGCAAAATGGACATATACCATTTCTCCATCCGTATAGATCTGCCCCTTGTGGACGCTCTTGGAGTTGTTCGAGAAGTAGGTGATATCCGTGGATGGATACGCCGTCCAGTCATCATAGTAGCCATCGATCACGATCTTTGAGGTAACTCCGACTTCGGTAGAGCTGTCGGAAGGAGAATCGGTGGAAGTATCTTCCGTAGATGGGCTCGCGGTAGAGGGTTCCGAACTGTCGGAAGTCTCGGTAGTAGCGGAAGCGTCCTCGGTAGTAGCCTCTGTTGTATCCTCTGCGGTATCTGCAGTCAGACTTAGGGACTGCCCGCGCCAGTTTAGGTCCAGACTGTCGATCGCTCCTCCATAGGTAGATAACGGAACCTGAATCTTCCAGCTAACGGTCTGATAAGGAACACGATTGGAACCGGTATTTACGGCAGTTCCACTGGCTCCCGGAATCTCACCGTACCAGGAGTCGCGAACGACCAGTTCCTGCTGCTCCACCTGATTTCCCGTGTTTAGAACAATGGAACCATATCTGCCGGATACCGGGGAACCGTTTACGCCAACGGTGATGGTTTCCTGAATGTTGTAGTTCCATGCTCCGGTATAGGATAGATAGACATAACTGCTATCCATAGATGCACTGAATGTACCTTCGTCAGAAGTGGCGGTCAATGGAGCTGCATAGGTATTGGTAAGACCCATACCTACAGCTAGTATGCACACCAAAGTCAAGGCGTATGCCAAATAGCTCTTTATTTGTAAATGTCGGTTGTGTCTCATATATCATCACTCCTCGTTTGGTTTATGATAGATTGATGGCAGATGAATTCTGGAGCATACCTGATATACGCTCAGTGGATTCTCGGCAATATCCAACTGATATAGCTGAATGCCAATCTGCTGTAGTTCTGTATGGATATCATCAAAAAAGGTATCTCCCAGATTTTCCAGATTTGGTATCAATGTCTCAAATGCAGGAAGATCATTCAGATAGCAATGCTCATACTGTGCCAGATAGCGATTTATAATCTTATCAATATCAAAGAAGAGAATCTGTTCATCCTGATCCTGCCGGCTGATGTAAATCGTCATCGTAAAGGTATGGGGATGGGCATGTTCCTTTTTATAATCAAAGCTGTGACTGGCATTAAAACGATATTGGTATTTGTAATATCTCTGCATAGTTCTTTCCTTAATATATAGGCTGAGTGGTTATTCACCCATATAATAGTATATTTTCATCAAAAAACATTGTAGATACAGGGGGGTATATTGTAAAATACAGTGAAAAAACAGTAAAATTTCCTGATTCCTTTCCTTGTATTTATTATCGTCTTTGCGTGCATGTAAGTTTATAAAAAATATGTAAAAAAAATGTGTTATTTTGTTGAAAAACGGAAAGCGTTCATGTATGGTAAAGGAAATAAAATCATAATAGTGAGGTGTGCGTATGAAAAAGTTTTTCGAAGAATTTAAAAAGTTTATTATGAAAGGAAATGCACTGGATCTGGCAGTTGGTGTAATTATCGGTGGTGCGTTTACATCGATCGTTACGTCTCTGAATGTGGATATTATTACGCCGATTCTTGCGATCTTTGGTGGCGTTGACTTTTCAAATCTGACTGTGAAGCTGGGAACCGGAGATCTGGCACCGGTACTGACGTATGGTAATTTTCTAACCGCAGTGGTTAATTTCCTGATTACGGCGTTTGTGATCTTTTGTATGATTAAGCTGATCAATGGAATCGGGGATAAGTTCAAGAAGAAGGAAGAAGAAAAGCCTACAACAAAGAAGTGCCCGTACTGCAAGAGTGAAATCTCCATCGAGGCCACTCGTTGCCCGCACTGCACTTCTATGCTGGAGGAAGAAAAATAAATATCAGAATGATTTAGTGTATAGTTTCTGAAGGACGGCTGTTGATTTTCTGTTGAACCTCCTCCGGAGACGGCATAGCAGGGATGCCGCCGCGTTTTTCTACACAGCAGGCAGCTACTGCATTGGCATAGGTCAGGAATTCATGGGCAGAGGCTTCTGTTAATAAGGAAATCTGCCCATTTATTTCACATAATTTTGTCAGAATACCACCCCAGAAGGAATCCCCTGCCCCGGTAGTGTCCACAACCTGACTGGAAAATCCCGGCTCTGTTACGCAGAAGTCGCGTGTAGCCAGATAGGCTCCCTGTGCACCCAATGTTACAATCACACAGGAAATTCCCTGCTCCAGCAGAGCATTTGCTGCGGCGGCCGGATCTGTGAAGCCGGTTAAAAGAGTGGTTTCCTCATCGGATAGCTTCATAATGTCCACATAAGGAAGGACAGACCGCATATGGATGACAGCCGTTTCCGGATCCGGCCAGAGCGGTGCCCGGTAGTTTGGATCATAGGAGATTGTAATGCCGGCCTCTTTGGCTAAGCGGAGTGCGTGGAAGGTAGCGGCACGGGAAGGCTCATCCGTCAGAGACAGAGATCCAAAATGCAGGATCTTGGATGAGAGAATCGCAGCATCCCGAACTTCTTCCGGCTGCAAACAGGTATCAGCACCCGGTTTTCGGGCGAAGGCAAAGCTACGTTCCCCATTCTGCAGGGAGACAAATGCCAGAGTAGTAAATACGGAAGCATCCGATCGGACTCCCTGAGTGTCAATACCATAACGGTTTAAGGTTTGAATCAAGAATTCACCCTGTAAGTCCTGACCGACCTTTCCGATAAAGGCAGTCTTTCGTCCCAGACAGGATAGAGCGGCTAAAACATTGGCAGGTGCACCGCCCGGATTTTGCACAAACAGGGTCTGACCATGCTCGGATATCCCATATGGCGTGTAGTCGATTAACAGTTCTCCGATTGCAGTTACATCATAGGTTTCAGAGGATTGGATCGCACGTGTATTCATATCCCATAATCGGTTTTCGGTAAAGGCACCATCTGCATACAGGGTCAGCCGGGAGTCCTCCGGAAAGAAATGGGAGGTCATAACGATAGCACCTTGATTTACGAATAGTTCGAGGACGGAGCCATCGATTAAGATACGCAGATCCTGAATGCAAGGACAGGCTGCTTTGCGGCAGGTTCTTCCGGCACCGGTGTTCCCGATCATAGAAAGACAGAGAACCGCACCATCATATTCCAGGCTCACATCGCTTGTGATCTTGATCCGGAAGGTTTGCTGGTCTGGAGCATCCAAAGTCAGATGCCAGTCCAGACTACTGCAGTCGGACTGATAGGTCGCTCCGTTCCGGAGGATGTGCGCTGCAGTGTGGAGGGTATCCAGCTCCGGGAGCGGTTGCTGAAGCAGGATGCCATCTTTCCATGTCAGTATGCGGGGAAGGGTTAATTTGTGAATCCAGTGTTGCTCACGAAGCGTTGGTTCATCATAGCTGCCGTCCGGACCGCCAACCTATCCGATCAAGATGCGGCGTCCCTGCTCGTCTACGAAGGTCTGTGGAGCATAGAAATCAAAGCCATAGTCCCATTCGCGGAATTGCTGTTCGTCAATAACAGGTGACGGGATTCCTGTAGAGTCTCCGGAAGTGAGTGCTTCCGGAGTGACCGGAACATAACCGGAGATATGATAGTTTTGATACCGGTACGCTTCCGGTTCTACACCCTGTGGGCAGCAGGATAAAAAGGTCTGACCATCCAGAGTGAAGAGATCCGGACATTCCCACATGAATCCAAAGGTCTGTGTGGAGGTAAGGGCATGGGAGAAGGACCAGTGGATTCCGTCTTCGGAGGTGTAGAGCAGGATGCTTCCCTGATCGCTATCCGTACGGGCACCTAAGACCATATGATAACCGGCTGCATCCTTCCATACCTTTGGATCCCGGATATGGCAGGTATATCCATCCGGATAATCCCGGTTATCCAGAACGCACTGTTTATCGGAAAAATGGACACCATCCTTGGTTGTTATCCGGATCGTATTGGACTCTCTTCCGGAGTGGGTATAGTCATGGTCACCCGGCTGCTTTACATTTCCGGTATAATAGATGACCATGGTGTCGTCGTCGATTAAGGTGTTGCCGGAATAAGCACCATCCCGGTCATAGCGGCTGTCCGGATAGAGTGCGATTCCTTCATATGTCCAGTGGACACCATCCCGGGAGGTGTAATGCCCCCATGCTTTGTTATCATCGGTTGGGTACCCGGGAGCATACTGAAAGAATACATGGTAGCGGCCATGGTACTGGCAGACGCCGTTTGGATCATTCAGCCAACCGGTTGGTGGAGTTATATGATAGTTGCATCTCCATTTATCATGATTTGTCATAGCACATACCTCTTTTCTCATTTTCTGATCATGATTGTGTTAAGCATAAGTCAGAACGGCATCGCCGGTTGTGACTTCGCCGGTGCCCAAGATGATCTGGAGCTGGCCGGAAGCTTCAAAGACGCCTTTTACACCATCAATATTTTCAATGACTTCTTTGTTACACTTTTGATTGTCGCCGATAACCAGGCGAAGTCTGGTCGCACAGTGGGCAGCAGAGATAATGTTCTGACTACCTCCGATGTTGGCCAGGATTTCCTTGGCTGTGTTTGCATAATTCATAAATACTCCTCCTTACCGATATGAGATTAATCTCATAAAAATAAATAAATGAAATAAAGTTCTCCGTACAAATACCATTGTTCAAATGTGGTATCGTTCTCATATCGCGAGAGCATCATATCCGTTATGACTTGTAAATGGACAGAATTACTAAAATCAAAGGGGGTATTTTTGTATAGATTAACGAACAGAGTCACGAAGAACAATGGTATAGCCCATTTTCAATTCTCGTCTGACCACGTTTTTGGTATCCAGCATATGGAGCAGAAGCCGGGCTGCTTCCTCTCCGCTTGTTTTATAGTAATAATGAACGGTTGTAAGCTTTGGACGGCAGATCGAAGAGATCTGGGAGTCGCCGATGCCCGCGAGCTGTACATCTTCAGGTACACACCGGCCGATGCTTTCCAGATAGGACAAGGCTCCGATTGCGATGCGATCTGTGGCACAGAGCAGGGTATCGATCTCCGGGTGACGCTCAAAGAGACACTTGGCCTGTTCTTCGCCGGAGGCGATTGTAAAGGCTGTTTCCTGATAACAGTCAGAATGGAAAGAGAGATTCAATTCTTTAACGGCGTCCAGAAATCCCTTATATCGCTGAAGTCCAACAGCGATATCCGACTGTGTAACACCCAGATATCCCGGTACATGTGCATGTGGAAGGAGCTTCAATGCCAGATCTCTGGCGGCATGATAGTCATCATAGTATACACAGGAGTACTGGGGAATGTTTTGTCCTACGATGACAACCGGGATCTCCAGACGTTCCAATGCAAGATAGTGTTCCTTTGTAAAAATAGTACCCAGTAAAAGGATGCCATCGACTCTGTTTTTCTGAAAAACAGACAGGTATTTTAATTCCTCTTCTTCATGGTTATCTGTGTTGGCCAGCAGGATCTGGTAGCCGGACTTTGCCAGTACGGTACTGATCCCGGCAACGGTACGGCTGATGGAGTCGGAGTTGATCTTTGGAATAATAACGCCGATCACCTGCGTTTTTTTGGTCCGCATTGTCTGTGCCTGTGCAGACGGCTGATAGCCGGTGGCATCGATTACGGCCTGGATACTGGCACGCTTGTCCTCACTTACATAACCATGATTCAGGTAACGGGATACGGTGGCTCTGGATACGCCCGCCATCTTTGCGATTTCATTTATATTCATCGATCATCAACTCCTTTTGTGGTATCGATTTCATAGTATCACGTTACCTGAGAATCCGTCAATATTATAGTTCCTGCTTCAGACAGGTTTTAATATCATCTTCTGCATTTGTGATCGGACGAAGGTGAAAGGTATCGGTCAGGTACTGCAGAACATTCGGACTTAGAAAGGCCGGGAGAGTAGGCCCCAGATAAATATTTTGGATGCCCAGACTTAAGAGAGCCAGAAGGTCGGCAACAGCTTTCTGTTCATACCAGGACAGGATGATAGAGAGTGGCAGACCATTGACATCGGTCTGGAAGGCATCCGCCAGTGCGGTTGCGATTCGAATCGCGGAATAAACATCGTTACACTGACCGATATCCAAAAGGCGGGGAAGACCGGCAACTTCACCAAAGTCCAGCTTGTTAAAGCGGTATTTGCCACAGGCAAGCGTCAGAATCATGCAGTCCTTTGGCACCAGTTCCGCGAATTCGGTATAATAGTTTCGTCCCGGTCTGGCACCGTCACAGCCGCCGATCAAAAAGAAGTGGCGCAGAGTTCCCTCTTTTACAGCGGATACGATCTGATCGGCATAGCTGAGGGCTGCTTTATGACCGAAGCCGACCAGAATTTCTTTGATTTCCTGATCCTCTGTAAAACCCCCGAGGGCGAGAGCCTGTTCGATGATAGGGGAAAAGTCCTTTTCTCCGTTTGCCTTTTTGCCGATATGTTTCACGCCATCCCATCCAACGACATTGGTACTGTAGATACGATCCTTATAAGATTCTCTGGGACGCATCAGGCAGTTGGTTGTCATCAGGATACATCCGGGCAGATTATCAAACTGTGACTGCTGCTCCTGCCAGGCACCACCGAAGTTGCCGGCTAAATGCGGATATTTTTTTAACTCCGGATATCCATGACAGGGCAGCATTTCTCCATGTGTATAGATATGGATACCGGTACCTTCTGTTTGCTTTAGCAGCATTTCCAGATCCTTCAGGTCATGACCGGAAACAATGATAAACGGGCCCTTCTTAACATGAACATTGACTGTTTGAGGAGAAGGATTTTGGTACATGCCGGTATTTGCATCGTCGAGCTGTTTCATGACCTCGATTGCCATCTCACCGGTACGCATGGTCATACGAATAAGCTCTGTTACGGTTAAGGCATCATCTGTGATGGCTTCCAGTGCCAGAATGTAGAAGTCATCTACCTGATCACTATAGTATCCCAGCTCACGGGCCTGATGACCATAGGCACTGATGCCCTTTAGACCGTAGAGAATCGTTTGCCGCAGAGAGCGGATATCCGGATCCAGAGATTTATCGTACATGATGCCGGCCAGAGCGGCATCCTTTAGCATGGCAGTTTTGGTTTCGGGAAGCTGGTAAGTAGCATGTGCGGTCGGATTTGCAATGGTACCGACGGCAGCCTGTAGTTCTTCCTTGATTCGCTGGGATTCCCGTAACAGTTCAACATGTACATCCACATCAAAGTTTACATTTGTAAGAGTTGTGAACAGCACATTTTCAATGAAGCTGACAATGGACTTATCGATATGTGGCTGTCCCTGATCCAACAGTGCTTTCCCATAGCAGCTGATTCCTTTGACCTGAAAGATCAGGAGATCCTGCAGATTGGCAACCTCCGGCGTCTTTCCACAGACACCCAGGCGGGTGCAGCCCTTTCCGTTTGCGGTTTGCTCACACTGATAGCAGAACATTTCATAGTCCAGTTCCATATTATTGCTCATAATGGTTTGATACCTCCTGATTGAAATTATGGATATAGTCTGTACAATTCCAAAGGTAACCATTCACAAATCCCTAAAAGTATAGTACAATACTGGGTATGTAACAGCGTAAAGAATCAAAGGAGAAGGAAAAACATGGACACAAGAATGGAAACAAAATGTATACAGGAGGGATATCATCCGACGAAGGGGCAGCCGAGACAGCTTCCGATTATTCAAAGCACGACATTTAAGTATGATACCAGCGATGAAATGGGAAAGCTGTTTGATCTGGAGGAGGAAGGGTACTTCTATACACGACTGCAGAATCCGACGAATGATGCAGTGGCGGCAAAGATCTGTTCGTTGGAGGGTGGTGTGGCAGCGATGCTGACATCGTCCGGTCAGGCAGCGAATTTCTATGCAGTATTTAATATCTGTGAGGCAGGAGATCATTTCATAGCATCCAGTTCCATCTATGGAGGTACCTATAATTTATTTGGCGTAACGATGAAGAAAATGGGGATTGAGTGTACCTTTATTGATCAGAATCTGCCGGAGGAAGAGCTGGAGCAGTACTTCAGACCGAACACAAAGCTGGTATTTGGTGAGACGATTACGAACCCAACCGTTTCCGTCTATGATATTGAGAAGTTTGCCAAACTGGCGCATAAGCATGGAGTGCCATTGATTGTCGATAATACATTTGCAACACCGGTGAACTGTCAGCCGTTTCAGTGGGGAGCCGATATCGTGACACATTCAACGACAAAGTATATGGATGGACATGCAGTTGGCGTAGGTGGCTGTATCGTAGATAGTGGCAACTTTGACTGGCTGGCACATAAGGAGAAGTTTCCGGGTCTGACGACACCGGATGAATCCTATCATGGTATTATCTATGCAGAACGGTTTGGAAAGGCGGCGTATATTACGAAGGCTACCTCGCAGTTGATGCGGGACTTTGGCTCTATCCAATCTCCACAGAATGCCTTTTATCTGAATATGGGCTTGGAAACCCTTCCCCTCCGTATGCGTCAGCACTGTAGTAACGCATTGGCGGTTGCGGAATATTTGGAGAAGAATGAGAAGGTAGCATGGGTAAAGTACCCGGATCTGAAAAATGATGAATATCATGCATTGGCAGAGAAGTATCTTCCGCATGGTTCCTGTGGAGTTCTGGCATTCGGATTAAAAGGTGGACGGGAGCCCTCCATCGCGTTTATGGATAAACTGAAGCTGGCGTCGATTGTAACGCATGTGGCGGATAGTAAGACCTGTCTGTTACATCCGGCAAGCCATACGCATCGTCAGATGACGGATGAACAGCTGCGGGAAGCAGGGGTTGCACCGGATCTGATTCGGTTGTCCGTCGGGATTGAAAATGTAGAAGATATTATTGCAGATCTGGATCAGGCATTGAACCAGATTTAAGAAGAAGTGCAAATGGTTGTAAAAGGAGGATATCCCGCTGATTAGATCAGCGAGATATCCTTTAATATATGTTCTCCGTTATAGTAGTAGATGATATTTACAACACGATGTGAGGTGTCATTGATGACTAATACCAGAACACTGCCATCTGCTCCGACGAAGTAATCAGCAGTGCTTCCGTGTGTACGCATTTCCTCCAGCATACTGAAGTAGTCCGTATAGTGATAGCCGGTAGAGTCGTCACTGCTGTGGTCTCCGGAGAGAGTCGATGTAGCCTCTGCCTGAGTCAGCAGATGACTTTCGGAATCTCCGACGGAGATTCCGAACAGAGTGTATTTGGAGCTGTCGAAACAGATACCTGCCTGCTGACCGTTATAGTAGATCACACCGAAGTCTTCATTGCCGGTAGTATACACGTTAAAGCCTGTGGGATCCTGATTTGGAATACTTAATTTGGATACGAAGTCAGGATTCTCTGACAGGGTAACACCCAGGCTGGTCTGGATGTCCTGGGCACTGCTCCGGTAGATAGAGTCCAGACTGCTTTTCTTATGCCACGGAATCAGTGTAAGTGCCAGAGCCAGAAGAATAATCACAACGGCAGGAATGACAAACGGTGGTATATGAACAGCTTTTTTTACGGGTGCTACAGTTGATGAGGTGTGGATAGGTTCCGGCGCATGATAATAGCCATTATCGGTTTCCATGTCGGAAGTAGCGGAAGAATCCACAGAATCAGCAGAAAAATCTGCCTGTTGATCGAGTTGTAATTTCATGATATCCCCCTATATGTTTTGATTGATGGTTGGTTTCTATATAAATGATTATCTGTGATTACCGGTGGTTTGTCAATCAGTGATATTTTTTACTTTTCATATGCAAAGGACATAGGGTATACTGATGGAAGAGAGCACAGAAGGATGTTTGGTCGGGATTGGATAGATAAAATCTGTGATGGGAGGAAGGACGATGAAACAGAGAAAGCGATCGCTGCAGGAATGGGCGATTTTGATCATAAAGATTGCGTTTTGGGCGTTGTTGGTTAGTTGGGTGTTGATATGTATAATCGTAGGACTGCGATATAAGGAAGATTTTCGGTTCGATGATCGGAGCTGTCGAAGCTTTAATCAGGGCTGGGTACTGGTGGAAGACGGGATAACGCCGGTTGAGATACCTGGAAATGAACTGCCGGATACAGCAACCGTTCGGATTCGAAATGTGATTCCACAGAAGGTAGATGATCGGACATCGATTATGATCAAGGGGCTGCATCAGGATATCCGGGTATGGATCAACGGTGAACTGGTAGGAACGCTGGATAACTCGGATACCAGACCGTTTGGAAGGCATACACCATCAGCATATATCCGGATTCCCTTGAGGAGTTCCGATGCCGGAAAGCAGATTGAGATTCAATATTCGGCACCGACACCGGAGGAAGCCGGAAAGCTGAATGATATTCGGATCGGAACGGATATCGGACTGTTATTCTGGATGATGAATTCATACGGAACCGATGTTATTTTTGCAATTTTGCTTTTGTATACGGGTATTGTGATTGTGCTTCTGGGAATCGCCATGCGCATCGGAATGATGGATAATCCGAACATGAATATCGTATATCTGGGTGTATCGGCCATCTGTATTGCAGTCTGGATGCTGGGGGAGAGCCGGCTGCGACAGTTTTACTACGGAAATCTGGTTTTGGGAGAAGTGATTCTATGGGAAGCATTGTTTTTGGCACCGATTCCGATGATATTTTATATCAGCCGGTTGCAGGAACGGAGATATACGAAGGAGTACATGGTACTGGTCGTTAGTGCATTGATCGCAAATGTGCTTATGCTGGTGCTGGAACTGACCAATGTATTAGACTTTTATGATACATATCCGATCGGATGGGGAATCATCATAGCAGGTGGCACGATGGTACTGTATACCATTTTTCGGGACTGGAGAAAGGGAATTCATCAGTGGAAGCTGCTGACTGGAATTGTGGTGCTAATGGTATGTGTGCTTATGCAGATGTGGGGATTTGAGCGCTCTGCTACAGGTATTTTTACAAATGATTATATTAGCTTTGGTTTGATCCTGTTTATGCTGATCATGGGTATCTCTGCGATAACCAGTATCTGGCGGCAGAAGCAGGAGCAGGTACTGGCAGTAAAGTCCAGTGAGACAAAAAGTAACTTTCTGGCAAATATGTCCCATGAGATTCGGACGCCGATTAATGCAATGCTGGGGTTTGATGAGCTGATCTTGCGAGAGGAAACGGATGAACAGATCATCGAATATGCAACGAATATTAAGAAGGCAGGAAGCAATCTGCTGTCACTGATCAATGACGTATTGGATTTTTCTAAGGTGGAATCCGGGAAAACGGAATTGGTAAATGGAGATTATAAGACGAGTGCCATGTTGACGGATGTTATAAATATGACATACATGAAGGCACAGGATAAAGGCTTGTCCTTTGATATATTCATAGGCAAGGATATTCCGAGAGTATTATACGGAGATGAGATCCGGGTAAAACAGATTTTAACGAATGTTCTGAATAACGCGGTAAAGTATACAGAAACCGGAAGCGTAACTCTAAGTGTGAATTTTGATCAGTTGGGTGGTAAGCAGGGGCGGCTCCGTGTATCGGTAGCAGATACCGGAATCGGAATTAAACAGGAAAATATAGAGAAGATCACGGAGTCCTTCCAGCGGTTTGATTTGCAGCATAATCGTAGTATAGAAGGAACAGGACTGGGTATGAGCATCGTGTCGCACCTGCTGGATATTATGGGAGGAAAGCTTCAGATATACAGTACTTATGGCAAGGGCTCGGATTTTCGGATGCTGATTCCGCAGGAGATACGGGACGCAACACCTATGGGAAGTTATCAGACGGATTATAAGAAGGATCTGCGTAGTCAGGCCGGATATCATGAACTGTTTACAGCACCACAGGCACGGATATTATTTGTAGATGATAACTATATGAATCTGACGGTTGCCCGTGGCCTGTTAAAAAAGACGAAGATCCAGATTGATCTGGCGGATAGTGGGGTTGGATGCCTGGAACTCACCAGAAAGAATAAGTATGATTTGATATTTATGGATCACCTGATGCCGGAGATGGATGGTATAGAAACGCTTCACAGACTGAGACGGGAAGAGGGAAATCCAAATCAGTATACGATGGTAATTGCGTTGACGGCAAATGCGATAAAAGGATCTAAGGAGTTATACCTGAGCGAAGGTTTTCATGCATATTTATCAAAGCCAATCGAGGGAGAAAAACTGGAAGAAGTTCTTTTGAAGTTGTTGCCGAAGGAATATATCATACCGTCCGAGGAGAGTGCAGAAAATGTACTTAGCCGATTGGAACAGGATCAGACGGGAAAGCTGATCGGTGAAACACCAAAGGCAACGGTAGTTGACTGTATGCGGGAACTGGAGAATCTGCTGGAGCAGGCACATATTCAGGTGGCAGACGGTTATTATTTTGCGGGAAATTCAATGGGACAATTTCACTGGCTGATTACGCTGTTTGCGGAGAGTTTCTTTGAAAAGTACCAAAAGCTGTTAGAATACTTCAACGGACAGCAGGAAGATATGTATACGATTGAAGTCCATGCATTGAAATCCAATGCAAAGGGCATCGGAGCCAGACAGTTATATCAGTTGGCCTGGGAACATGAACAGCAGTCAAGGTCCGGAAACTGGAATTATGTGCAGACACATTGGGAGGAACTATGCCAGGAGTGGATCTGCGTAGTAGATGGAATCCTGAATTATATAGGGGAAGAGCCGGTTACTCTGGAAGAGGCAGCAGCGACAGAGGAAAGCGGAACGGCAGGGCTGGCACCTCAGCAGCAGATGTTGCTGGAAAATGCCATTACGCTGATTGGTGAGTATGAGGACGACGGGGCGATTGCAATTCTGGAGAATTTGTTGCAGGAGGATCTCCCTGAGGAGACAAAGAACCATCTGAATCAATGTATACAGGAACTGAAAAATCTGAACTTCGATGGGGCGGTGGAGTCACTGAAGATATTCGGATAAATAATATTGTATGCCTGCGTACGGAGGGGGCAACCCCCACCATATGTGGGCATGTATTATGTTATTTAGAATGCAGTTCCTCTTCCAGTTTCTGTAGTTTCTGTAATAATTCATTGATAGTGGAGGCCTGCTCGTCGATAGTGGAAGCCTGCTCGCCGATAGTGGAGGCCTGTTCGTCGATAGTGGAAGCCTGTTTCTGATTAGAGGATTGTAGTTCATCAATAGTTACAGCCTGCTCATCAATTTTATCCTGCATATCATCGATCATGTACTGTACGGTATTCTCATCCAACATCTGTAGTTCCTTTGAAAATAGTCCCATAACGTCCTCCGTATTC